>Ga0181556_1000043_pt1 | contig 114146 bp, 102 predicted proteins | sample 011ome_14_FD_148651 | JGI IMG/M metagenome (GOLD analysis project Ga0181556, IMG submission 148651) | Coastal salt marsh microbial communities from the Groves Creek Marsh, Skidaway Island, Georgia - 011505AT metaG (spades assembly) | ecosystem: Environmental > Aquatic > Marine > Intertidal...
AGTCTTGGTAAAACAGACCCGCAATTCGCAATAACTAAAAACAGATAAGGATTTACGTGGAAGACTTTCGTCAGGAAATCATTCTCTCTGCCATCGCCACTTATATGGTGTTTTGTATCGCGGTCGGTCTTTGGGCCATGCGACGGACCCATTCTTCCAGTGATTTTTTTATCGCTGGCCGCAGCCTAGGTCCAATTGTGATCGCTTTGGCCATCTTTTCCAGCACCTTGAGTGGCTTCGGTTTTGTCGGCGGCCCCGGACTGGTGTATTCACAGGGCGTAAGCTCTTTCTGGATGATCATCCTGTCTACCACGGGTTACGCGTTAGGTTTCTTTCTGGTGGCAAAGCGAATTCGAATGATTGCAGAAGTCAAAGAAGCCATATCCCTACCAGACATCGTTGCGGCGCGTTATCAAAGCAATGCTGTGCGCTTTCTTATCGCTCTGACGATCATTTTGGGTGTCATGGGTTACCTGGCTACCCAAATTCTGGCGATGGCTGTAGTGATGAAATCACTGTTGAGTGGCACCGCCATGTTTGCTGATATCAGCCTACTGACCTGCGTGGTGGTCTCTTCTGCCGTGTTGGTATTTTACTGCGTGACCGGCGGCATTATTGCTTCAGTTTATACGGATGTTGTTCAGGGCGGCATTATGATGGTCGCCGGCCTGCTGATTCTTTACACCGCGACCCAGATATTTGATGGAGGGTTTGCCGAGGCAACCCAAATCATTCTGCAGGATGATGCTGAGTCGATGATGCCATTCGGCACAGCCGGCGTGGTGACTTGTTTGGGCTGGGCCTTTATTTTCGGCCTGGGGGTTGCTGGGCAGCCGCACCTGGTGACTAAAATGATGATGAACCGCAACATCGCCGACAATCGCATTGTCTTTCCGGTGTCTGTGGTGGGTTACGCCTTTGCCGCCTTGTTGTGGATTTCTATTGGCACGGTTATGCGGGCCCTGGTGCTCGACGGGCAGACTGAGCCCCTCACTGCACCTGATCAGGCGGCACCATTTTTTCTATCGGTTTTCGCCAGCCCACTACTGGCGGGCATTGTCTTTGCCGGTCTGTTTGCCGCCATCATGTCCACCGCAGATGCGTTCCTCAATGTGGGGGCCGCCGCGATTGTGCATGATATTCCCAAGGCCTTCGGCGCCACGGAAATTACCAACGAGCTGTTTAAAGCCCGAGTTGCCACCATTATTCTGGCGATTGCGGCGGCCGTGATTGCGCTGGCCAGCGATACGCTGGTGGCCCTATTAGGCACCATCGGCTGGGGGACGTTTGCGGCTGCGATATTTCCAGTGCTGGCCATCGGCCTCAACTGGAAAGGGGCGACCCGCCAAGGCGCGATCGTTGCCATTAGTTCGAGCCTGTTGTTGAATGTGGTGATCAATGTTGCCGCCATTCAGCTACCTAATGGTTTGAATGCCGGCTTTGTCGCCTTCGTCACATCCATTGTGTTGTTTATTGGCGTCTCGTTACTGACCCAGCGGCGGCATACCATCGATGATGATATTGAACAGATCATAGATTTCTGATGGCTCCTCAATCCTGACATGAATCGGTTAGCCGCCGCTAAGCTGCGGAATCGGTTGCGGGCGATAGGACAGGTGACCGATATTGGTTCGCGGCAGCATCCTGACATCACCTTTATCTCCAGACGCCCAGTTTCAAACCTGCGCCAATCATGACCCCATAGGCAACCATGCCGGTTCCGGCGGCGATATAGATGCCCTTGAGGCCGAAGTCAAAGTAGAAGGCGAGCAGCAGCGCACCGCCAACGGCCAATAGTATGCGCAGAATCGTCGCCAGAATCGGCCAGGCCATTCTGCCAGCACCTTGGCTGGCGAAATATAATGACAAGCCCAGTCCTTGAAAGGCGAAGCAGGGGCCAACGATCTGGATATAGCTTTTAGCCGAGGCAAAGGTCGCCGGGTCGCTGGTGAAGGCGCCGATCCACGCCGATGGAAACAGCGCCAACAACAGACCTACCATACCCGCGACTCCCGCAGCCATGGTTCCTCCCAGCCAGCCAATGCGTTCTGCTCGCGCCAGATTACCGGCACCCAGGCTAAGACCCACCAGTGAGGTCATAGCCGCACCCAGACCAAACACCAGGGGCACCAATAGCATTTCAACTCGCGAGCCAATGCCATAACCTGCCAATGCTGCCTCGCCGAAGCGCCCTACCAGGCTGGTGAGGCTCAGCACTGTCAAAATTGTCAGCAACGGCGACAATGATGCGGGCACGGCCACCTTCGATATGTCTCGAAAAAGTTCGCGGGACAACACGCGCGCATGCCAGTGCAGCTTCAAGGTTTGACGCCCCCAAATCAGCCGCCAGAGAAATATCAGGCTGAGAATGGCAGCACTGACAATGGCGGACACGGCAGCACCAACTATTCCCAAGGCAGGTAAACCAAAGGCCCCCATCACCAGGCAACCCGTTAGGGGTACTTGAATGCAGGCGCCCAGCACCATAATCAACGCGGGAAACTGCATATCGCCGGTGCCGCGAAATACGGCGCTCATCACTGACATGAACCAGATAAATACGCCGCCGGTGAACAGTACCAGACAGTAGGCCATGGCCTCTGCCAACACCCCATCAGACCCACCGAGAAAACCTAAGAATATTTCACCGAACAATAGAAACGCGCCGAGAAACGTACTCGCGCCTAGCCCAACGATCACCAATGCATGCCATATCAACTGTTCCGCGCGAGCAACATTGCCAGCCCCAAGGGCTCTGGCCACGGCCGATGCGACGGCGCCGCCGATGGCGCCACCAGACATCATCTGGGTCAACATCAATAATGGAAAAGCCAGCGCGATGGCCGCCAGCGAAGTGGTGCCGAGTCGACTGATAAACCAGACTTCCGCCATGCTGACAAAGCCTTGAATCAAGAACGCCAGCGCATTAGGCGTCGCCATTTTAACCAGCAGCGAGGCTGGCGGCGCAGTAAGTAGTTGCTGGGTTCTGGCATCCATCAGGATCATCCGTAATTGATCAAAGTGGCGGTGAGTGTAACTTTCGACGCTTGTCAGTTGCAATGTTGCAGTCACTGGCTTCGACTCCCCCAAGGCTCTATCCCGAACTTTCCTCCGACGCCATTGAGCGCTGATTACTCCCGCTCCAATTGGTGTCCCGGCGCCAGTGTGCAGGCAGCGATGTGCCGGCCAAACGCTTTAACCTTGGCGCACTGGGTTAAGAGCCCGCATCAGTTGCCAATTTCCATGCCAGAGGCGCAAGCCGCTACAGAAAATGCGCACAACGGCTGGGTAGTGAGCGCATACATCGTCTATGCACTATATTTTATAGGCCGACCACCGCTGCGCCTATCTCGCATGCCGCGCTAAAAACTGTGAACAGGCTGCCAGATACACATCGAACTGATCATGGTGCAGCCAATGACCTGCCTGGTCGATATCCAGCACTTCGCCCTGCCGAAAGTATTTCAACGTGTCTTCCTGGCCGGTGCGGTGACCGAAGCCCTGCTTGGCATTCATCAGCAATGTCGGACAGTCGATCTTCTCCCACAGTTGAGTCATGTCGTTAAAATCCATGCCCAGTGGCGAGCCCGAATGGGTGTAGTTATCAAACTTCCAGGAGTAGGTGCCATCTTCATTCCGGTTACTGCCGTGGGTGGTCAAGTGACGAGCGCGTTCCTCGCTGAGGTGGGGATTGGACTTCTGCATGCGCTGAAAGGCTTCGCTGAGGCTGGCGTATTTCCGTGGCACTCTGCCGGCCAGTTGTCGGGTGTTCTCAATCCAATCGCGAATACGCGCTTGGGGATGCTCGTCGGTGCGCATATACCAGTGACCGCCAACCCCCTCTACGGAGATCAAGCTGCTGACTTTCTCTGGATAAATCCCAGCAAACAGGCAAGCAACGGTGCCGCCCATGGAGTGGGCAATGACATTGACCGGGTTCAGATCCTCTTGCTCCACCAACTGTGCGATGTCGTAGACATAGTCCAGGATACTGTAGGGACTGCCTTTGACCCATTCGGAGTCACCATGCCCCCGTAAATCTGGCGCGATCACATGATAGTCAGCGCACAGCTGCTGCGCGGTCCAATCCCAATTGTGGCAATTATCCTGGGAGCCATGAATGAGCAACACATCTGGTGCGTCTGGGTTACCCCAATCGAGATAGTGCAGCTTCAGGCGCTCAGAAAAATAGGTGTGTGAGGTAGGGCTGGTTTTGTTGGGCGGCATAGTAGGGACTCTGGGTCATTTCGAGGCATGCGGGCCCCATCTACGGGCTGAATTCGCAGGCTTTAGCCAAGTGGCATAAGTCTGCGAGTGCGCGATTCTGACAATAGATCGATTGCTTACTCTTTTAGTTTAAATTTATTTGTTCGACAATGACACGAACAGCAGGCCTATAAATCGCCACCAATAACGATCGGCCGCGCTGCCATTATCAGGTCAGCTCAGCGCTACACCTAAACTAAACCGCCGAGACTAGGTTTGCTAGTATTGTCCAAGACAAAATTCGATACACGAATCGGTATCGGAAACGATAGCTGAACTGATAGCTGTACTGATAGCTGTACCGACAGCTGAACCCATAGCTGAATCGAAATAGCCAAGTGCAGGCAATCCTGTATTGATTGACCTGTCGTCAACGCGCTGCAATGCGCGTCGCGAAACAAGGAGATCCATATGCAAGACCGCGTTAAGGAATTCTGGCAGATCCGAAAATCGAGCGTCCTGAGTGAAGCGGGCATGGTGGCCAGTCAACACCATCTGGCCTCAGATGTCGGTGCCGCGGTACTCAGGCAAGGCGGCAACGCCATCGACGCCGCCATGGCCGCCGGACTGGCGATTGGTACCGTCGAGCCTTGGATGAGCGGCCTCGGCGGTGGCGGCTATACGCTGATCTATCTTGCCAAGGAAAATAAGGTGCATCTGGTAGAGTACGGCATGCGCGCCCCCTTCGCGGCCCAAGCCGCGGATTATCCACTCGCGGCCGGCGGTGAAAACAGTGCCGACTCATTCAACTGGCCGAAAGTGACCGGCGACACCAATATCCATGGACCCCTGGCTGTGGCCGTGCCGGGCTATATCAAAGGTGTTTCCATGGCGCTGGCAAAGTTCGGCACTATGAATTGGCAACAGGTTATCGAGCCCGCGTGCCAACTGGCTGAGTGGGGACTGCCTATTGACTGGTTCAGCGCGGCCAAGATCAATAGTTTCGCTCGTGGTTTGGCTGCCTATCCCGAGACTCAGCGGGTTTATCTCGCCGACGGTCTGCCACCAACGCCCCAGATTGATGGCAGCATCGCCACCCTACCCCTAGGTGAACTGGCGCGCACTTATCGCCGCCTGCAAGCCCACGGACCTGACGATTTTTACAACGGTGCGCTCGCTCAAGACCTCGTCACAGACCTGACTGCCGCCGGATCACGCATCACTCTGGCAGATCTCAGCGCCTATGCAGCCAAGTTGTCGGCCACCACCACCACAAACTACCGTGGCGCCACGGTCCACACAGCCGGGCCCATGACCGCCGGACCCAGTCTGATCCATGCGCTGACGCTGCTCCAGGGCAAGCTGCGGGATCTTCCTCCGGCGCCAGACTTGGATACCTTTAAGGCTTACGCAGACGCATTGCTTGAAGCTTATGATTATCGTCTGACGAACTTAGGTGAAGGCGATGGGCCGGACAAAGCCATACCCACGAACACCACCCATATCTGTGTCGCTGACAAGGACGGTAATGTGGTGTCACACACGCAAACTATTATGTCAGCTTTCGGCTCACGGGTAATGCTGCCCCACACGGGCGTATTGATGAATAACGGCATGATGTGGTTTGACCCTCGACCGGGCAAGCCCAATTCCGTCGTTGGTGGTCGTCACCCACTGTGTAATATGTGCCCTGTGATCGTTCAGCAGGCTGACGGCAGCTTGTTCGCCGCTGGCGCCTGTGGCGGTAGAAAAATTTTCCCGGCGGTATTCCAGTTGATCTCATCAATGGTGGATTTTGGCATGACGGTAGATGCGGCTGCCCACCAAGGCAGGCTGGATGTCTCAGGCACCGATCTGGTGACGATCATGGCGTCGCTGCCCGACAGTATTATTCAGGGGTTGGTCGACCATTATCCCGAGACGCTGGTTAGAATCAATGGCGTGTCACCGAATCTGTTCGCTCTGCCGCAGATCATCAAACGGCGCCAAGATGGCACGATGGAAGGCGGCTGTTTCATCCCGTCGCCTCACGCCAAGGTGTCGCTGCCCTGAGCACCGGACAAGCAGACAGACAGCTAAAACAGGTTTAGCCCGCCGGTGCCGAGGCTCAATGGGCCTCACTGGTTAGTCGCGCAAACGAGATCCTGAGTTGAGCAGGCGCAGGCAGAACACTGACGTCACGCCCGTAAACAGGCAGATCATGCCGAGAGAAAAACTGACATTTACGTCTGACACCCCCAACACCCCATAACGAAAGCCGTTGACCACATACACCAGCGGATTGAGTTTGGAAACATTCGCCCAAAACTCTGGCAATAGGTCCAGCGAGTAGAACACTCCGCCGAGATAAATCAGCGGTGTGAGCACGAAGGTGGGCACGATCGAGATATCATCAAAGCTGTTGGCATACACCGCATTGATAAAGCCGAACATGGAGAACAACACTGCCGTCATCAACACCACTAGCACTGTCATACCCAGATGTTGGACATGCAGGTCAGCAAAGAATAACGACAAGCAGGTAACGATCACCGCCACCAGTAACCCGCGACTGACACTGCCCACCACATAACCCGCCAAAATCACCCAATTAGGCGTTGGCGATACCAGCAGCTCCTCAAGGCTATGGTTATACTTGGTGCCAAAAAACGACGACACGGTATTGGAATAGGAGTTAGTCACCACCGCCATCATGATTAAACCCGGCACAACGAACTGCATGTAGGAGAAACCGCCCATTTCACCGATACGTGAGCCGATCAGCGCCCCAAAAATGACAAAGTACAAGGTCATGGTGATAGCCGGCGGCAGTAGGGTCTGCGGCCAAATTCGCAGGTAGCGCCGCATCTCTTTGATGACAATAGTCTGAAAGGCAATCCAGGTTTCAAAAGCACTCATTGCAGTAGGCTCACAAACATTTCCTCAAGGCGGTTGGTCTTGTTACGCAGGCTCTGGATCTCAATCCCCTGACGCGACAGTTCTGCGAACAGGGCATTCAGACCCTGGTGTTTATCCACGACGACTTCAACACTATGGGCATCTACCACGACGGTTGGATAGCCGGGTATCTCAAGCGCTGGCGGCAGCGGTTGAGCCGCATCCAATACAAATGTCTCGGTGTGTAACTCGCGCAGCAGGTCGCGCATACTGCCGTCATGGATGATTTGGCCTGCATCGATGATGGCAATATTGCGACACAGGGTCTCAGCTTCCTCCAGGTAGTGGGTGGTGAGGATAATCGTCGTGCCGCTCTCATTCAGTTCGCGCAGAAAGTCCCACATGGCACGACGCATCTCGATATCCACTCCTGCGGTGGGCTCATCTAAAATCAACAGTTCAGGCTCGTGCACCAGAGCGCGGGCGATCATCAAACGCCGTTTCATACCACCCGACAACGACCGAGCGGTCTCGTTACGCTTATCCCACAGGCCAAGGATTTTCAGGTATTTCTCTGCCCGTTCCTCAGCCAGTGCCCGCGGCAGACCGTAATAGCCGCCCTGGGTAATCACGATATGCTTGACCTTTTCAAAGACGTTGAAGTTGAATTCCTGAGGAACAATGCCTACGTGCTTTTTCGCGGTCGGAAAATCCTGATCGATGTCGATGCCACAAATATTGACCTTGCCGCTGGTCTTGTCTATCAAAGAAAAAATGATGCCGATGGTGGTGGACTTGCCCGCGCCATTGGGGCCCAGTAACGCAAAGAAATCACCCCGCTCAACATTCAGGCTGATGCCACGTAGCGCCTGAAAATCGTTGGCATAAGTCTTGGTTAAATTTTCGATGGTCAGAGCCATCTCTGGCGCCGCCGATGTGGGGCTCTGAATAAGAGGGGACGTACTCATGAAAGCTCAATCGTAACTGGTGAACAAGTTCACGAGTATAGCAATTTCAGCGCCGCTTGTGCGTGTCGAGTATCAGCCTCTAGGATTCAAGGGATACCTTTGATGATTACGACTTTCGGATGACGACTTGAGCGCCCTTCATGACCACCCTCCTCCATCACCACTCTGTCCATGACTACCCTGTCCATGACTGCAGTTTCGTTAGCTTCATCTATGATTGCTTGATGGCCAGTCGATTCGCATCTAGTTGTCGAATCACTTACCCCACTTTCGACAACCGGTTTCCGTTAGCTAGTTTTAGCCATGATGCCTAAGCGACTTGCACGTGATGGGGTTTGAAGTCTTCACTAAAAGTAAATTCAAGCTTTATTCGCGGATCCAGCTTCAGAGCGACCTCTATCAGCTGACGCTGTGCACGCACGTCGTCACGAGTAAACACTACCAGGCTTTTTTGTCGGTCCTTGGCGAATAGCTTGACGATCTGGTAGAACAGCAGCGCCGAGTTTAAATCAAAAAAAACACTACCCTGCAGGTGAACCTGCAGTGAAGAAACGCGATTTTCATCTAAATAGCGCAACAAGTTTTTCCCTTGATCAATCTCGCTGCGCCATAATAATCGGCATGAACTGTTGAAGATCAAGCGTCCGATCAACTTGTCGTAATGAAACGCCGCTGCTTCGATTGATTGATTCATAGGTCCACAAGCCGCTCAATAAGAATGAAGCTAACATCATCTTCAAAATTTTCGAACCAATCTTCGGCCCGCAATCGTGCGGTCAGGTCATCCACCCCAGCTTCGCGTAGGCCAGTAAGTTCTAGAAAACGCTGTGGTGTCAGATCAAGGTCTTGCACATTGTGCAGTTTCAAAACTGCTTGTCTAAAACCCGCTGAAAACAACAAGTAACTCATGTTGCCAAACGACCGCTTCTCCGTACCAATTTCTATTTTCGAATCTAATCCCAGTGGGGTCGACATGAAGCCTGAAGCCAACTCTTCCACCTGATGGTTGTTGAATGCAATAGGCGGTTCTCCGTAACCACTAACGCTCATTCGGTCCTCGCTAAGCGTGATGTATAGCACCTTCGCGAACAGCGGGTTAGTCAACACTTTCTGCTGGCTGTATAGATAGTCGTTGGCATTCTTAAGCTGACTGCTGATTGGCTCACCGGCCAACGACTTGAAAAGTGCCTGTAACTGCAATACGGTTGTCGCCGTTTCAAGACCATAACCCGAAACCTGCCCATAGCAAAGTTCGATCAAATCGTCGCGATTCTGTCCTAGATGCCAAAAATCACCGCCTACCGAACGCGTCGGCAGGTAGCGAAAATTGATCGCATATTTTCCCCGATCAATCTTCCCTTCGACATGTTCCAGTTGCTTTTCGCGCAACCTGATCAGGCTGTCTACCTCGGCACCCAAGTGGGCGTTCTCTCGCTGTAGCAGCTCATTTAGTTGCACCACCTCCTCATTAGCTGCGGAAAGTTTGACCGTACGCTCCTCGACTATTCGCTCAAGGTTAAGGGTAAAATCTCCAAGTGTTTCACTGACCTTGTTGATAGTCGTGGCCAGGACTCCAAATTCGTCAGTCGATGTAACATTCACCCGATGCGAAAAATTATGTCTTAGCAATTGTACAGCACCTTCTCTTAAACGGGTCAACGGTACTACCACCCAGTAACCTACGACTAAGGTAAAGATAAACGCGATCGCCGCGGCAATCCCAAACAGATTCCAACTGTCGGCCTCTAGCTCATTTACACGTTGCTCAAACTCCAATATAGGATAATCCGCACCCAGCACCGCTATCACTTTGCCATCCTCGTTTTTAATCGGTATTGCCGCGGTCATAATCTTAATACACGGATCGAATTCATCTACATACCAGTTAGAGATACTCAACTCGCCATCCCTGAAGGCACTGCTGAACCTCGCTTTCGGCCGATAGGTATCACCAATGGGATACTTTGCGTCACCACCCATCTCCGACTCATAATTAGAATTAGCCAGCAACATGACCGCCTCGGAGGGATCAACGCCTGGAATCGGTACAGACAGATAGACCCGGCGTGCTACGAACCCGCTACCCACCGGCACTTTGGGGTTATTATGGCCAGCTGAGCACTGCCTGCCCGCGTCGCTCTGATCTAGCAATCTAAGCGGCGCTACAACTTTCCCACCACCCGCTTTTACCCGTCGTAGCAATTGCACCAACGTCTGAAACTCTAGGCTATCTTGGAGTTGATTGGAGGTAGCAGCACTTAACGCGGGCTTAACATCGTGAGATTTTAAAGTCTTGACCCAGTCATTAAGCTCAATATTGCTCTCTCCAGCTAGACTCTGGTTCAATCGTTGCTTAAGAGACTCGATTACATCTCGAGCCTCTTCATTGAAAACGAACGCGCCTGTATTTGTCACCGCGCTGATACTGGCCTTAAAGTCGTCATACGTGACATTTTTCGAGTAGCTGTAAGAATTGAACAAGATAGCGCCCGTCAGCGTGGTAATCACTGTAACCAACAATAATCCGAGTTTTACTGCGAATGAAAATTTCATTTTCGAGCCCTGCTTCAATCTGTACTATTTCATGACCCAAATATTCAGCTGACTTGGCGTCCGCTTGGGGCTAACGTCACCACGAGCAACGTCGTTAAACATCGGCGTAGCAATCAGCATGCTGTTGTTGGCTCATTACAGAACCCTCACCCTCGCATCTATTGATTCACTTGCTTGATCATGCAACAACCATGCACTACGACCTAACTGATTTTGATTATGCTTGCCAAATACCAACTTGAAGCCTTCCGATTGCAATATATTGAATTGCAATTCAACGACCAGCGGTTGGTCAAGGAAATATTGGATCATTGTTTTTAGCGAGCGCCAATAGCGCTCATCCAAGGCCCATTGACGGTATTGCTCGGCGCTGATGCCGCTGATTTTGACCACAATTCTGCCTTGGTATTCCGATATTTTGCTGCCGACAATGCCGTTATTACCAAGCTCATTACCTTGCCTACCAATAAAGCAGCGTTGACTTTCAGGCAACGTGAAAGCCCGTTCGCAGCATTCTTCAACACTGACCGTGGACCGCTTAAACAAATTCGCCAGCAGTTGGATAAGACCAGCACTCGTTCTGCGCTGAAGTCGAAACACATTAATATTGCGCAAAATAAAAGCCGGATCGACAAAATCCTCAATCCAACTTGCACCCCTGAGACCAATCATAGACAGCATCATTTGCTGCATATTAGTCACGCTATCTGCCGAGGCATAGGGCAGATTTGCCACCCGCGCCTTGTATACGAGTTGGTAAAGACGTTGATGAATGAGGTCTAAGAAGAAGCGTCCACCATGCTCGTCTTGATACGAGGCGCGTACAATCTCTTCTGTAATGAAGTTTGGCAGAACGGATTGCTGTCCGTACAAACCAGCAAGGTTGACATTGATTTGGTAAACATTAAGGCCATTACCAAGCATCACTCTTTCAATCGATTGCACTTCGGAACGCGGCAACCCCATACCTAACACTGGACGCAGGCGAATATAATGCAATGGATCCATACCATTTTCTGCGACGATCAGGCACAGAACACGATAAGCTTCAACAAGGCTATATCGGGCGGCATTCTCAATTAGAGACTGCTCTACAGAATCTCGGTTGTGCCTAGTCTCACTGGCCATTCCGCTTCCTCCCCAGTTCTGCTGTCGATAACGACCAGTTGACTAAAACTGTTCACGACATTTTGCAAAGCGAACAGTTGATCAAGTAACGCGCTGAACATAAACAACTCGCCAGCGCTGGCAAAACTTTCACCATTCATCACAACGCGATATTCGCTACCCAACAGTGGGCGTCCGCGACTAATTTTCTCAGTCGAAACAACCTTAAATATTTCAATAGCGCTGATAGCATGAATGTTAGACTTTTGTCTGGCCGATTTCACCAGCCCCGCAGGAATATGGTGCATCAGCAGTCGTTTTAGTTTCGCCGCATCATCGATTGAAGACATGCTCAGGGCTTGATCAGACACGACTTGCCATGCACTTTGGGTGACCACTGACGCAGACTGGAACTGCGTCGCGGCGGTCAGGTTGGTGAAACTGACCAATTCAGGCGAACCACTCGTCGGGCGCTTGATGTCCCCCGGCGCGATCTGGCTAGCCAACTCGCCGTTACAACAAGCGACACGAATTCGCAACACCTCTTCTCGCAAGTCTACGCTCTGCCCATTATATAAACCAAGCCACGGCACAGTTTGACCATCCTGCGCGCCAGGCTTACGAAAGAAATTGTATCCTGCTATGTTGGTAGAAACTGAGTCTGGACTCAGTAAGTTTTGATAGCGCAGATTTTCGGGCCGACCTTTTTGTATCGATTCGACTTCCTCGACATCTATAATCTCCAGCCCATGATCGCCAGAAAGACTTCGTTCATAAGCCTCAAGCGTGATGTCCGCTTCAGGTCCGCTAATTTTTTTCGTTTCAGCGTAGGCTGAAAATCGATTCACTGCTGGGGTAGCAAACAATTGTACCGCTGACTCTGTCAGCTCAGGAACCGACCAATTCGGCTGTGAAAGCTTAAACTCTAACGTAAAGGCTTCGCCCGAACGCTCGGTCCAACCACTGAGATCAATATCGAAAAACAAATATTTTTCGGTACTCACGTAGTAGTCTTGGAGTAACTGATGAGTACTTAGACTACTCGGGCCTTGAGGCTCATTTTCGCCAAGGAAATAGCCGGTTAAACGCACCTTAGGCGAAAAGATATTTCTCGTCCCACTTGCATCGGTAACATTCAGGCTTACCAGGGAGTTTTTCAACAAGCTAACCCAAGCAGCACTCTCGGCAATGGGCATGTCGAAATACAACCTAAGACTTTCAAATTCGTAATTCGCCACGTCATTGCGAGACGCATCAAAATCCATCTTAAGTTGCAATAGTTTGGTTTGGTTGCCTGCTAAGGTCTCTTCCGTACTATTCACCCCTACGGATCGAATAGCGATCGGCAAAACGGTGACGTCCCAAACAGTACAAAATCGACAGTGAACAGGTTGACCAAGGCTATCGCTAGCCAGCGAGACCGAATCAAATGCAGTGCCAGCCGCTAGCTTGAAAGGCGTTATCAGGTTTGCCTTGGGCATGAAGTCGAGAATCGTTGTCGCCGGCAGTGGCTGCATCAGCGTTGGCGTCAAAACTTGAGATAAGGCTTGCAGCGCTATGGGGAATTCATCAGAAATTTCCTTACGTAGCTGGGCCGTCAGATAGGCCACGCCCTTCAATATCATGTCGATGTCGGGATCGGCACTCTCTCGCACCAAATTCGCGGTAAGGGTTGGATATTCGTCACTGAAGACCTTCGCTGACTCTTTCAGCAGGCGCAGCTCTTGTTGATACAGTTCACTTAAGGATGTCATTTAGATTCAACTTCAAATGTATTGTCTGCCCGAAGCCTGCCATTCAAGCGAAAATTCAACCCTTCACGAGTCTCAATTTGCAGGCGAAAAGCCATGACGACGATGATGTTGTTAACTTCGGTCAGCGAACCCGCGATCGACTTGACCCGTTTGTCATAAGTTTTTATCAATTTTTCTATTAATCCAAGCAACGCTCGCCTGTCGTCTTCATCAACCAAACCACTGCTCAAGTCGATTTCAGGTATGCCGAAGCCAACGTCCATAGACACGGTATTAACCCGGGTATTGAGTAATTTCTTGATAAATCCTGCCAGCGACTCAATCACTTTAGTGTCGCTTACACCTCTTCGATCGTCTTCATGCTGCTTCGACGACAATCGGTTGAGCCGCTCAGTTATTCGCAACACTATGCTTCTCCGCGCCAAGTCGTAGTAAAAGCAGTGTCGCCATCCGGGCCCCAGTGCCAGCTAATCTCATCGTAAAAGACCGAAACGGTTTCCATCAAACGTTGGTGCTCAACCTCAACGCTTTTGACTTCCGGCATCCATTGTTCGAGCTGCGTAATGTACGCTCCTACGACATGGATTTTGTAATACAGCTGCTCTTCACCCCGCGTATCGAAGCGGAACCATTCCAAATCAATGGTTAGATTTTCTTTTGTCACTAGGGCCTGATAAAGATGGGGCGTGCTTTTGTCAACTTCCTTGCTGATGGCCACAGGCTGGTGGACAACCGGACCATTATTTAAATTGTTGCGACTCTGTGAGAACTGATTCACCCCATGCTTAAAGCCATGTATGTTCACTAATCCGCGTCGACCTCTACGCAAAGATGAACCTTCGATAGCCCCCTGGTTCTCACCTTCAATTCTCATATAGCCTGAAAAATCCATTAGGCAACCGCCTCATGCACGGGGACATGAACGGCAATTTCAACGCCTTCACCCATATATTTCAAATGAGGTTGCAGCGATAGAGAAATGTCATACCAACCCGGCTCCTTACCAACCAAGACATTAATGCGAGCATCGCGCAAAGGCCGTTTAGACCTTAGTGTTTGTGAGGGTGATTCTACGTCCGACACGTATTGCCGAACCCAGCGATTCAACAGATTTTCAATTGAGGAAGCGTTTTCGAATGTGCCTATACTGTCTCTGAAAATGATTTTGATACAATGTATGACCCGTAAGACAATAAGCAGATACTGAAATTTCGCACTGGCAAGTGAGTCAACGGTTTGTTGCCGATGTTCAAGATTAACAATACCCCAGCGTACCGAATTTGCTGTTTGAAACACTAACCGATGCGCGTGGTGACGAGTACCAATGGGGTTAAAACCCAGCGTAATGAGGTCAGCTTCCTTCGACTCCGACAACACATATTCGACAGGAAGGTTTTCATCAAGGCTCGCAAATGTCGAGCAGTCAATATCACCATGGCCGACGCCGGCGATAGCGGAACAGAAACCATGCTTGGAAAAACTTTCCATCAGATTGATCACGAACGGATAGCAAGCATTTAACCAGAGGCAATGTTCGTTATCATCTGCGATATATTCGTCGAACCAAGGCATCGAATGGTCGGCTTGCGCTGGCGCAGCAGTTTGGCTGTAAGCGCCTCGTATGCGTATTCGTGGCAATGTCAGCGCCAGGTAGCTGGCTTCGGTGGTCGCAAGAAAACTCCGCCATTTAATGTATCTCGCACCGCGATGCAATTCAGCCAGTCCATCGGCTCCGGCAAGTTCACGAAAGCTATCAACGCCAAGCATCGCGGGAGCGGTACCCGTTACCAATGGCACGTGTGCCAGCAGCGCTATCTGTGACAATTGTCTGAGTAGCACCAAGTCATGACCTGAGCCCGAAAAGTAGTCATCTAGCATCAATGCGCCATAAGGGACGCCACCAAACTGTCCGTAACTCTGGGTATAGAGCATTTCATACAGGTGCGAATCTTCAACGCTGGAAACGGCGTTAAGATCTTCCCACAATAACTCTCGACTGACGGGCAAAAACTCGATTCTACAGTTTTTCAACCCCTCATTGCTTTCACATAGCCAGTAAAGGCCGCGCCATGCGGATTCAATTTGCTGCCAAGCCGGATTGTGTAATATCTGATCCAACACCACCGACAACTGATCCTGTAGCTCGCACACCAAGAGCTCGAGACTCTCTCTAGAAGCTTGATCGGTATCAAGCTCGTCTACTTTAAGTCCCTGAGGGTTCAGGTCCTCGACAGCATAGTAGTCGGTATTTAGCTGCAGACGTTCGGCCAGGGAGTTGATCAGTTGACTCAACGCCCTCAAACGATCATCTCGCTCGATAACGTGCCGTGGCGAAAAGTCGGCGCGACAGGTGATACTATAATCAACATTGACTGGCTGCCGCGCAACGCCAAAAATATCACACAGAAATTCGTTTTCGAAATCAAAGGACAGTCTGGGTTTCAACTTCGTCATGGCCTGATCGAAATTGTCTACCGTAATCGATATTGGCTGCGATAACCCATCTAGCTGGGCTGCTGGTAGCAGCGGCGCCAACACCAGACAAGTAAAGGGGAGCACGCCGGCTTCTTGTGGCAAGATACTAATCGTGTCCTGAATTAAGGCATCCACATCAGTTCCAGCAGAGCGCTATATTCGCGGGCGGTTTAGGGGGCTGCTGGTCTAGTGCAGCCAGTAGACGTTTACCACCCTCTAACTGAAAGTTAACTTGAATCCTGCGTATTTCAAACTGTTTCAGCAGGTAGAAGTACTCAGGGAACTCTTCAATATCGAAGATATGCTCGCCTGTCTCAAAGTCTTTAAGGAATTGAGTCAGGCCTGTTGGCCCCGCATACTTCTTTTCAATCACTCGATTACCGATAGTAAACCGCAATGACGTTTGGCCACAGCTGGGATCCCATATGAAACGTTTGTCCAGAATGAAATTGCTGTTAATCAGCGATTGCTCGCCGGCTTCACACTGCAACGTCAACTCAGTTTCAGAGACAAACAGCAGCGCATTTTTATTTAGGCTGGTGGGCATCGCCGTCACATCCAGGTCGAATGTCTGGAACTTTTGCCGTTGACCTTCGTCTTTGGCCCGCGCCAGATAATCGAGAAGACCCGCGGTAAGCGGCACATTATGGCCATTGATGCGCTTAAAGCCGTATCCTGCGTTCAGGCGCTTATTCAGAAACGGTGCTAGGTGTTCGTCAGTAAACTTCCACAACAAGCCAGTTTCACTATAGGCAAACTCGCTCAGTTTGTAGTCTGGCACACCGGTAAGCTCATAGAGGTAGTTTTCCTGCCACTGACCATCTATATAACAGGCGGTTTCCCGCATCATAAACTTTTCAGCTACCAGCACAGAACCCATATAAACATTCCAGAATGGTGCCGTAGAGGTGCCAACCTTGCCAATCAGTGCTTGAAGTTGACTGATACTCGACTGCACGGCAGCTAGCTTAGTACCCGCTGCACCAGGATTATCGGGATTATCAAATTCGCCTTTAATGTTGGCGTAAGAGGCGCTGCGTCGCTCAATTTCGAAAACCACGTCTGCCAATAGAGCTTTATAGTTATCTAATTCTTTAGCGGCATCTTGCAGATTCAGTTCACGTTCAGAAGGTCCTGGGCCATCGCCGCTGGCTTTATCCAGTTTCTTTTGGGTTTTTAATCCACTCTTAGCCGAAGTCGCTATGGCTTTGCCGACTGATCCTGTGGCGCCCACCATTTTCAAAGCCAGCTTCGTCAGAACACCGTTTTTCTTGGAATTGCTCTGTACTTTATCCTCGCCAAGCGCCAGCATATTCTGATAATAAAGAATAAACTCAAACCAGTCGGGTTTGATTTCAACATCAGCATAAGGCGCTAGCTGATAGTCAACGTCGTTAAGCAAGTTGAAGAATATATTGCGACCCGTAGCCAAGTTGTTAAGCACACCCAACCACTCGTCACGACTCTGGAGTTGATCCGCGCCTTCATTGAAACCATTCAGGAATGCGCCCCAACTGGCAATATAGTTCTGCTGGTACCGTGCATAGAAGCGCGGCACATACTCGGCGACGAACACGTCATCCTGATCAAGCGCAGTCGACAATTGAGCGATAAACTTATCAATCAGGTCCTTACCGCCCAAGGTATAGGCCCGATCTACGGCCACTAGACTCTGACTCTTTCCTGAAGTCGGCTGCCAATAATCAGTCCGTTTAACATCTTTGGCTAGTTTGTTGTTATTAGCCCAGGTGATTAACCAGTCCATCGAAACATCGGAGTTTAGAACCAAGGTGGACAGCTGTTGTTTATACGCTGCCTTTTTGTTCAGCCATTCGCTACGTGTTGCGCCACTGCTGTCCTGTCTTCCAAGCTCAAAGCCATGCAGTACTAACGTATTGATCTCGTCCAAAACATTTTTAGGCAGCGTATCTAAATAGGCGCTATCGTAAGGCTGCGACATCTCACTCAAGTTCGCCATCGACGCCCCATTAATGACGGCATCAAGCAGATTAATCCGTCTGACGAGAATATTTAAATAATCGACCTTGGCATCCAGATCTGCAGGATCAACACTGCCAAGTTTCTTGCTAAAGCTCTCATCCATGGGCCGCAGTAATAGCTCGTTTAGATCTTTCATATATTTGGCACGGTTGTAGCTTAACTTCAAGGGATCATCAGCGATGGGAAACCAATGTGCCATATTGATATTTTGCAGAGCTAACACGTATTCGTACCGGGCTTGCAATTTATTGACAACTTCGAGTCCATCGTTGCTAGTCAATAACGCCTTCTGATAATCATTGACACTTTTCTCTATGACCGAGTGACCGGCGGAATACACCATGATGAGCAGTACGACCAGCAGGGCGCTGCCGGCATAATAGGCCGCCAAATTTACGCGTTTAATATTATCAGAGACAGTCGCTTGCCGTGTTACTTCAGCACTGCGCCAGACTAGCGCACTGCCTTCCAGCAGATCTTCCACGAACATTGACGTGCCATCTCTGCTTACGACAAAAAACAAGCCAGCAAATGTTGGCGACCGCTGAAAATTGTTCACGCTAAATGTTCGCGCCACAACCTGAGCCAAAGCCTGCTTTATGTTGTTAGCATGGTGAGCCACACCCGCTGCATGTCGGTTATAGCCGTTGGCCATCAGATACGCGAGCGAACCTTGTTTCAATACATCCTGCAAATCGTCAAAACAGTTTTCGATAATTTGAGCGGCTGGCACATTGTTACTGTTAACCTTGCCGAGTATTTTGCGGCGCATTTCGTCTTCCAGACCGCCGGTCCAAGTCTCGATGCCTTTCAGGTCCTCAAGACCCAACAATACAAGGCTAATCGGTACCTCTACACCACAATATTCCTTGATATTCTCGTAAGCTATACGGATTCGATCAGCAATCCGGCTTTGCTCACTTTCGCTCTGTAGTTGATCGATATGGAGTGAGACCATCAGTCCATCCAGCGCCTTGCGTTTCTTGCTGTAAGACAGGCCGTTGAGCAGTTCGATCCATTCATTTTTGGCCGAGGGATTGCCTTCTTGGAGCAGATAAGCGTCTACATCTAACATCACGAACTGATTGAACACGCGCCATTCAATATGATCAAACTCACTAAAAGCTGGCTCAATGATCTTCGGCCGATTCGCAGGGGATGCCTCTATCCAATCACTATGGGCGTTATCGAACTTGAGGTGCATCGTCCACTGCAGTAAGTCTTCCGCCGCACCGACACGCGAGATATCACTTTTAGCTAATCGATTAATAACACGCGCAATATGCTTATCCACATCCCGCGGCGCTAAGTACTGATAAATCCTGAAGTTTTTTTGTTCTGTTTCTGGCACATCAACATTGATCAGCTTCTGCACACGTCGCTTGGCCCGCCACCGCTTCACCAAATAGACCAGAATCTTGATCCCGTACCAGCTGCCAAAAATTATCGCGAAGACCCAAGCACCCGTCTGCATCGGATAATCGAGCAACACTGCCGCGGTCACGCAGACGCCAAGAACAACGGTCCAAATGAGCACGACGAGGAGAAATTTTAATACTTTCTTCATGGTTTAATTCGCAAGTTACGTACCGCTAAAAGTCTCTGATATTGTCGTGAATATTTCTGCTCGTAAGAACAAGAAGGTCCCTATCACAGCAACTACTGGCGCCCACAATTTGGCACTTTCCTTAAACCTCTCCAGTTGATTCTCCGCGTATACATCGACAATCTGACTCTCCACAACCGGATCAAACAACTGTAAAGAGATTGCCCGGCTCAACAACAGATAATTGGCTTGTATGATCTCATCCAGACGGCTCTGCTCACCCACTTCAAAATAACAGCCGCTGAATCCTTGCTTGAGACAGTACAAATAAATTTCCCGAACCTCTTGTTGCTCAGGAGAAGATTCATTAAGGCTATCGAGCCGGACAAAAAACTCGCTACCCGCGCGATTGGTATTATACAAACGCATTTGCAAAGGCGTTTTTTGCCATTCGGCACGATGCTGCCATTGAGACTCCAATACTCGCTCATCGACCAGACTGCAGATAGCAAAGACAGCATTGTTGATATTTACCGGCAGATGGCCTTGATCGAAAAGAATCTTGTGCGCGTTGAACAAAGCATCAAGAAATTGTTGACTAGTAGGCTCAAAATCTTCGGCCGTACCGTCTTCGAGTTTTGGCAACAAGGCATTTAATAAATCAAAAACAGGGATAAACGCACTTAACATATTCATGACTATCAACCCTTAACTGCAATAATTTCTACCGTTAAATCGTCAGGCGCACCAGCCCATACAAAACCAATCCGAGTTGAATCAGCCACCTTCTGCCATTCGAAACTATGTCTATCTAGGGCGAAATAATAGCTATTGGGCGTGCTTGCAACGCCAAGTGGCTTGCGAGCCAAATAATCTAATTTCACGCCCGGCAACGATCGCTTCATGTAGATATCGACCTGTAAATCGGCGCCTAATTTAGCGTATTGCAGAATCTCATCTACCTTACTATCTATATCTTCACTCGTTCTCAAGCGTATATAAACCCGATTACTCGACTCAATGAAATCATTGGTTAGCGCGTTTACATACTTACCATCACCCTGCACAGCAAGTTCGATCAGCAACTCCGGGGCTATCGTCAATTCGTCAAGTAAAACGTTGACGAGCTTAAAAGCCCGCTGAAAACAGTCTCCCAAATTGTTTGGCTGATAAGCCAGCAAACTAGTACTGGTGTCACCTGTATCGCCCACCAATGACACACGCTTGGAGAAGGCACTTAATTGTGCGACTAATTGGCGCAGCGAAAGGTAGAGCTGCTGAGGCGACGTGTTAGGCACATCGGCAAAATGACTAAAAGTAGGCACGTAAGCGGCAATAACACTTAACGCCATCATGTTCGAAACGGTACTAGCTGATAGTTCGCTGGTGTGCCCGCCGGCAAGGGAGCTAAAACTTTCCAACTGCTCATATCGGGCAATGAGACTTTGTCTTGTCGTCTTTATTGCACTCATCAACAAGGGTGAGCACTGAATAGTGTTGATGTTGCCAACAAAGGTTTTAGATAAGCTGTAGCCGGTTCCATCAGCCATGATCTCGGCGATTTTTTCAATAACGAAACCTTGATCCGCCAGCGCTTCTCGGCCGACTAATAACTGAACGTCATAGTTGAGCGTTGCAATGTCTATGGACTCATGATGATCAAACATATCAGGTACGACATCGGTGTCATTCAATAGAAAGCGCTTTTTGCTACCTTTATCATTTTGAGACAGATTGTTCGTCGCTTTTCCTAGTGGCGCGAGACCGAGAAATATTTCATATGCGCCTGAGTCATCAGGATCGAGCCCGGTCAGTGAAAGCGGTGACAGTGAACAATTACCAGGAAAACGCAACAAGGTGCCATCGGAAAGTACGCAATCCATGGCATCTATCTTGAACAGGCCGCCTTTTAAGGCAGCTTCATCAATTTGTAGATTAGAGATACCGGTGTATACGCCAGTTCTCGCACCTGAATAAGCGTTTGCGGCAGAATCAACTTGTAATTGCAGCTGTTGAAAATGCTGAGGTTGCAGAAACAAACCTTGGTGCCAATATAAGGATCTAACAGCATCCACTAGAGAAAATCTCCTTATTTAGTAGGCTTTTGCAGCGATTTGGTCGATACCCTTGTCGCCGAATTCAATGTTCATTTTTATTGTCGCAGGCCTAACCACGCCGGGAATTGCTGGCTCGTCGTCAGCGAGCAAGCCAAAGGTAACCTTGTCAACTAATGCAACATCGGCTTTCGGCGCAGGTATTGAAACCACGGGAATGGTTATCAAACGTACCGAAGTCTTCGGCACTAAATCGGCGTAGCCCGTAACCAGCGCCACAAATTTTGCATCCTGCTGGCGCGGTATAATCATCGTTGTGATTTGCCCCGGCGCTAACAACAGGCTTTCGCTGTATATAGCATTGGGAATCATCGTAGTATCTTCCAGAAGCATGGTCTTCACACCACCGCTTGACTGAGCGAGGGTTTTAAACCCACTGGCATCGGTCAATTGCAATACTTTGAGCTGCACTGTGTGTGGCACAGTGGCAAAGAGATTCAGGCTAGCACTCGCCTGGATCCCCAAACTGATAGCATTCTCCTCAAAGGACCATTCGACAGTCTGGTTGTCAGGGGCTTCAACGTCCCAATATCGCCACGCAGAGGCATTATCTAACCAGTGATCCATCTGCGTAGGATCATTGGGGTATTTCACCGCGACATCTTTGCCTGCGCCTTCGAACTTCCCCACCGCATCTGTCAGCGTAGAACACCCGGAAATGACCAAGGGCAACAGCAACAACACACACAGCTTGGCTATCGACTTTTCAAAAGTGCTCTGCAAAGTATCCATTGGTTTTTCTACTCACCTTCTCCAGACCAGTCATCAATCGCGGTTGTGCCGCAGACGACATGATCACACTGGATTTGGCCATAGGTAAAACGAACCAATTCATAGGGCACATAGCCATCGTTTTCCGGCATTAAGATGTTTGGCGAAATCGTCTCAATGCTGACAATCTTGGCGCGGTTCAGCGTGATGTTGTAATACTCAACAGGTTCTCCAGCGCTGGTTTCATCCGGGGTTCTAAAAAAACGTAACACAACCTCAAGATCAGTTGGTGCTGTCACAGCATTAACCAACAGCGGCGAGCTTTTATCGATAAACTTCGTGACCTCTAGGTACTCGTGTTTGCGGGTACCCGTAACCTGTCCGGTTAAGGTGTTGGTCGGGACACTCACCTTATGGTTGTAGGCCAGTATCAGAGACTCTTCGTCATGATCAGACTTAAAGAAAGATCCGATACTTTCCTTGCCGCAGCAATCCTCAGTTAGGTTGCCATCGGGGTCGTTGATTGACATGTAGATTTCACTAGGCATTTTCTACTCCTTGAACTTTGTTTAATACGATCTAATTTTTTATTCATAAAGCGAGACTATGCTCGCTCGAGCATACTCGTGAGCGACAGTGTGAAATTCGCGCCCATGAACTTAAAGTGCGGTGTGACTTCCATCGTCACCTGATACCAGCCTGCATCATTGTCCACCTCAACAACCTCCAAACCGGCCTTTCGTAAAGGTCGCTGGCTGCGGGTCGCTGCAGACGGATTATCTTGGTCGGCTACATATTGCCGAATCCACTTATTAAGCTCCATTTCTAGATCGCCACGGCTTTTCCAGCCGCCCAGGTTCTCTCGTTGAAGGACTTTGATGTAGTGCGCAAGCCGGTTGACGATAAACAAATAGGGTAGCTGCGTACCCAGCTTGTAGTTCATTTCAGCTTGCCGCCCATCATCATCACTGGTGAATTTCTTTGGCTTCTGGGTCGAGTTCGACGAAAAGAACACGGCACTGTCGGCATCTTTGCGCAGCGTCAACGGAATGAACCCCAACTCAGATAGTTCGTACTCTTTGCGATCTGAGATCGCCGTTTCGATGGGACCAACTACTCGACTGAGGCCAGCCTCTTCGACGACGTCGATGGGCAGATCGTGAACACTACCACCAGATTGCGGCCCAATAATATTCGGGCACCAACGATAGCGGGCAAAACTGTCGGTTAATCGCGTCGCATAAGCAAATGCAGCATTACCCCACAAATAATCACCTTCTTGGCTCGCACCTTCTTGGTAATCAAAGGTTTTGACGGGTATGTTGTCACCATAGGTCGCGCGCAACATGAACCTAGGCAAGGTCAAACCGAGATTGCGTGAATCATCACTGTCTCTAAATGCTCGCCATTTAAAGTACTGCGGCCCCTCAAACATCGCTTCAACCTGCTTGAGATGGGGAATTTCTGAGTAGCTATTAATTCCAAAAAAACTTTGATGAGTACCGGCGATGAACGGCGCATGAGTCATGGCAGAGAGTGCGCTCATGTGCGTCATGAGCGCGACGTCTGCGGCAGACGGGCTCAGTGCATAGTTCCCGATCATGACACCGAAAGGCTCGCCACCGAACTGACCATATTCATCTGTATAGACTTTCCGATAAAGCCCACACTCGGTGATGTCGGCTGCGTCTGCAAAATCATCCAACAACTCGTCCTGGCGAACAGACAGCATGGATATTTTGATATTTTCAGCAAAATTAGTTCGACTTGTCAGAAATTTAAGGCTGCGCCAGGGGGCCTCTAGCGCTTTAAACTCCTCATTGTGCAGAATCTCGTCCATTTGACGGCTTAACTTCTCATCTAACTCGTCAATTAAGTCTTCAACGAAGCGCTTATCCACGCGGATGTCTGCAAAATTATCGACCTGATCGAAGACGCGCTCGAAGAGCGATTGCATACCTGTGGTCGCGATCGCGAGACTGTCTTCGTCATCAGTGAATTTACTCAAGCTAAGTATGCTTGCGATCAATGTGTCCTGTTGTGCTGTAGCTTCTACCATGTTCTTTACTCCTGGGATTCATTACCCTGGTTATGCTGAACCGCTAAAATGGGGTTTATTTTTTATAGCCGATTTCTTTCATCAGGCTAGTCCGCGTAACTTCATCACTTAGCAGCGCATGGATACGCTTTCGCATCTGCGGCGAATTACCCAGCGGTCCTTTAAGGGACTTCAGCGCCTCTCTGAGCTTTAAAACCTCTTTCAGCTCTTCCACTTGATCGATGATATTATCAGGCTCAAAATCGCTTAACTTATTGATTTTCAGCGAGATGTTTATGCTTGAATCATCGTTGAGCATCTTGTTGTCAACACTGAAATCAAGGGAAAGATCGTACTCCGCCATGACGTCATCGAAGTTTCGATTGTTGACATTAATCAGCGCGCGATCCTCGAGCACGGCAGTCTCTTCGCTCTGCGTAAAATCCCCCAACACTAGCATTTTGAAGGGGAGCTCGACGCCTTCCTTTGCTGAGCCAATGGCAGGGCGATAACTAATATTAATTCTTTCTTTGGGCGCAACGGAACCCGCTGATTTGGATCGAGAAGACATATATAAAACCTCCGGTATAGCGACAAGATAGCCAGCTGGCCAAAAAAATTAAATCTCAACGTAGGGGTTTGCAGCGCTCCCAAGCAAGGCTTCGGCGATTTTCACTCAAAAGAAAATTTTTTAGCGCTATCCATTATTGATAGTAACAACATGCCCTCGTTGTCACTTACCACAAAAATCTAGGGAATCGAATACCCTTTCTTCCCCATAGACGACCTTTGCATAGGTGCCCTGTGTCTGTCAAAGAAAACTTATGGGCGCTATTAGAATCGCAACATTGGCTGAAATTACTATCTCGTCGATACTGTCAATCTGCACTGAACCGAACATTTGCACTGCTTGCAACGTCACCGAGCCTGACCTATTCTTTTCAACCATAATGCAGCTCAACCCATTGAAGCCAGCAGCCAACCACATAGACGGTATTAAAAGTGCGGCAACACCAAGCTTCAGGAACCTAAGTTCAGTTACTTCTTCAACGACTTAGGAGGCTAAAGTTGTGACTAACTATGAATATATTGAGCACAGGCAATACGAGACCCTCGAGGACAGAGATCGTTGACGACGCTGGAAGCACTACTCGAAAAATATGGCCCCGTCATGGTTATTGAAGACCTTGCCGAGCATCTGGGAATTTCCAACCAATCGCTATTCGGTAGATTGGCTGAAAAATCAATCCCGTTACCTTTTAAAAAGTTAGGCCCGCGCTATCTATTCGTCACACGAGACGTCGCTCACTGGGCTGATGCCAACGAACTCGAACGAAATCAGGCGATTCGTGATACGTCACGAGGCAGCCTCGGCGCGCAGCTCGTAATAAAAACCGCTGAAAGCGACGACCGTCCTCGTCGGACTTCCGTCGGCCCGTCAATCACGACGGGTATCAAAATTCGCTTTAAGTAAGCTTTTGTTCTGAGCCTCAAACCCGTCCGTCATGCGCCACACCGCTTTTTTTAGACTTTTGTTTGGCTATGAATGTGCGCCCCCAAAGATATACCTTCTGCGTCGTCGAGTGCTATTCTTGACCAAACTGTCACGACTCGATGCTACCGATGCGAAACTTATCTCTGGTTACTCATTACCATCTCTTAATCAAATCACTCATCCTGATTGGCCTGGTGCTGTTTGGATTTTTTATTGTCGCTGAGCGCGGCTGGCTGACCACCGCCCTGAGCAGTGACCGCAGTTACATCTCATACGTTATCCTGCTGCTCTATGGCATTCTCAGCTTGCATTGGCTGCTGCTGGTTAAACAGCTCGCCACCGACACGCGAGTGATCGACGAACTGCAGTCTCGCATCACGCACCTTGAACCGGGTGACGTGACGCTTAACGCCGAGGGACTCAACATTCAGGGACAGCCTGTGACGTCGGGGATCTGCGCAGACTATCTGCAAGAGCTGGTGCAGAAGTCCCAGCGGCGAGTTACGGTCGAGCTTGACCATAAATTACTATTAGAGGTCTTAGCTGAACGCCTGATGACGCGCTATACCTTCGGTCACTGGGCTGCCGATATGTTACTGAAATTGGGTCTGCTGGGTACCATTCTCGGGTTTATTATGATGTTGAGCCCCGTCGGCGAGCTTACGGACTTTGACCCTAATGTCCTGCAGCAACTGCTGGGGCAAATGAGCGGCGGCATGGCCGTGGCCCTCTACACCACCATGGCCGGCCTGATCACCAGCACCCTGCTGGGCTTGCAATATGAGATGCTGGACACCGCTGCATCACGGCTCGTTGACAAGCTTGCCATTGCGGTTGATATCTACATCTTGCCGACCCTCAGCCGGCCTGCCGTTTAGATGATGCGTAGAAGGTTCACTCGCCCAGGTTCAACTACTAACGCATTTACTGATCTGCTGTTCAATACTCTGCTGGGCTTTGCCTTTATGTTTCTCATCGCGTTTATCCTTATGGCTGAACCGAACAAGCAAGGCAATGTGACGGTCAAGGCCGAGTTTTTGATCACCATCAACTGGCCCGACGGTCATCCCGACGACATCGATGTGCTGGTAGAAGACCCCAGCGGCGTGGTTCTGTGGTTCGACAATAAAGATACTGGCACCATGCACCTGGACCGGGACGATCGTGGCGCCGTGCAGGATCAGATGATGATCAACGGCAAAATGGTCACCAATCCCATCAACCAGGAATCTGTGTCTATTCGCGCTTGGATTCCCGGCGAGTACGTGGTGAATATTTTGCATTACAACGCCAACTACAATGAGCCTGTGCCCGTGAGTGTCAAGGTTGAAAAGCTCAATCCGGTGGTGACCCTGGTCTATTATGGCGTTCACTCGCTGAATCGCGCCGGCATGGAAGTCACCGCCACCCGTTTTGTGCTGGATAATAGCGGCGCCGTGGCAAGCACCAGCGGTCTACCCAAAGCGCTACTGACGCAAATCACCTCAGGAAAAGGCCCATGATCTCGGTTCAAATTTTGGCCATCGCTTATGCGGTCATGGGCGCTTTGCTGCTCTATCTCCTGATCGCCACTCGCCGCACCGTCAGCTTCAAAATCTTCTTGGTGATTCTGGTCTCAGGCTTGTATGTAGGCACTTACTTGGGCTTAAAAGACCTGCAGGGCTGGCCCGTGACCGAAGAACTGCCACAGCGGTTCCAGCTACATTGGGCCATGATCAGCGAACCGGATAAGTCTCAGAAGACGACCGGCAGCATCTACCTTTGGATTCAACCCACCGCGCCAACGGGTAAGCTGATGGCTGAGCCTCGCGCCTATCATCTGCCTTACGACGTCAAGATGGCGGAGAAAGTTGAGAATGCCCTGCGCCAGATTGACGAGGGCCAGACCGTGGAGGGCCAATTGAGTCGCGTCGAGCTGGCACCAGTGGCGCAAGCTGACACAACGATCATCAAGGTTGATCCTAACCTCATGCCCGTCGCCGCGGTTCAGGAACGGGAGACAGGGCTACAGTTTAAAGCCCTGCCTCGCACTTCGCTGCCACCGAAAGGCCGCTGAACGATAGCTCGCCGCTAATCGGCTGCCGCGGCTGCGGCGGCTCGATCTTCGTTAGCACGCTGAATCACGTAAGCTCGCACCTTCTCCACATCGTTTTCGTCCAGCAGGTCAGCGAAGCTGGCCATTCCGGTACCGGCTAGAATGCCACCCAGCACAATCTCATTGTATAACCCATGCCGAGTGGCATTAGTCATTCGCAGATCGGGAACAACTCCACTGGAGCGTGCCAGCACCCCATGACAGACCGCGCAGTTAGAGTGATACACATTATCGCCACGGGCTATATCTTCAGCGGACGCATCACTGGCGGGCTGTTCGGGAATGCTGCGATCTAACGCCGTCGGTTGGGGCAGCTCTGCACTACCGTCTAACTTGAAGACCAGCAGTTTGCCAAAATTACCATAGGTCGTGGATGCCAGGTTGTTCGACTCGCCACCAAACAGGTCACCACCACCCGTACCCGCCAGAATAGCGACGTATTGAATACCGTCAATCTGGTAAGTTATCGGCGGCGCGAGAAACGACGTATAAGCGTTAAAGGACCAGCGCACATCGCCAGTATCCGAATCATAGGCTTTCACTTCACCCAGGGAGTTACCCTGAAAAACCAACCCACCTTCGGTGGCCAAGGTACCGCCATTCCAGTGGTGCACTTGCTCTACCGCCCACTTTTCTTCGCCGGTCAACGGATCGAAGGCTTTCAGATAACCCCGCGCCTTGGGCGGAATACCATCTTGGCCCATAACCTGAATGATGTTGCCAAGCTCAACGCCCGTGTTCCAGCCGCCCACAACATGTTTGTAAACGCCGGTGTTTTGCCATTCTTCATCCATGGCATAGGCCAGGGGATTTTCCATGGCCGGAATAAACACCAGACGCCGTTTCTGATCAAACGCCATAGCCTGCCAGTTGTGACCACCTAATGGTCCCGGCAGAATCCACTTGGTCTTGTCCAGATAATCATAGGCGGGGTCTTCCACAGGGCGGCCCGTGGTCATATCCACGTGAGTTGCCCACGTGGCGGTGACGTACTTGTTGGCTCGCAGCAATTCGCCGTTAGACCGATCCAGCACATAGAAGAAACCATTTTTGGGGGCCTGCATCAGCACTTTACGATCCACCCCGTCAACTTCCAGGTCGGCCAGCACAATGTCCTGCACGGCGGTATAGTCCCAGTTATCCATGGGCGTTGTTTGATAGTGCCATTTATAGGCACCCGTATCGGCGTCCACAGCTACAATAGAAGACAGGAACAGATTGTCACCGCCACCGGGCGAGCGAATCGCTCGCGCCCAGGGAGTGCCGTTACCCACGCCTAGATAGAGCTGGTTAAATTCAGGGTCATAGACGATGGAGTTCCAGACTGTGCCGCCACCGCCGATTTTCCACCACTCGCCACCCTTCCAGGTTTCGGCGGCCATTTCCATTTCGGGACTCTCAAAGGGCTCATCTGGGTTACCCGGTACCGTATAGAACCGCCAGACTTGCTCACCGGTTTCGGCATCATAGGCAGTAACATAACCGCGAACGCCATATTCAGCGCCACCGTTACCAATAAAGACCTTGCCATTAGCCACCCGGGGCGCACCGGTAATAGTGTAATCGCGGCTACGATCCGTCAGGGTATTGATCTTCCAGACTTCTGCACCGGTTGCGGCATCCAGAGCAATCAGGCGACCGTCAAGGCTGGCCACGTAGACCCGGCCTTTATAGACCGCTACGCCGCGGTTGACCACGTCACAACAGGCTTTGCGCGCCCACGCGCCGGGCACTTCTGGGTCATAGGACCAGATTGTCTCACCGGTGACGGCATCCAGCGCGTAGACCCGGCTCCAGGCCGTTGTCAGAAACATCATGTTATCCACGACGATGGGGGTCGACTCCAACGCACGATTGCTCTGCATATCCTTAAACCAGGCCAGACCGAGGTTCGCAACGCTGTCTTTATTGATTTGCTCCAGAGGCGAGAAACGCTGCTCCTCGTAGGTACGACCATAGGCCAGCCAGTTCCCAGGCTCACTCTCGGCATTCTTGATTCGCTCCTCATCGATCATGCCCACCGTTGGCGCTACGCTGTTATCAGCGCCGGTTGCAACGGCAGCGGTCGGGCTTGTGGCAGGCGGTTCTTGCGTGAACTTATAAAGTCCAAATCCGGCTGCAACAATCACGATCACAATTACCAGGTTTCTCATCATTTTTCTCGCCTCTTGAATTTCTTCGACTCAATATAGCGGAAGCGAACCCACTCGACTAGGCCGATACTGGTTTTTTGGCAATTTTGCTGTCTGCAGGTCGCTCTAGAAGCGATAGATGCCAGCAGTCAAAAGGTCGTCAAATGCTCAGATCACTCAATCACGAGTTGGATTGATCGCGTCATAGAGACCTCCTGCTGGCGGCAGTACCTCTTGTCAAAAAGACAAGGCGCTGGGTTACAGATTGCGTCAGACAAAAATCGGCCAGCCCCAACGATAACGTCGAGACTCACCGGTATTGTTAGGCTCGACTAATTCCCTGAGGGGATTTTGCTGAAGGGCATACCTTTATCGGCTCGAAGCTCTTCGGGCAGGCCCAAGACCCGCTCAGCTATAATATTGCGCAGAATCTGATCGGTACCACCTTCAATTCTTACCGCCGGCGACCGCAACAGCATGGCCTGCAACCTGGCTGAATGCGCCGCCAACTCAGGATCCACGATAACGCCCCCTAAACCCTGCAGGTCGAGGGCGAATTTGGCGATATCCTGCATCATGCCGCCAGCGACCAGTTTACCAATAGAGTTTTCCGGCCCCGGCATTTCACCTTTGGATAATGCCGTCATGGCTCGTGCCGAGGTGTTTTTCAAACCGGCGCTCTTGGCATACCAGTCGGCTAGCTTCGACCGTACTGCGGGATTCTCGATGGCCCGGCCGCTTGCCAGCGCCAAACCATCTACCAACTCTTTGATCTCGGGGAAACCCGTTGCGATACCGCCGCCAATGGCCAAGCGCTCATTCATCAGAGTGGTTAACGAGACCTGCCAACCACCGCCGACTTCGCCCAGACGCTGGGAGTCGGGTATTCTGACATCGTCAAAATACACTTCATTGAAACCACTCTCGCCATTGGCCTGTTTGATCGGCTTGATAACAACACCCTTAGACTTCATGTCCAGGAAAAACATGGTTAAACCCCGGTGCTTAGGCACCTCTGGGTCGGTGCGCGTGATCACTATGCCAAAGTCGCTGTGATGAGCGCCTGAAGTCCAAATTTTCTGGCCGTTGATGACCCAATCATTCCCGTCTCGCTCGGCCCGAGTTCGCAACCCGGCCAGGTCTGAGCCACTTTGCGGCTCGGAAAATAGCTGACACCAGACCTCTTCAGCGCTAGCCAGCTTAGGCAGATAGCGGGCCTTATTCGCCTCACTGGCATAGGCCATCAGGGTTGGCGCGCACATACCCTGGCCGATGATAAAACTCCCCGAGAGTTTGCCGTAGACCCCTTCTTCTTGATTCCAAATGACGCTTTGCATGGGCGAGGCACCACGGCCGCCAAATTCCACCGGCCATTGAATGCAGGCCCAACCGGCGTCAGCCTTTTTTCGCTGCCACAGTTTGGCCTCAACCATCGGATCAAAGTCGCCGGTTTTAACGCCACCAAAGCCACTTTTAGTGAGACTGTCGATTAAGTAGGTGGGCGCTTCGGCGGCAATCCAGGCTCGTGCTTCGGCTCGAAATTGTGCTTCTTCTTGAGTATCACCAAAATCCATAATGCGTATCCTGTTCAAACTGATCAATTATCTTATTGTCGACTGTTTCTGCCTGTCACATTTCCCTCGTCGGCTTTTCGCCGACTCGCAGGATCAAGCAGCCGCGTCACCGCTTGCCAAGCTGCTGACCAACTTGTCTTCCCACTCAGTCAGACCACCAAGCTGTAATGTCAGGTAGTTCGATCGGCGATAATACAGATGGCAATCAAACTCCCAGGTGAAGCCCATGCCGCCGTGCACCTGGATGTTATCTCTTGCGCATAACTGAAACGCCTGAGTCGCCGAGACTCTCGCCGTAGCGGCAGCAAGGGGCAAGTCGGGCGAGTTAGTCGAGAGTGCCCAGGCCGCATAGTAACAGTTGGATTCTGCTAATTTCAGCGCCACATACATATCGGCCATCATATGCTTGAGCCCTTGAAAGGAGCCGATCGGGCGACCAAAGGCGAAGCGTTGCTTGGCATAGTCAACCGCCATATTCAAAGCACTCTGGGCGCCGCCCAGTTGCTCAAAGGCGAACAGTACAGCCGCCCGGTCATAGACTGTTTCGAGCTGCGCCCAGCCAGCAGCTTCCGTACCCAGCAACTCTGCGGGACAACCATTGAATTCGAGGCTGGTTGAATTCCTGCTGGGATCGACGGTGTCTACCGCCGTTTTAACCACGCCGCCAGCCTGCAAGTCGCACAGATACAGTCCCAGGTCGCCCGCAGGGTTGCGCGCTAAGACAATCGCGAAATCGCTGATGCCACCATCGGCAACGATAAGCTTCTTGCCGGTTAATTGACCGGCCGAGAAACGTAACGCCATGTCCTCTGCCGTGGTTTGCGCCACAGTCTCGACCACCGCCAGGGTACCTATGGTTTCGCCGGCTGCCAGCTTCGGCAGCCAATGGTCTTTTTGAGCATCAGAACCAAACAGCATCAGCGCTTCTGTCGCCAGATAAACCGACGATGAAAACGGAGTTGGCGCCAGAAATGCACCCAGCTGTTCAGCCACCAGACAGAGGCTCAGATAGCCTGCGCCGACGCCGCCGTAGTTCTCTGGAATCGCCGTCCCCGTCAGACCCATGCTCACCAATCCATCCCAAACTTCAGTCGCATAGGCAGCATTGCCTTCCAACACGCCTCGGACGGTTTTTGAACTGCACTGATCGCTAAGAAACCGCGCGACCTGGTCTCGCAGCATCTTGTCATCTTGGGAAAAATCAAAATTCACGGTTTATCCTCTTCGGTCTATTTGTCATCAAGCTACTGCATCCGCACCAGTCGAGTCAACTCGCCGAAAGTTTTTTAAAGAAGTGGAATAAACAGCTCTCAACCGATCGCGTCAAACAACTCAAGCCTCAAGAATCGAACCTAGGTATACCTTGCCTGCCACTTTGGGTGCAGCCAGATCGCGCTCGTTAGGGCGATGGAATCCAGGACTGGGAATTTACCGATGTCGGTCCATTGGGCGCCGGCATCATGGAAGTCAGAGCCGACGGAGAGATACATCGATCTGTCGATGGCCAAGTCACGCAGATGCTTTCTCATCACAGGGTCGATGCTCGAATAGGTACCCTCCAACGCCTCACCACCCGCTGCTTTGAAGTCATCTACCAGCATGGCGAGCTTAGTCTTGTTCAGCGCATAGCGACCTGGGTGGGCGATAATCGCGATACCGCCCGCGGCCTTTATCGCGGCGATGCCCTCAGCCAGATTGCACCAGTTCGCACTAACATAGATTTTCCCCCGTTTATTCAAATGGGTTTTGAAAGCCTTCTGCCGACTCTTGCACACCTGTTGGGCAACCAGAAAATCTGCGACATGACTACGGGTGCCCGCCACGCACGGCAGGCCTTCGAGGTAGGCACTCAGACCCGCCGTGCCTGCCGCCGCCAGCTTTGCATCGATAGCTTGAATACGCTGCCTACGCGAAAGTTGCTGCGCAGTTAACAGTCGGCGCAGGTCATCAGCAGCAGGATCCACCAACAGCCCCACCACATGAATCTCCAGGGCATTCCAGTGACAGGATATTTCGACGCCCGGGACAATAGAAATGCCAGTCGTGTCAACGGCGATGGCATCCAAGCCATCAGTACAGTCGTGATCTGTAATCGCGAGATGGGTCACCCCATTTTCAATCGCTCTGTTGACGAGAAAATCTGGTGATTGCTTGCCGTCAGAGAAGAAACTATGACAGTGGAGGTCTACCTTCATGTTTTACCAACTGTTTTTGTACGGGGGTAGGAGTCGGAACGCACGGTCCTAAGACCGCCTGACGGGTTCGCATCGCCAGGGGTTTGCGCTCTAAGCGCTACCTTACCGCATCCGACTGGTTCGCCTGGCGACCATTCGCCCGCTCGATTGGACGCCAAACCATTAGGTTTTCGGCATCAAGTAAATCGGCAAATCATCTCGAGGCTTAGAGATAGGCGACTGCTGTACTGGCATCTCATAGCCCTCGGCCACGGACCAGGAAAAATTTTTCAGCATTTCAAACAGCACCAGCTTGATCTGCATATCCGCAAAATGTAGACCTATGCACATATGCGCGCCGCCGCTGAAGGGCACCCAACTAAAGGCGTTGCGCTTGTGCTCAGCCCGCTCTGGGCTAAAGCGCAAGGGATCAAACTCACGGGGCTTATCCCAATACTCCGTCATGTAATGGGTGTGTATCGGATAGGTCATCACCATGGCACCCGCTGGCACGAGGTGACCCTCATATTCAAAGGCTTCATTACTGAACTTCGGCAGGGTCGACAGTGGCGGATACATACGCAGCGCTTCCTTGATCACCCAATCGGCTTCCACCATCTTGTCTAGGTCGGCATAGGCCAAGGCTTCAACCCCCAGGGACTGACGCTCTTGCTCAAGCCGAGCTTGCCATTCCGGGTGCCGGGCCAGTGCATAGGTGATGCTGGTCAAGGTGCTGGTAGTGGTGTCATGAGCCGCCATCATCAGGAAAATCATATGGTCAACAATCTCCTGATCCGTATAACCCTGTCCCTCTTCGTCCGTTGCCCGACATAACAGGGAAAACAGATCCTGGTCGTCACCCAAGCGCTTTTCAGCTACCTGCGGCAGAAAGAAGTCGCACATGGTCTGTCGAGCCCGAATCCCTTGCCACAACAGGGTGCCAGGAATCGCCATCGGAATTCGCGGCATCGAGGCCGCCACGGTGACCTCAAAGGCGCGACTGATTTTGCGCGCATCGTCACCCAGATCCATGCCAAGAAAAATCGTCGCAGCAAGATCCAGGGTCATCTGCTTAAAGGCGGGATAAGCGAGCATTTTGCCATCGGCCTGCACTGACCACTGTTTGACCGCCGAACGCACTTGGGGAATCATCTGCCCCAGATACCCCTGCATGGGCTTGCTCTTGAAGCCTGCCTGCATCAGCCGTCGATGATAGCGATGATCGTCGCCATCGCGGAGCATCAAGCCATTGGGGAAAATACGCCCGATGATCATATCCCAGGCTTTTTTATTGGAGAATATCTGCCCTGGGTTCATTAAGCACAAACGGTGCGCCTCGGCACCGAAAAGGTGGACGATGCGCATCTTGCCAACTTTTTGCATGACTGCATTGCCGTGCTCTCGTCGCAGATTTTGGCCATGTTCCAGCGGACTATGGTAGCTCTGCTTCATTAGCCGCATAGACTTCAGAAACCCGGATTTGATTGGCTCAAGCGGGATTGGCTCGAGCGGTAATACATGATTCGTCATCGTCGTCTCGCTGGTTGGTCTGGCGCAAAAACTGCTTTCATCAAAGACCTGCCTCCATCAAGAGGCGGTTAAAAAATGCTGGCGGCAGCAAACGCATAACGCCTTAGATAACTTCATCCATGCAGATCAGGACAAATGCTGGGCGCTTCTCGGGATTGTCTTTGGCATTCCGCCAAAAGGGATATTTCGCAGCCAGGGCCTCGAAGGCGGCCTCGAATTCCGCCGCCTCAGTGACCAGCCGCGCTCGTCTTGGGTAAAGGTTATCACCAATCTGCACGAACACCGATGGATTATCCGCGACCACCTGATTCCAATATTTGTTGCCCGGGAACACTGCCGGTTCACTATAGATCGACGGCGAATAAATCTTGCCATTGACGGTGGCCATCACCACAGTGACTGAAAACGGTACGCCATACCAGGGATGCGTCTCAATAAACACTTCCTGATAATCATCAGTAAAAGACCAATCACTGACGTGGGCCTCGACTAAATCACCGGACAGCCAAGTGCCCGGCCGTCGATCTTTCGGATTGCATGCCGTCAGAGCCAGCACCAGCATGACCACTATCATTACTCTGGGCATAAGCATTTCCCAAAACCCAGACTTTACGTGACCCCTGCGCCGGCCGCAACTTAGCCACCTGCTTGACCCGGGGCGCTAGTACCCGGCAGTACTGCGGAAGCAAAACTTGATCAAACTGCGGCCCATGTTTTGCCGAGGCTGGATCGCCGCTTGGTCACCGGACTGTCGACGCATGGCGGGCTATTGACTAGGATAGACTCACCTGTCGACGGCCCTGCCCACCCATGTACCGCCAACCTGAAACAACCGACTTGAACCAACTGCCATTATGGCGGGTGCTGTTGACCCCAACACTGACGGTCCCAGTACTGATGTTCCCAACACTGATGATCGCGACACTGATCGCGCTTGCACTATCCGGGGCGGTCAAAGCCGAGACCGCGCTCGAGAAAATCGAGCGGGAGCTGATCGCAGACCATGACATCCAACAGATCAGCAACCAAGTGGTGTTCGACGACTTAACCGCCGACGACTCCACCCTGGTTTTGTTTGACACACGCGGCGCGGAAGAATTTGCTGTCAGTCACTTAACCGGCGCCATTCGGCTGGATCCCGAGACTACAGCCGAGGCGTTTTTTGCAGCCTATGCACCCCTCTTGCTAACCAAACAAGCGGTGTTCTATTGCTCCGTCGGGCGCCGCTCAACGGCTTTGGCATTGACCATCGCGCGCCAGATTCGACCACTAGACACCATCAAACCACCCGCCAATATGATCGGTGGCATCTTCCGCTGGCACAATGAGTCAAAACCGCTGGTTAATGCCAACGGTGCAACGGACAAGGTTCATCCTTATAGCTGGTACTGGAAGCGCTTACTCAAGTATCCAGCCAAAGCGGCTAGCAAGCCCTAACCTGACATTAACGCCCTGTGTATTGTGGCGGCCGTTTCTCCAGAAACGCACGCATGCCTTCTTTTGCGTCACTGGTTCGTGAACACATGAGCTGATTTCGGTTTTCGATCGCCATGGTCGCCTCCAGGCCCGCCGCATCAATGGCGATGTTCAAGCCCTCCTTGGTGAGGCGCAAGCCCATCGGCGAAGTGGTGAGCATATCGTCAACATAAGACTGGGCGGCCGCATCCAATTGATCATCGGGCACAACCTCGGAGACCAGATTGGTACGCAAGGCTCTTTCGGCATTGATAAAACGCCCCGTCAGCATGAGCTCAGAGGCGACAGAGGTACCCACCAGGCGCGGCAGAAAATAGCTCGAACCCATATCGCAGGCCGACAAGCCCAACCGAATAAAGGCCGCATTCATACGGGCTGATTCGCCGGCAATGCGAATATCTGAGGCCAGCACAAAGGAAAAACCACCACCACAGGCCGCACCCTGAACCAGCGAGATAATCGGCTGTGGACAGCGTCGCATGCGGATATACACCTCGGCGAGGTAGCCTTGAAAACCCATACCGCCGCTGAACGGCGCCTCAAAGTTGCCTGACTGGGAAGCCTTGATATCTAAACCGGCACAGAATGCCCGACCCGCACCCTTCATCACCACAATGCGGGTCTCGGGGTCCTCGCTCAGACCGCCAAAATAGTCTCGCAGCTCGGTGACCATAGGCGTATTGATGGCATTCAGCGATTCCGGGCGGTTCAGTGTCAGCCAATCAACCTGGCCTTTTTTTTCGATACTGATGGTTTCATAGTGACTCAATGGATCATTCCTCTTAGGCATAAATTATTTAGTTCGACGAGCTGGTCTACCCTGGCTGCTACCATTGAATCGTGGCCGGAAAGAACTCGGCTATCAGCGTTTGGTAATAGCCTTGCAGCTGCTCGATATCTGGCGGCGCATGCCCCTTGGAGTAAAGGTCAAAGGGCTGAAACAGTTTGACCCATTGAAATAGCTCGCGGTCTTGATCATTCATTAGGTAATCATAGGCGCCAGCGGAATGAGCGCTGTAGAAACTGTGGTAGCGGATAATATATTGAGCTTCTAGGGGCAGGTAAGCGCGAGTGACCCGGTAAAGATATTCATCGTGACCGAAGGACATTGTCACCTTGTCTAAACCACATTCAGGGGCATAGATGCCGAGCTGGCCTTGATAATCGGGATTCATCTGATCCGGGTTCGCCGCAAAAAAATCGGCATACACGATGTCGGCCGAAAATTCACAACCCAGCGGAAAGGTATCGCCCACGACCGCCCATTGAGGCTCGCCATGCAAACACAGTATTTTGCCCAGATCGTGAATCAAACCGGTGAGTTGAAACCAGCGTGGATGACCCGCCTGACGAATAGCCTCGGCGGTCTGCAACAGATGCTGAATTTGCGACAGGCTCGTATCGGGATCGCTATCATCGACGAGGGTATTGAGCAGCTCACAAGCCTGCCAAATCCCCATACGAGCCAGATTCAAGGCGCCATATTGTTCGATCTTCGCGCGTGCAAATGCCAGGGTCTGGTATTTGTGGTTCAGCCGGTAAAACTCGGCAACAGGATCAGTGCCATGAATCGATTCACGGCTACTGTAATCTCTGAACTGATCTTCGTCTTGGGTGCCGGTCATTTCGCGCTTGCCTGTTTGCGGTTAAGCAGAATTAACCACCTATAAATCCCGAGGTCAATGATTGGCCATTAAACACGGATTCCACAGACAACTTTTACCGATTTTATTAAGTTTTACCCTAGACTCTCAGTCCACCCACAGTACACTCGAGTCTTCACTCAACATCTGGGAGTCACGATGACCGAGACCGAAAGCACATTCACGGCGCTGGAATATAACGCTGCCATGGCAGCGTATCAGCGCCAGGGCGAAGCGCTACGCGACAGAATCGGCAATCGCGGGCCCTTGTTACTGGACGCACACGGTAAGCTGCATCCCGATATACTGGCGGCCTATTGGCAGCACGGCTTCTATGTTTTCGACAACGTGATTGCTGATGATGAGCTTGCTGCCCTGCGCGCCGACATCGACTTTTTGCTTGACCATGCACCCACTGGCCGTGGCGCGCAGTTTGACAACCAAGGCCGGCCGGCGTTTGGCACCGAGTTCAAACAAAATCCCTACTCCTTCGTTAAACCACTATCAGATCCTTGGGGCGGGACCGACTTACTGGGCGGCCGCCACCCAACCCGCATGCGTGAACCGAGCGCCGCCGCCGATGCACCCAAAGAAGTGGTGCATATCATGGGGGGTATGTGCCAAACCATGCCGTCGGGATTGCGCTTGTATGGTCATCCCGACTTGCTCACCATTGCCGAGGGCATTAATGGCGCGGATTTCGTTCCTTACAATGATGCCACCTTCGTCAAGCTGCCCGGCCTTGGGGGTTCGGTTTCCTGGCATCAAGATGGCGTCACCCATTGGGATTCGCCAAACTGGGATGAAGGCATCCACGGCTTCAACTTCCAGGTGCAGCTGTACCCCAGCACCATCGCCAACTGTCTGTGGGTGATGCCAGGCACCCATAAGTTGGGCCGAGTCGATATCAAGGCTTTAGTCGCCGAGCATCACGGATCTGACCAGTTACCCGGCGCTGTGCCGCTGACCTGCAAGGCTGGCGACGTCACCATTGTTAACCGACAAATGCTCCACGGGTCCTTTGCCAACACCTCTGCAGATATTCGAGTCTCTATGACATTTGGCTTTCATCGACGGCGATCGGTGCTCGGCGCCCGCGGCGCGCTGACCCAGAAGTCCAGTGAGGTCTACGACGCGCAGCGTATTTTTCAGCGATCCAGCGTGATCGCGGTTGCCATAGATGCTCGCGCCCAACATTACCCAGCAGAGAGACGTTATCAGTATCAGCCTTTTATTGGCCTGGAAGACAAGTACCGGTATAGCAACGCCATGTTCGAACAAGTCATTCGCGACTACAACTTGAAGGATTTATCGATCTAAGAATATCGGTCAGCGGCGATGTTCATCTGGGCTGGTCCATGGTGGGCTTGCACGCGTCACATCCAATGAAGGAATTCATCAACATCTCCACTTAGCCATAACATCGAGAGGAACATTCCATGAAAACAGCCATTATTATTGGCGTCGGACCCTTTGAAGGCGTCGGCGGCTACCTCTGCGACTATGCCGCCAAACAGGGCTTGCACGTTATCGCTGCCGGCCGCACACAAAACAAACTCGATGCCGTGGTCAGCCAGGTTAAAGCAAACGGTGGCCAGGCCACCGCGATAGTCTGCGACGCCACGGTAGAGGCCGAGGTGATCGATCTGGTCCGCCAGGCCGAGGCTATCGGTCCCGTTGACCTTGCGGTTTACAACGCCGGCAACAACTTCAACGGCGATTTCCTCACCATGGAAGCTGCGTTTTTCGAGAAATGCTGGCGGGTCTGTACTCTCGGTGGTTTTTTGTTTGCTCGAGAAACCCTTAAAGTCATGCAAGATCGCCAGGCGGGTACTTTGCTGTTTACCGGCGCCAGCGCGTCGATGCGCGGCAAACCTCGATTTGCCCCGTTCACCGCTGCGAAAGCCGGGTTGCGCGCCATGGCCCAAAGTCTGGCGAGGGAATTTCAGCCCCAGGGTATTCATGTTGCCCATGTAGTGATTGATGGTGGCATTGCCGGCGAAAAAATCATCAAGGGTGTGCCGCGATTCGCTGAGCAAGCCGGTGAAGACGGTCTGGTGAGTCTGCACGGTATTGCCCAAGCCTATATGTATCTTTACCAACAGCCCAAAACGGCCTGGAGTCATGAATTAGACTTGCGGACCTTCAAAGAAAATTTCTAAGGCCCCTTGAGCGCTCGGTGGATTCAATACCACCGGCGCACATCAATACTCTTCAACCCTGACTTTAAGACCCATGCGGCTTTATTGCGGGTTTTGTGCCACTAGAAAACCTCGTCCCAGAATATGGTCAGAGATTTTTTCCGCCATCATAATGACCGGCGCATTGGTATTGCCGCCAATCAGCGTCGGCATCAATGACGCATCAACCACACGCAAGCCCTCCAGACCATGCACCTGACCATGCTCGTTAGTTACTGCCATGGCATCACTGCCCATCTTGCAGGTACCAACGGGATGGTAGAGGGTCTCCGCCGTTGCCTTGATCCACTCGTCTAATTGAGCATCGTCATCAATATCAACTTCTGGACCTGGCTTGAGCTGCCGGCCTCGATAATCATCAAAGGCCTTTTGCATAAAGACTCGTCGAGTCTCTCGAAAACCATTGCGCAGATCGACGATATCCTGTGCCGCCGACAAGTAGTTCGGGTGCAGTGCCGGCGCGTCCGCTGGATCAGCACTCTTTAGAGTCAAATAGCCCCGACTCTCAGGCCGACAACCATAGACGATGCTCGAAAACCCATGCTCTGGAGTGATACCTGCTCGCCCATGCGTATCGGCCATCGCTGCAGACACATAATGCAACTGCATATCCGGCAAGGCCTTATCGGGGTGCGACTTAATAAAGGCGCCACCGGCGGTAGGTGGGTAGGATGCATCTCCTGTGCCCCACAGCAGATACTTAATCCCAGCAAGCGCGGTGCGCCACCACACCGCTGAACGATGTAATGTAATTGGCTGGGTACAGGCAAACTGACTGACAACACCCAGATGATCCTGCAGGTTTTGTCCCACACCCGGCAAGTCATGCACCATCGCTATACCGTGGGGCGTAATTTCACCGGGCGCACCCACGCCGCTACGCAGCAGAATCTGGGGCGAGTTCAGCGCGCCAGCCGAAAGAATGACTTCCTTGTTGGCTCTGGCCACCCGTTTTTCTCCCGCCACCAGATATTCGATACCAACAGCTTTTTTGCCCTCAAAAATGACACGATCGACGGTAACATTCTCCTGAGTCTCCAGGTTCGGTCGATCAAGGACGGGATGTAAATAGGCACTCGCCGCACTGTTTCGCTTTGAACCTTTGATCGTATGTTCATAGCGGGAGAAACCTTCCTGCTGCCGACCATTGAAGTCCTCGGTGAGGGGAAATCCTGCCTGGGCACCACCTTCCACAAATTTATCCAGCAATATGTCATCGGTACGGTCAGACTTTTTGACGTGCAAAGGGCCCCCATGACCATGATATTGCTGGTCACCCTCACCAGAGAAATTCTCGGCACGTTTAAAATAGGGCAGGACACTCTCATAAGACCAGCTGGTATTACCCAGCTGGCTCCAGTGATCGTAGTCCCAGGCATTACCTCGAATGTACACCATCGCATTAATGGCAGACGATCCACCCCAACCTCGACCGCGAGGCCAGTATAGATTGCGGTTATTCAGATTTGGCTCGACTTCCGTTTCAAATCCGTAATTGTGATCATTCGCCTCGGGGACCAGTTGGGCAAAACCCGCAGGCATATGGATAAAGGTATTGTTGTCGCGGCCACCTGCTTCCAGCAACAGGACTGAACGAGTGTCATCTTCAGTAAGACGGTTGGCGAGCACACAACCGGCACTGCCCGCCCCGACAATAATATAGTCTGCTTGTTTCACTGGGATCAACCTTTGGGAAATTTCGCCAAAGTATACTGCAATGTTGCGTATCTTACCCCCGGCGGGTTATGTTGAGCATCGCGACGAACCCCGGCCATGCCACGGCGGCATTCAGACTGGGGTGTAAGGCGGCTGCGCCCTTTGCTCACAACTGGAAACAGACCCGTGTATAAACTAATGATAATTCTCCTGATATCTCTGGGCCTGCTCATTTCTACCAGCCTCAGGGCGGCGCCACCCTCGGCCGACGATCTGGCCTTTCGAGCGGTCTATAAAGAGTTGGTTGAAATTAATACCACCCTGTCAGGGGGCAGTTGTACTGTCGCCGCCCATGCCATGGCGGACCAGCTCAGGGCATCAGGCATCGAAGATGCTGACATCCACATTATTGTTGCCCCAGAATGGCCGGAACAGGGCAATCTGGTGGCAATCTTGCATGGCAGCTCGCCGGATAACGAGTCCATTCTGCTGCTCGCCCATATTGATGTAGTGGAAGCCAATCGGGCTGATTGGGAGCGAGACCCCTTCACCCTTATCGAGGAAGACGGCTATTTCTTCGGCCGCGGCACCGCTGATGATAAATCCATGGCAGCCATTTTTGTTGACGTCATGAAAGGCCTGAGCGAGTCGAAATTCCCCTTGAGTCGCAACGTCAAGCTGGCATTAACTTGTGGTGAAGAAACACCGAACACATTTAATGGCGCCAGCTATCTGATACAGCATCATCGAGAACTGATCGACGCCAGCTTCGCGCTTAACGAGGGTGGTGGCGGCCGACTCGACAGCGCCGGCAAGCCCTTGTACAACGGCATACAAGCGGGCGAAAAGCTCTATCAAGATTATCAGTTCGAAGTGCGCAACCCCGGCGGTCATTCCTCCAGACCCCGCGCCGACAATGCGATTTACCAATTAGCCGCAGCACTTGAACGGGTTTCACAGCACGCCTTTCCGATCGAATTCAACAGCACGACTCGCGGCTTCTTTGCGCGGATGGCCAAGCTCACCGCCGAGCCGCAGGTAGCCACAGACATGATCGAAATTCTGACCACGCCGCCCAACTCCGAAGCTCTGGCGCGAATGACGAAAATACCAAGCTATAATTCCATACTGCATACTACCTGCGTGACAACCCTGGTGACCGCCGGCCACGCCAAGAATGCGCTACCACAACGAGCGAGTGCGAACGTCAACTGCAGAATATTCCCTGGCAACACACCCGAGGAGATTCGCCTGGCACTCGAGCAGGTGGTGAACGATGCTGGCGTGGTTATCACCTTTGCGGCTCCGCCTGAAAAAACCTCACCGCCACCGGCGCTGACAGCTGATATTTTGGGCCCCATTGAGGCTTTGACAGAACAAATGTGGCCTGGCGTTCCCGTTATACCCAGTATGATCGCGGGCGGTACGGATGGTCGTTTTCTCACACCTGCGGGTATTCCAACCTATGGCGTCAGCGGCCTGTTCACCCAGCCGAATGAAGTTAACGCCCACGGTTTGAACGAGAAGGTGCTGGTAAAATCTTTGTATGACAGCCGCAAATTTCTAGAGCAACTCGTTAAGCTGTATGCGGGCTGGCCAGCACAGGATACTGAATAAACAGAAAGCTCGCTGGGTGATTAGTCGGCTCGCGGTGACGACAGCCCTGTCGGGACAGACTCAATCCCATGGCAAACAGCACAACTGTGCATCATTTCTCTCAGGCACGATAAATTCACTTCATTATGGTTGGTAATATGCGGCTTTTCTTAAAATATGCTTCTACTTGTGGTTTTCTCTCAGTGGTCCTGCTACTCAGCAGTTGTAGCCCAAACGTTACTGACCGGCCAGCGATGCCCATCAACGACTGGTTCGACGCCCGCTATGAGGAAGAATTACAGTTTTCACCCATCAGTCTGAGCTATATGGGCCGCAAGGATCGGAATGACGAACTAGGTGATTTCAGCTACGAGGCGTTCAAACAGCGTCTCGCCTGGAAGCAACAAACAGTCGAGGCGCTAGGCAGTCTGTACGACTATGAGAGCCTGACTGCCGAGGAGCAGACGTCTTTTGACATCTGGACCTATCAATACGAGCAGATGCTCAAGGCCGAACCCTTTTTTTATAGTGGCCTGACCTTCGACCAGATGAACGGCGTGCAAAATTTTCTACCGACTTTTTTGATCAATATTCACAAGGTTGATAACGCGGCGGACATGCAGGCCTATATCGCCCGTGTCAAAGCCGTGGCACTGCGCATGAATGAATCCTTAGACAACGCCAAGCGGTCATCGGCCCTGGGCGTCACTTCACCGGGCTTTGCGCTCCAAGGCGTGATCCAACAATCCAATGCCATTATCACCGGCGCACCTTTTACCAGTCTTGAGCCAGGCGATGCCCCTGTTGCCGACAGCGCGATCTGGGCTGATATGAAGCAGGAAATTGCGGCTTTGATTGACGCAGCAGAAATCACTCAACCGCAAGCCGACGCATTACTGGCCAACGCGCGACTGGCCCTGCTAGAAGATTTTCAGCCGGCTTACCAACGCATCATCAACTGGGCTGAGGCCGAGCAGGATAAGGTACCCAGTCAATCTACCGGCATTGGCAATCAGCCAGATGGCGTCGCCTACTATCAATATCGGCTGGCCAACCAAACCACCACTGACCTAAACGCCGCCGACATTCACCAAATCGGCCTGGATGAAGTGGCGCGCCTACGGGGCGAGATGACCTTGATCATGCAGGAGGTGAACTTCACGGGTGACCTGGATAGCTTTCTGGACACGGTGCGCGACGGTGACTGGAACTATTACCCGAATACCGATGACGGCCGCCAGGCCTATATAGACGGCGCCACTGCGGCTATTGAGGCACTAAAGCTACAAATACCTAATTACTTTGGTTTGTTACCGAAGGCTGACCTAGTCGTCAAACGGGTCGAGGCTTTTCGAGAGCGAGATGGTGCCGCACAACACTACTATCGTGGGACACCAGATGGTTCACGCCCCGGCGTTTACTATGCCCACTTATCAGACATGACGACAATGCCCAAAAGCTTGATGGAAGTCGTCGCTTATCACGAGGGTATTCCGGGTCACCACATGCAAATTTCCATTGCTCAGGAACTACAGGGCCTGCCGTTATTTCGCACCCGCGCTGGATTCACCGCCTACAGTGAGGGTTGGGCGCTTTACGCTGAAGTACTGGCGAAGGAGATGCCAGGAACCTACATGGACCCTTATTCGCGCTTTGGTCAACTGACTTCCGAGATCTGGCGGGCGATCCGCCTGGTGGTGGACACGGGCCTGCACGCCCAGGGCTGGACTGAGCAAGAGGCCATCGATTTTTTCATGGCCAACTCGCCACAGCCGTTGGAGAACGTCCGATCAGAAATACAGCGCTACATCATCATGCCGGGCCAGGCCACGAGCTACAAAATCGGTATGCTGAAAATACAAAGCCTGCGGGCCAAGGCGGAACTGGCCTTGGGCGCAAACTTTGATCTTAGCGCCTTTCACGACACTATACTCGGCGGCGGAGCGCTACCTCTTTCAATACTCGAACGTCGGGTCGACCGTTGGATCACTGAAATGCAAAAGTCGGCCTAAAACATGACGGAACAGCGCCACTGGAGAATGCTTACTTGTCACCTGGCAAGCCTTCGGCAATACTGCCGATAACAATAAAAAGGCTATGAACCCATGATGAAAAATGCATTCAAGAGACTCCAGTGGCTGGTACTGCTGACCTTTACCGGCTTTCAGTCTGCGTTGGCAGACGACAACTTAAAACCCTACATACTCACCAGCGCCACTTATGAATCTATGGCTGACGCGACGGCGGCGGTTACTGAACAGCTGACTGCCAATGGCTTTCAGGTTGTCGGGCAGTATTCACCTTATGCCGGCGCACTGGTCATTGGCATTACCAGTGAGGCACTAAGGGGCATCGCTGCCAATACCGAACATGGCGGCTTTGGCGCGGCAGTTCGACTTTCCATCACCGAAGCCGAAGAAGGATTGCAGATTGCCTATGTTAATCCTGACTACCTGGCCGGCATCTACCGGATGGACAGTCTCGCGGAGATCAGCAGCGCGCTGGCGACCGCGCTAGGCGAGGGTAAGACCTTCGGATCAAGTAAGGGACTCTCCGCGAAAAAACTGGCCAAGTATCATTACATGATGGCCATGCCTTACTTCGATGATGTTGATGTCTTGGCGCATTACGACTCTTTTGCTGAGGCTATCAATAGTGTTGAGAAAAATCTTGAAGCCGGAGTCGCAGACACCGTTAAGGTTTATCGTGTGGACGTTACCGACAAAGAAGAAGCGTTATTTGGCGTAGGCCTGCGGTCCGGCGATGGCTCAGATCAAACGGTTATGACGAACGCTGATCTTGCAGAGACCAAGCACACAGCGCACTTGCCTTACGAGCTACTGGTTTCAGGCCCCGATGTCATCGCACTGCGCGGCAGGTTCAGAATCGCCCAGAGCTTTCCGGATCTGACCATGGGCACTTTCATGAAGATTCGATCAGCACCCGGCGCGATCAAAAGCACGCTGACGCAGGTTGCCCAACCCTGATATTAGCGAAGTCACTGGCAGAGTAGTCCGTCCGCTCATGCCAAGGGTGAGCACCGAGGCTCTGCTAGGGTGACTTCCTCACACGCCAAACACATCGCGCACCCCGACCGGAACCTGTCAGTCGGCGCGCGGCGAGGCGGCATCGGTAAGCAACGTCTTTTGTGATGAGATCAGAATAGCAGCGACTCGATCCGCATCAATCGACTTTGCCAGTCGCAGACTGACCAGCATTACTTGCAGTATGCTTGAGTTGTCGCAGCAAGATGCAACCGGATCACACGCGTTAAGGGTTAGCTTTTTCGCGAGACTGGCCACTATCTGGCTCTGACGCTGACACCCTCGTCAACCTCATCACTGGGATGGTCGAGCACCCTGTCTCCCGAGTCAACGCCCGCCAGTATCTGGACACTAAGACCATTACGCTGACCGATCGTCACTGGGCGTCGCTGAGCCCGGCCACCGTCAATCACGAACACTGCCCAACCATCACGATAACGAAACACGCTGCTCGCCGGCAGCTGCAGAACATCGTCTTCGTCCCAGAGAATAAACCGGGCTTCAACGCGATAACCATCGCCCAGGCGCTGCCACTGATCCACATTCGAAGTGATGGCGACGACCACCCAGACCCGTTGTTCCTCAACACCCAACGCCGAGACTTTGGTAAAGCCGACAGGCTCGACAGTTCTGACGATTCCCTCGAGTGGAGCGTCACCACCCCAACGCTCGAACAAAACCCGCATGCCTGTCTGGATTTTGATAGCATCCATAGACAAGACATCAACCACAACCTCCAGGGCTGCGGGATTGCCAATCTCCATCAAGGGTAAACCTGTCTCGACGGGTCCCTCACATTCATGATGGATTTTCAGCACCTCACCAGCCACTGGCGCGCGCACCAACACCGGCTCAATGGCCTCACCCTCTGCCAGCAATGTCTGGTACTCAAGGGTGCTGCGTCGAGCCTGCAATTCATAGCGCCGCACCTCAACATTAAACTGGGCCGAACGCAGTGCCGCGGCCTGACTGGCCGCATCTGCAGTGGCACGATCAAGACTGTCCTGAGCAACCAGCTGTCGCTGCATCAGCGTTCGAAGCCGACGCAATTCGTTATCCGCAAGATCTTTACTCGCTACCACGGCATTGACCTGCTGTTCAGCGCCGAGCAACGCCGCCTGAGCGGCAGCGATTTCGGCGACCGCCTGGGCTCGACTGCGCGGATCAAGAATTCGAGCTGCCAACGGCGTAATATTCAGCAGGGTTTGCCCCTTGGCAACGGCATCGCCGACTTCAAACTCGACCCGGGATGCCACTCCCGCCACCGGCGCAGAAATCCTATAGCGATCGATCAGGCGAGTCTGGCCATCTTCTTCAATAGCCACTGTCAGCGGTGCCTTTGTGACAGTCACCACTTCGACCAGGATAGGCTGAGGCCAGAAGCCCACCAGCAGCATGACAACAATTGCGACAACAATGAGGCTGATCAGCGGATGTTCTTTGAGTCTTTTTCCCATCGTGCTACTCCCGGGTCTTGAGGACGCCCACTAAATTTAAACCGGCCAGATTACGCCAGACTACCAGGCCTGAAAATACCGCAGAAACCAACACAACCGTTGCTGCAAATGCATACACATCGAGACCTAAAACCAATGGTATTCGATACAGATCCGTACTGAATTGACGCGCCAAAAATGCACACAAGCCATAGCCGATCAACAATCCCAAGGGGATGGCCAGCAATACCAGCAGCGCCATCTCACCCAGCAAAATATAGGCGACTTCGCCAACCCGATAACCAAGCACACGCAAGCTCGCCAGATCGCGATTACGCTCCGACACGGCGATACGCATGCTGTTGTACACCACCCCAAAGGCAATACTGCCGCCCAGCAGGCTTGAAACAAAAGTAAAGAAAAGTACCGTCTCGGCGAGGGTTGAGTAGAAGGCTTTGATTGCTGATTGTTGCTCGACGACCCCCGCTATACGCGGCATCTGCTTGAGATGGCTATAGACATTGCGTTGCTCTTGAACATCAACCTTCAACAGCGCGCCCGATATGGCAGCCCCCTCCTTCAACAGAACGTTCAAGGCATCCCGCTGCATATAGCCGCTCACACCAACATATTGTTTTGCTGTGGCCATCAAGGGCACCTGAACAATGGGACGATTGCCTTCCAGTATTTCGACCTCAAGTAATTCACCGGGTCTGACATGCAGCAGCGTTGCGAGATAGTCGGTGAGCACAATACCCGACACCGGCAAACTGACGGGCGCCAGGTTTTCATCCAGTAAACGCAACAAATCGCTGCCAGGCTCGATGCCGTAAATCGCGGTCCTGTAACGGCGATGCTCGAAGCGCAACTCAACGGGTACCACTCGAAAACCTTCGATATATTCGACGCCTTCAATGCCTCCTAATGAATATAGAGACCTCGTCGAGGTGGGCTCCGTATATAACGCCAGCAAATCTTCACGCTGGCTTAAATGAAACTGGACCCACACCATGTGATCAATAGCCCCCTGCTGAAATCTACCGATCATCATAATGCCGCAGGCCAGCGCGATACCCAGCACAGTAAGCCCGGCTTTGAGCAGATTGCGTTCCAGATGGCGCAAAATCATCCGAGTCGATGGGTTGAACCAGCTGTCCAGGCCAAGGATTTCCAATAGGGTCTTGCGATACAGGGCTGGCGTCTCGGGCCGCATCGCCTGAGCAGGAGGCAGACTCGCCGCTTTCTTCACAGCATAGAGCGTGCCTATCAGCGTCACAGCGACACTGATGCCAATCGCAGCAAGCACCACCGACGGCCGCAGTATGTATGTCATGAAAGGCAGACTGTAAAACTCCATATAGATATTGCTCAAGCCTTGCCCCATCCAGATGCCAACGCCGATGCCGGCAACAATGCCAAGGGCCGTGATCGACAGGGCCAGCTTACTGTAGTGGATAGCGACGGCCAGATTGCTGTAACCGAACGCTTTTAGCGCAGCGATCTGCTGACGTTCCAGACTGATCAAACGGCTGATCACCACATTCAACAGGAATGCCGCAACCCCGAGGAAAATCAGCGGGAAGATCGTCGCGATGGTCTTTTGCTGGTTGAGCTCCTCAGTCAAAAAGCGATTTGACAGTTGGTCTTTGCGACCAAAGCTTCCCGTACCACCAAAAGGCTTGAGCACAGCATCAAGCTGATCGATTACAGTTTGTAGATTGGCACCACGGTTAATGGTCAGACTGACATCATTGAATGCACCAGTCATGCCGTAAGCTGCCGCCAGCGGCTTACGCGCCATCCAGAGCACGCCATAGCGTTTATAGTCAGGGAACATAGCGCCTGGTGCGATCTGGTAAATATACTCCGGTGACAAGACCAACCCCACAATCTGCAACTGCTTGCGGCGGCCATTGATGGTTGCCCACAGGCTGTCACCCGGGTTGAGTCCATGAGCCCATGCGAACTCCTCGCTCACCAACACCTCATCATCACGCCCCGGGTCGAGCTCGGTGCCGGTTCGCAGGTAGAGTTGATTCAGGATACTTCGACCGCCTGCGGGCAAAGACAGCAGGTGCCCGCTGACGGGTTCAGCGTAGCCTTCAATGTCAAGATTGACATAAGCGACCACCCGATCCTCGACCTTATCGACGCCGGGTATGCGCGCAACCTCACCCAGAACTGAAGTAGGCGCTCGCTTCAGTGATGCAAACACCTCCGCAAAGTGATGCTCCTTGTAGTAATTTTGCTGGGTACTGTACAAAGAGTCGAGCGTACTCAGAGACATGATAAACACGCCCACACCACCGACGATCACCAGGCCTATCGCCATGACTTGTGCGCGCATCTGCCAGAGTTCACGCAGTAGCTTTTTGTCCAGTGCCCGCACCACCCGCTACCAGTGCAGATCAGATGGCGAGCAGCGGGTCTCATTGACACTCACGCGACTGATTTTGCCGTCCACCAGCTGGATCACTCGGTCTGCTATCTGGGCGATCGTTACATTGTGAGTGATCACCACAGTCGTTGTTCCCAGCGTGTTGTTCGCGCGCTGCAACGCCTCAAGCACGACAATACCTGTCTTCGAATCGAGGGCACCGGTTGGCTCATCACACAGCAGCACAGCGGGATTTTTTGCGACGGCCCGAGCAATGGCAACTCGTTGCTGCTCTCCACCAGATAGCTGTGCAGGAAAATGATCCTGACGCTCGGTCAGATTCACCAGCGCCAGCGCCTCCTCTGGCTGCATAGGCTGCAAGGCGATCTCGGTGACCACAGTGATATTTTCTCGAGCCGTGAGGCTAGGTATCAAGTTATAAAATTGAAACACAAACCCCACATGATGACGCCGATAATCTGTTAGCTGTTTTTCAGTAGCATGGGTTAAGTCATAACTCGATTCAGCCTGCGGTGCTTGTTGCAGTTTTCGGGAAGCAGCCGGCGTGTAGAGAACCTGGCCGGCCGTAGCCGTATCAAGACCACCCAGGATATTGAGCAAAGTTGATTTGCCGCTACCCGATGCCCCCAGCAACACCACAAACTCACCGTCATAAAGTTTCAGATCGACGCCACGCAGCGCATGGACCGCCACCCCGCCAGTTTGGTAAACACGGGTAAGACCCTGGACATCGAAGACCACCCTCGGCTTGTCCGCAGCACCTGGGCCGGCCGCACCTGAGCCGGCCACACCTGAGCCGGCCACACCTGAGCCGGCCACACCTGAGCCGGCCGCACCCTTATTCAACGAATTAATATCTGTTGCTTGCTGCGTCATGCGAGCGACTCCACTCCAGGCCAATGCGCCTGTCGTTAAAGTAGCCGACTTCGATCATGATCAGATTGCCCCAGGTCACCTAGGCATGGCTCAAGTTGAAAGTCGGCAGCCAGTATTTGCTCGTGAATCGTTATCATCAGCCTATGGCTTAATGAATCTCTTTACTCATCGCTGACAAGGTCCATAATCGGCTCATGGATATCGATCTCGACACTGGCAAACTGGTTATTTTTATCTTGGGTTTTATGCTGTTTTTAGGCATAGAAACCCTAGTGCCCCAACGCCCGTGGCCTGTTAGCAGACTCAGGCGACTACTGTTCCATGGTGGCATCGCCCTGTTGAACACCCTCACGATACGCTTTCTGGCCTATGTACCATTTCTGCTCTGGATCGTGTACGTCGAAGAGCAAGGCTGGGGAATTTCGCGTTGGCTAGGACTCACGGGCTGGGTCGAGATGGTCGCAACGGTCCTTGTGCTGGATCTGTTTGACTATTGCTGGCACCGGGCCAATCATCGAGTGACATTCCTGTGGCGCTTTCACAAGGCACACCACTCCGACACAGGCATGGACGTCACGACCGCCCTTCGATTTCATCCAGGAGAGTTATTACTTTCCTTCGGCGCCAAAGCGCTGTGGGTTGCCGTGTGGGGACCCACGGCCATCTCGTGGTTTCTGTTTGAGGGGTTGGTGAGTTTGTGCGCACAATTCCATCACAGCAATTTCGATTTCCCCAATCCGGTCGAACAAACTTTGTCGCGATGTATCGTCACGCCGCGATTTCATGCTAGCCACCACGCGGTTGATCGCCATTATGGCGACGCCAATTTTTCAACCATCTTCAGCATTTGGGATCCCTTATTCCGCAGCTACTCGCGCCCGGCAGACTTTGGCGCAACCACGAATAAAGAGCACGCGCTTGGTCTGCCCGAAGCGCGAAACCACGCATTCTCTGTCAAAACCTGGCTTTTCGAGCCATTCAAACTAGACAATTTGACGCTCGGCGATCAGGCCACTGCGTCGGAAATCAAGAAATAACGTGACGACAAGCGTTCTAGGGCGGATACTGTTTGATCCTACAGCACCCTCACGGAGCATCCGCATGAAAGTTCTTTTAAAATTATTGTTAGTACTACCCTTGTTTGCGTTAATGGCCTGTGGACAAGCCGATCAAACTGTCGGACAGGCTAGCGAAGCTGCACCTGCTGCCGCAGAACATGCCGGCGAAGCTGCACCTGCTGCTGAAGCAACCCATGAACATGCCGGCGAAGCTGCTGAAGAAGCCCACGAACATGCGGGTGAAGCTGCCGAAGAAGCCCACGAACATGCGGGTGAAGCTGCCGAAGAAGCCCATGAACATGCGGGCGAAGCTGCTGAGCATGCCGGAGAGCCTGCTCCCGAGGCTTAATTTTTCGAGCGAACAGCTTATATGCTTAATCGAAAGTTCAGCACGACAAAGATCAACAGCCTGCTATTTGGGCTGTTGATTTCGTTCGGACCCTGGATCCAGGCAGAGCCCTCGGCAGATATTCAAGCACCTTCGACAGCACCAAACGTCACATCGACAAAATTCTATGTCGATGATATCAAGGCGACGATGCACGAGCATGTTGCCAAACTGCTCGATGCCGAAGGCCTCTTTCATGTTTTAGATGACAAGACCGGTGAAAATCTTGCGCTGAAGTTCGTCAAGGTCCACGATCCTGTGCGCCAGATTCGCGGCAACATCTACTTCGCCTGCACCGACTTCCATGTGGCCGGCGATCCAGACAAACTTTATGACATCGACTTCTGGCTCGATGGCACAACAGGACAGCTCGTCGTCTACGACACCAAGGTACACAAGGAACCTCGTAAGTCACTCATTTACGGCTGGTACAAACAACCGCGTTATACCTTTGTGAAGGATGAGATCCGCTATCTGTATTGAGCGCTTATCAGGAATGAACTGATCTATCGCACGAAATCAACAGTTAAAAATTTCTGTTTGCCTCTATTAAAGGTTGGCTAGACCCGCCGCCAGAACCCGATGAACGCCCGCTGAAATCACTCTTCCGAGTCTGTTGGTGGCTCGACTATCTCACCGTTTGACACCTTCACCAGTTGTTCGCGCAAAGCCTCCAACTCACTGCGAAGATGCTTTTCTTCCTCAGCCAAACGGGTTCGCTTATCATCTTCCTTGGCTTGTTCGGCACACAATTTCGCTGCCTCATCCCACCTAAGATCATTGACCAACGCAATCACCACCGCCTTTTGTGATTCGGGATCGATAAGCTCGTCTTGCTTGTCGATGACTTTATCTAGCTGATTATTAAGCTTGAGCATTTGCTTGGAAATCTCAGCTGCCATCTTCGCAATTACCTCATACTGATATGTCATCGATACCTCTGATTGAGCGTGAAGACTTAGTTATAATAACTGTATTAATATACAGTATTGCGAGATTGATGCAACAGCCGGCGCCCAACCTTTCAACCCGCACGCGGAACCAGTTGAGCGCGGGCTGACCCAGCATTTTTATAGCCCGTTTTTACACACAGCCTTTACCTGGACGGGTCCACCAGAATTTTTGCATGCACTTCGGGACTGCCCAAATCGACAAAAGCCGCCGCGATACCGTCAAGCCCGACCTTGCCGGTAATCAAGGGGGCGACATCCAGCTCTCCCTCGGCAATATGCCCGAGGGTCTCTTTGAATTCATCGGCGGTATAGCCAAGCACAAATTGCAGGTTCAACTCTTTGTTGATTCCCACTAACGGCCGAATATGGTCCTGCTCCATACACACACCCACCACCACAATCCGGCAGCCACGACGGGCATTAGCCATCAATTGATCGATCACGCCGGGAATACCCACGCATTCGAAGAAGACACCTTCCCGATATTGTTGTCCCACCAACGGCAGTTCCGGCAGGCGCGAACCATCCACACCCAGCGTCGCCACCGATCGCCAACTGTCGTAGGGCGAAGACTCGGCAGGATTGACCACCTCGTCGGCGCCCATCATCAACGCCAGCTTGCGGCGTGTCTCGCTGAAGTCAGCAGCGATTATAGGGCCAACTCCCAGGCGCTTGAGTGCGGCTATGACCGCAAGACCCACGGGACCACAGCCAATCACCAAAGGAATTTCGGCATTGTTCAGCTTGGCCATCTGCACTGCATGGTAGCCCACTGCCATGGGTTCTGTGAGCGCTGCCAGATCGCTGGCCAGACCATTCGGCACAGGCAGCAGCATCGACTCGTGGAGCACCATGTTTTCTGCATAACCACCGGGCACCAGATTCGAGTAGCCCACCGTGCTCACTGCGCCATCGCGAATCGTCATCGGCACAGAACAGACTCGCGTGCCCGCCTTGAGGGACTTTGTTGTGCCGGGTCCGTGGTCTAGAATTTCAGCACAAAACTCATGCCCCATCACCACATCATGACTCAAGTCCATGGAGAAGGAGCCGCCGGTTGCCTTGGATGTTTCAACCATTTGCTGGCCGAACTTCAACGCATGCAAGTCTGACCCGCAGATTCCGCAAGCCAGGGTCTTGACCAGCACCTCGCCAGCGGCTGGCTCAGGTCGTGAGATGGTATCAACGACAAGACGCGCATCGCGCATGATTGCAGCTTTCATGGAGGACTCCTTAAATCGACTAACAATGGTCTAGAAATAGGCTAACAGCCTGTTCCTGGGTAAAGATGGCGCCAGGCCACCCAATTTAAAGACTTGGCTCGATCGCTGCGATCGTCTGCGCTCGAATCAAGCGTTTATTCTTACCATAGGCAGGGCTTGTCAGAGCACTCAACTCCAGGGCGACTTCGATTGCAGTCGCTTTGACCTCGCTGGCGGGAACAATGCGATCCAGAAAACCTGCTGCCACGGCCCCATCAGGGTCATACAAATGGCCGTTAATGGCGGCATGACCGAGATGCCGCGGATCAATCCGCGCCTTGAGCAGCTCCACCGCGAACACGGGCAGCACCATATTAATTGCAGTTTCATTGGCGCCGATCTTATAGGGCCCTTCTGAGCCGATACGGATGTCTGACGCGAGCAAGATAAAACTGCCCATGGCAATACCATGGCCGGTACAGGCGCATACCACCGGCATGGGAAACGCATACAGACGCAGCGCCAATCGACCGCCATCATCCACCATCAAAGTGACCTGATCGCTGCTCAAGCTAGACATCAGCTTCAGATCAAAACCCGCCGAGAATCGATTCTCTCGGCCCACAAGCACCACCGCACGGGCACTTTGTTCCGCCTGATCAAGACAAGCATTCAACGCCGCGATCATGGTCGGATTTATTGCATTGGCTTTGCCGTCATCCATCGTGATGATGGCTATATCCTGTGTGATTTCAATAGTTGCACTCAAGCTCGTCTCCCGTCAGTTCTTTGTTTGTGTCGAACTCGACACGCTTATTCCTCATGCAGCATAACCGCTAACAACCGGCGGTAGCCAGAAAGCCCGCCCACAACGAAAAATCAATTTCGCGACCCATAGAGCTCGGCTGGGGCATAGCGGGTTTCAAGCTGGTGACGCTCAATACGGGTCAAGCCTTTGACCACCAGCTGATAGGAATTATCGATCATTCTCTCGATTTCACTCGCGGGGATCGAGCCATCCAGCATTATCGTATTCCAGTGGGCCTTATTCATATGATAGCCAGGCAGCACCGCCTCGAACACGTCTCTGAGCATCATCGCCTCTAGTGGCTCACACTTGAGATTCATCCGCCAGTGCCCCCCACTTTCACTCAGGGTGGCAAACATCTTATGTCGGATTTTGTAAACTGCCACCGGGAGATTAAAGGGATAGTCTTGCCAAGCTTCGGGCTTAGACATTATGTATGCTTTGGCGTGTTCCATTCGCTACTCTGCAGGGGTTGGTGATGTGGACGAGGCGACGGCCTTAAAGTGACTGATACACCGCATCGGTGAGCGTGATATTTCTCGGGTCACGCCAGGCAAATCCCTGATGGTTCATATGATAGGCAAAGCCCAATGACCGGGAAGGATCCGCGAAACCCAGATGACCACCATTGCCATAGTGGCCGAAGGTGCCTGGGTTCGGCCCCAGCGGCCGGTCGGGCTGCGTCAACTGAAAACCCAACCCAAATCGCGTCGGGCGCTGGACATTAAGGTCCAGCCCATCGCTGACAATCTGGGTGGCGCGATTCAATTGCGCCTGACTGATCACACTCGCGCGCTTGCCGGCTGCGATCAATGCCAACTCGCCGAAACAACGGGCCACTGAACGGGCGTTGGACTGCGGGTTGGTGGAAGGAAAGACCGCCTGCCGCCAGGCTGTTGAATTAACCCCGAGAGACAACAAAGGCGGGTTATTGGCCACTCGATCGCGCATGGCACCTAATGTATCACCGGCGTCCAGTGCCACCACGGGGGCCGTTAAGCCTGTACCGGCACGATCCAAAAACGTCAAATCAGCGCAGCGATGCTGCTGATCAGCCGCTACGCCGAATTGAAAGTCCATACCCAGCGGACCGGCAATCTGTTGTTGAAAGTAGTCAGAGAATGACTGTCCAGCAATCCGTTGCAACGGCTCTCCCAGAAGAAAACCAAAGGTATTGGTGTGATATCCATGGGCTTGTCCCGGGACCCACCATGGCTTTTGTTGCGCAATGGCCGCGGTCATGAGATCCCAATGAAAGTAAGCGTCTGTAGGCAGCAGCGAATCGATGCCGCAGAGTCCAGCCTGATGCGACATAGCCTGGGCAAGAGTAATCTGCTCCTTACCCGCCTGAGCGAACTCGGGCCAGTGGTCGGCAACCCTGGAATTCACATCAATGTCGCGGTTTTCCAGCAAATGTAAAAGGGTCAAAGCGGTCATGGCTTTGCCCACAGACCAGACATTGACGAGCGTATCTTCTAGCCAGGGTCGGGTTCTGTTGGCATCTCCATAACCAGCCCACAGGTCGACCACCAGTTCACCTTCGTACATCACGGCCACTGACGCCCCGAGTTCATCGCGCTGGGTAAAATTCTCCACAAAGCCGCTACGCACGGCTTCAAATTTCGAATCACAATGGCCATGAACCACAAGATCACTCACGCTCAAGCTTCTCTGCAGGTACTTGGCCATTGCGCCAACCCTGTTCATAGCGGGCGCTCATCACCGGTTCGACGATTTTCAGATGGCTGATTTGCCAGACTCCCGCCACTTTTTCATACTCCTCATGATACCTTGCGGCCTGCCAGCGGCGTTGTTGGCCCTTGTAATAGGTGAACAGACCAAAGAAGTACCAGCGCCCCGTGGCGTGATTGCCATCCACCGCAATGATCGGATTCTGAACCATATGCTGGGAGAAGCTGATGGTCTTTTGAAATGAACGAAACAGCGCAGCAATTTGCTGATGGCCCGCATGCCGGCCAATCCCATCACCCTCCCAAATGCCATTTGCGGTAAACAAGGTGAGGATCAAGTCAGGATCGTGGTTCGCATCACAGACCTCGCAATAGCGTGCCTTCAACTGCCGTATCGCCTCGATATCCTCGAGTTGCGTTAGTCTGGCTTCCAGATTCATGGTGTCCTCCTGTTCCTCAGTAGAATCGTCTTCGGCGCGGCTTTGATTTGGCTGATGTAAACGCTACAGGCAATTAACCACGTTTTGCTTGGGGCCGGCAACTCATCGCGCAATACAAATCCATGTTATTGTTGCTCCTCAGATCCACATCTACTGTTACGCTCCACCAAGACGTTCAAGGATTCAGCCCCAATTACCCATGACAAACTCGCAACCCAACAACCAGTTACACGGCCTGACGCTCAAACACATTGTCACCCTGCTTGAGCAGCACTTCGGCTGGGAGGAACTCGCGACCTTAATCAACATCAACTGCTTCAAACAGCAACCCTCGGTGAAATCGAGCCTGACTTTTCTACGGAAAACGCCCTGGGCAAGAGCACAGGTTGAGCAATTGTATTTGGCAACCTTCGCCGAAGATGATCTTAAAAATAACCCCAGATCTTCACAATAGCGACCTCCCAAAGATTCCAGCCTAGCCATCACCGCCTCAGCTCAGGCGCCCCGCGGCAGAGCACAGCGCCCCTTTTGTCAGTCTTGTCGTTGACCGATCAAGTTCGCAGCGAGCGCTGAACTAACACTTATCACGATTGATTTTATTTAGATTACATATCTTTAGACTTCATACTATATTCTTGAGAAGACCCCCTATAAGCCGCATTAATTCGCTTTTTGTTCGAAGTGCTCGATGGCAACTATCCACAAAAGGTGCAATTTCAAAGAGAAAATCGTACAATTCACTTTCATATCAAAGTATTATTCTTTTCGCTCAATCCCCGGGGGGTTCATGTTTCAAAGAAACCAATTAAATATCGCTATTCTCGCGGTCATGTTTGGCACTGCCACCACCGCATCCGCGGAGATGGAAGAAATCGTCGTGACAGCCACCAAGCGCTCCGCCAGCATGCAGGATGTCCCATTAGCCGTGCAGGCAATGAGCTCACGCCAACTGGAAGAACAAAACATCCAGGAATTTTCTGACTACATTCAATACTTGCCTAACGTTAATGCGGGCGGGCGTGGCCCAGGTCAGAGTGAGATCTATATTCGTGGCGCAGCCGTTGACGCCATCAACATTACAGTCGCCGAGTCTCAAGGCTCCGCACCCAACGTCGCACTCTACCTTGATGAGCAACCCGTCACCGCTGGCGGCCGAAATCTTGACGTCTATATCAGTGACATGGAACGCATCGAAGTACTGCCAGGGCCCCAGGGCACCCTGTACGGGGCCAGCTCAATGGCCGGCACTATTCGCCTGATCACCAACAAACCCGTAATTGATGAAGTGCAGGCCAGCATGAATGGCAGCTGGTCATCAACCAAAGGCGGCGAGGCCAGCAACTCAGCCGAACTGATGCTCAACCTGCCCGTCATCGAAGGCAAGATGGCCGTTCGTGTCGCGCTCTACAATGATCGTCAAGGTGGCTACATCGACAATGTCGCAGGCACTTTCCAGGCCGATAATACGGTCAACCCGACATTTCCAGGCGCGAGCGTGACCTTCCCTGCCGGCACTGTATTCGCCAACGGCGATATTGTCGGCGCCGGCGGCCTGGTGGTTCCCGTCAGCAAAGCGACTGCATCAAACTCGAATCTGGTTGAAGATGATTTCAACGACGCCAGCTACGCGGGTTTTCGGGCCGGCCTTAAATACCTGATCAATGACGACTGGAACCTGCTCGTACAACATGCGCAACAGTCATTAGAGACCGAGGGCGTATTCGATTACGACCCAACGATTGGTGACCTGCAAGTCAACAGGTTTGCCGATGACAGCCTGTCAGACGAATTCAATCAAACCGCTTGGACCCTGGAAGGGCGAGTCGGCGCACTGGACTTGGTCTACACCGGCGCCTTCCTGGACCGCGAAGTTGTTGCCAACATTGATTACACCGGCTACACCAACGTCGGTGGTTTTATCTCCGGCTACCAGTGTGAATATTTAGTGGGCAGTTTCTACACGGGTCTACCTAGCGCAGCTGACGGCGGTCCAACTACTACCTACGGCTGGGATCCAACGCTCAGCGGCAATAGCGGCGTCATTGAGTGTGGCGACCCGTCTAATGCCGCCCATATCGAAAATCAAAATACTCGCTGGACTCACGAGTTTCGCGTAACCACCGATTTCGATAGCCCCGTCAATCTCACCGCCGGTGTATTTTACGAGGACTTTGAAATTGAGCATGTCGGCGATTTCAACTACCAGGCGCCGATTGATGCGGGCTTTGCTCCCATCGATATCAACACCAATTCAACCTTCGACAATTCCACAGCCAATGCCCGCGGCAAGACAACACTCAACACGCAGTTCCGTAACGACAACACGCGAACAGAGACCCAGGTAGCTGTATTTGGCGAATTGTCTTGGGATGTTACCAGCGAGTTTAATCTAGCGGCTGGCGCAAGATATTACGACCTAGAGTACGCGTATAAGGGCTATGGCGCATGGCGCTACGGTAACAGACCCTTGTTTACCGACGACGCCGACCTGTCCAACGATATTAATCCGACTGTGACGGGAGGCCGCGATTACGAGGCTAACTTTGCCGAACTGCAGCCCATCAGTGTTGATGATACCATCGTCAAGTTTACTGCCAGCTGGACGCCGAGCGATGACATGCTGATATACGCATCATGGTCAGAAGGCTACCGCCCACCGGGTTTCAACCGCGCAGCAGCCAAAGAAGGCGGCCAATATAATGCTAACGACACCAACACTTTGGCAGATGGCACCGAATGCGGCACAGCAGCACCCATTGAAGCCAACGCAGCAACCGGCTTCCCTGGCTACTGTCTACCCTATGTATTTGAATCAGACACACTTGAAAATATGGAACTCGGCTGGAAAACCACCATGGCAGATGGCCAGGTACGGTTTAACGGTGCTATCTACAAGATCGACTGGAATGACATTCAGGTCTCTCAGTTTGACTCGCAGAATATTTCCGTCTTAACCATCGTCGATAATGGCGGTGACGCTGAGATCATGGGTATTGAGGCAGACTTGGTCTGGTTGGCAACTGACAACTTCACCCTGTATGCCGCTGCGTCCTACAACGATACGGAACTGGTTCGGGTTGACCCGGCATTCGCCGTTATTGTTGCTGACGAAGGCTCACCATTACCGCTGACACCTGAATTTCAGAGCAGCGTTCGTGGTCGCTACGAGTGGCAGATGGCAGGCGCCCTGAACGCTCATTGGCAGTTGGGCATTAAATATGCCGGTGAAGCACTTAACTCACTAGTGGACACACCGACAGAGCCTAATTCAACCCAGCAAGCCTATACATTGGTTAATGCCAGCGTTGGGGTTCAAGACGAATCTGTCGGCTGGGGCGTTGAGCTTTTCGTGTCAAACCTGACTGACAAACGAGCTGAGCTGCACATCAATCGCCAGGACTTTTTCGAGCGTATTACGACTAACCGACCTCGGACTATTGGTCTTCGTGTCTCATACGACTTGCGCTAGACAAAAAAACCTAGTGGCAGTCAACAACCAGGGTGAACCATTCACCCTGGTTGTTACTGAGAACCTTTGACTTCATACAGTTTGAACTTAGAACACCTAAGCTAAGAACACCTAAGTTAAGAACACCTAAGTTAAGAACACCTAACCTAAGAACATAGGTATGGCACAAATGCCTAACGAAAAACCTGATCATGAACATATTTTGACACAGGGCCGCCAGCAATTGCAGGCGGGCCAGTTTCAAGCGGCAGGCGAATCTGCTAACGCCGTACTCATCACACAACCTAATCATCCCGACGCCTTGTACTTACTCGCCGTTAGCCAGCGTTACCGGCAAGATGTCGAAGGAGCACTACAAAACCTCGCTTTACTGACAACCCAGGACCCGACACTTGGTCGTGCGTACCAAGAGTCAGGCCACTGTTATCTAGCGATTAATCGCCAGAAAGACGCCCTCGAAGCCTTCCAACACGCCGTACAACTGAATAATTCTCTGCTGGCAAGCTGGCAAGCGATCAGTCGTCTGACCTCAACATCAGAGCATCCCAAATGGCATGAGCAGGCCGCAGACCAAGCTAATAAATTAGCCGCACTGCCACCCGCGCTCTTGAGTGTTCGCAACATGATCAGCGAGGGTAAATGGTTCAGGGCAGAACAGCTGTGTCGTAATTTCCTACAGCAACAACCGAAACACGTTGAAGCGATGCGCCTGTTAGCGGACCTGGGGGTCAAGTCGGAAGTATTGGACGATGCCGAGTTTATTCTCGAGAGTGCCGTGGCATTTGAGCCAGACAATGTATTGGCGCGATTTGACTACATGAATGTGCTCTATCGTCGCCAAAAGTACGCCGAATCCATGGCGCAAGCTACCTTGTTACGTGAGGCTATGCCCGGCAATCAGTCTTACCGGACAGCTTATGCGAACCAGTGTGTAGCCGTTGGCCGCTTCGACGAGGCCCTGGCTATTTACGACGACATTATCCAACAACTGCCCGGCTCACCTGAGCTGCACTTACTCCGCGGCCACGCCTTAAAGACCGTTGATCGCACCGAAGATGCTATCGCCGACTACCAAAAGGCCTATGGCGCTCGGCCCGATTTCGGTGACGCCTATTGGAGCCTTGCCAATCTCAAAACCTATCGCTTCGGCGCAAATGAAATTCTCGCTATGCAGCAGCAGCTGGACAGGGAGCAAACGTCTATTGAAGATCAGGCACACTTAAGCTTTGCCTTAGGCAAAGCTTATGAGGATGCGCAGGACTACCACGCCGCCATGAATTACTACGAGCGGGGTAACTTGAGCCGAAAACAACAGCTTCGCTATAGTGCGGACCGCATGACCGAGAATCTCGACCTGCAACGTAGCCTGTGTACCCCCGAGCTCTTCGCCTCTTTAGCAGGGGCCGGCTGTCCTGCGCCAGATCCGATTTTTATCGTTGGCCTGCCAAGAGCCGGCTCAACCCTACTTGAACAGATTCTCGCCTCTCATTCGCAAGTTGACGGCACTCTCGAACTGCCCAACATCAGCGCCTTGGCGCAACGATTAGGCGGCAGACGAATGCTTAATGACAAGCCGCAATATCCAGCCAGCCTGACTAACCTTGCCCCTGAGCAGCTAAATCAATTTGGCGAAGCCTATCTCAGTGACACCCAAATTTTTCGCCAAGGTGCACCTTATTTCATCGACAAAATGCCGAACAATTTTCGCCACATCGGTCTGATTCATTTGATCTTGCCAAATGCTCGCATAATTGATGCCCGTCGCCACCCCATGGCCTGTTGTTTCAGCGGCTTTAAGCAATTATTCGCCACCGGCCAGGAGTTCACCTATGGCCTGCATGAGATTGGCCAATACTATCGCGACTATGTGGCATTGATGGATCACTGGGACCGGGTACTGCCAGGCAAAATTTTGCGCGTGCAATACGAAGAGGTCGTGAACGACACAGAAGCTCAGGTTCGACGTCTGTTGGAATTTTTAGGCCTGGATTTTGAACCAGAATGCTTGGCGTTCCACGAAACCCAGCGCTCCGTGAGAACACCCAGCTCAGAGCAAGTCAGGCAACCTATCTATCAAAGCGGACTCGAGCAATGGCGGCATTTCGAGCCTTGGCTTGCACCCTTAAAAGAAGCTCTCGGGCAGACGCTCGAACGCTACCCAATCACCGGAGGATTCACTTATTAAGACGTCATCTGTAACGGCCAGCGAAGCGGTCGATGAACCCATCGATATCGGTCATGAACTTGGTGAAGATAATATTGAGGTCTTGGGACTGGACATCCATAACCCGGTATTTGCCATCTCGGCGCTGTCGGTCATTGCACTGGTTACCACGACCCTAATGTACCCTGCACTGGCAGCCGAACTGTTTCTCGGCATGAAAACCTGGGTGACCTCAACTTTCGATTGGTTCTTTCTGATCTCAGCGAACTTTTTCATCCTCTTTTGTATCGCTATCGCGGCATCACGCTTTGGCAAGATCCGCTTGGGTGGTCCTGATGCAAAACCCCAATATAACTACGGCGGCTGGCTCGCGATGCTGTTTGCCGCAGGCGTGGGGATTGGCTTGATGTTCTTTGGCGTTTACGAACCCTTAACTCACACCTTGAATTCACCGTTGGGCATCGATCCGCAGAATATTGCTGTGGCTCGAGAAGCCGGCATGTCCGCCACCATATTTCACTGGGGTTTGCATGCTTGGGCAATCTACGGTCTGGTTGGACTAGCGCTGGCCTTTTTTTGTTTCAATCGCCAGATGCCGCTGACCCTGCGCTCAGCATTTTTCCCCCTATTTGGCAAAGCCGTCTGGGGGCCATTCGGTCATTTTATCGATGTTATGGCCGTATTAGCGACCATATTTGGTTTATCCACATCACTGGGGTTCGGGGCCGAGCAAATAGCCGCAGGCCTACATCACCTGTTCAATATCCCCGCCGGTAACCTCACCAAAATATTACTGATCGTGGTCATCATGATCATGGCGCTAATATCGGTTATCGCGGGCCTCGACAAAGGCATTAAACGTCTCAGCGAGCTCAACATGGGTATGGCCACGCTGCTGTGCCTATTTGTACTCGTCACAGGCCCAACATTGCTGATCTTTGAACAGCTGTGGCACACCACGATCAATTATCTGGCTTACCTGCCTCGCTTCAGTAATTGGATCGACCGACCGGACAGCGCATTTTTCCATGGCTGGACCATTTTCTACCTTGCCTGGTGGATCTCTTGGTCACCTTTTGTTGGCATGTTTATCGCTCGAATCAGCTACGGCAGAACCATTCGCGAGTTCTTTGCCTGGGTTCTACTGATGCCAACGATAATCAGCATCGTCTGGATGTCGACCCTCGGCGGCACTGGTCTCGATCAATATTTTAACCTTGGCGTTAAGGCACTCGCCGAGATGCCCCCAGAGCTATCCTTGTATGTCATGCTCGAAGGCCTGCCCTTCGCTGGCATCGTCTCAACCATCAGCGTTGTTTTAATCGCGATATTCTTCGTCACCTCCGCCGACTCAGGCTCGTTGGTCATCGACACCATGACCGCCGGCGGCAAAATGAACGCGCCAGTGGTGCAACGCATATTCTGGTGCACGGCGACGGGCTTGGTGGCAATTGCCCTGCTTGTTGGCGGCGGCATGGCTTCATTGCAAGCCCTCACCATCGCTGTCGGCTTACCATTCTGTCTAGTGTTATTGCTGATGAGTGCAAGTCTCTATAAAGGCCTCAAAGAAGAACCTATACCTTGATTTAGCTGCGCCATATTCGCTAGCCTAGCCGCATGAGCTAGCATATTATCCGCGAGATACTGACGAGAATTATGAACATGGTAGAACCGATCGATCAGGTCCTGATGAGTTTGAGACAGCTGATTCGCGCCACCGAATTGCATTCTAAGCAGCTGCTTAAAAAGACCGGGCTGACCACCCCGCAGCTGCTGATATTGCGCGTCATTCGTGATCAAGGGGAGATCACCACTGGCGAACTCGCCAGTGCTGTCAGCTTAAGCCAAGCAACCATCACTAATATTGTTGATCGGATGGAGAAGCACCGCCTAGTGAGTCGCCAACGCGGCGTGATTGATCGACGTCGGATCTATGTCCATCTGACCGATCACGGCAAAGAGGTGCTAGCCAACTCACCCATGCCGCTACAGGAGCACTTCACTGAACGGTTTAATCAATTAAGGGATTGGGAGCAAAACCAAGTCATCGCTTCGTTGCAGCGCGTTGTGCAAATGATGGACGCGAGCGACATTGTTGTGGCACCCTTGCTCACCTCAGGTATCATCGACGATCCAGTTGACCCAATGGCTGCGATGACCCCCGCAAAGTAAGCGCTTGATCCATCTGGAAGCGCTTGCGCAGTGAGATTTTTCTCATGCCACCTTAGATCCCATTGATCCCATTGATCCCATTCAGCTGTAATAGATTAACGGCAGATCAAAAACGCCCATCTATTTGCAGGCGCCTTTGATCATTGAAGGCTACAGGCCGATGCTTGGCGACGCTAGAAACCCGCTGGCCTCGCCATTTTCGCCGTTGGCGAAATGTGAAGGGTTAGTCGAACAACTCACCACCACAAGCAGAGGCCGTTGTACCATATTTTTCAAAGGCCTTAATCACGTTGGCACCGGTTCTCCAGCGATGAACCTCGTCGGGTCCATCTACTAGGCGCTGGGACCTAACAGCGGTGTACCAACGAGCGAGGGGGGTGTCGTGGCTGTAGCCCAAAGCGCCATGAAGTTGCAGAGCAGTATCCACAACCTGGTGCACCATGTTTGCCAAAAACACCTTGGCTATACCATTTTCTTGACGCAAGTCCATGCCCTTTTCGGCCTTATAGGCAATATGCAGCAACATCAAGCGCGCCTTATAGATTTCGGCAGCGCAATCAGCAAACATCCAACGAACGCCTTGACGATCCGCCAGACGTTCGCCGAATGTCACTCGATTGACCACATGACCGGCAGCAAGGTCAAGAGCGCGCTGAGCGATGGCAACATTATGCATACCATGTCGCAGGCGACCATAGGCCAGTCGATGCTGACCCATGTTAAATCCCTGGCCCCGACCACCTAGAATATTCTCTCGCGGCACGCGCAAATTCTCGATATTAATCTCTGAATGGGAGCCGCCTAACTTAAGCCCCAATTCCGTGTGTGGCTGCATAGTTTCGATATTTCGAACAATTTCATAACCGGCGTTCGGCAACTCGACAATAAACGTGGAGTACTGCTCATGACGTGGTGCATCGGGGTCCGTCTTGGCCATAACCACGGCTATGTCAGCAACACTGGCGGACGAGCTAAACCATTTTTCGCCATTCAGTACCCACTCATCGCCTTCCAACACCGCGGTTGTTTGCATACCCGTTGCGTCAGCACCGGCGGCTTTTTCAGTCATGGAATAACAGATGCGTTTCTCACCGTTAAGCAAAGGTTTGAGAAACTTTTCTTTTTGATGATCGGTACCATGTTCGAGTAGCGTCAACATAGTGGCATCGTCAGGACCTTGAGTGTTCATCGATAGTGCACCCAAAAAGCTTTCACCCAGTTCCATTTGCACCAGCGCATTCGCTAAAGGTCGCAGCCCCATGCCGCCATGCTCCTGGGGTATAAATGGGCACCAAAGACCTTGCGCCCGGGCCTTGCCTCTTAGCTCAGCAAGAACACTCTCAAAATTGTCGGCGGTACAGCTCTCTTCCGCGGGATGACATTCTTCTTGAACAAACTTTCGCACTTTATTGCGGACCGTTCTTGCATCTTCTGGAATTTCGAAATCGATCATTGCCCATACCCTCTGGTTTGCTGTTTTGAAGTTCGCTGTTTTAACGCTCTCTGTCTTAAAGCGCTTTGTCTTAAAGCGCTTTGCATTAACGCTTCGCCAGCATCTTTTGAATGCTGACCCTAAATCCAGTTACCTCGGCAGTGTACCAGCAGAACACTTCAAATCAACCCGACGAAGTCGCGCCTGCCAGATACCACTTCCCGCGTTTAGGCAGTTACCATGAGCTGAACATGCCCCTGCAACTCGAGCCAAGTCGACCTACTATCAGCCTTGTGCAACATCTTCTAGCGAGCAAAGCATTTGCTCAGACTCGCACCATCCTATATAAGAAAGCTCTGACAGTCGGCTAACGACAACTGATATGACTCAACCGAAAAAGGAATGAAAATCATGGCAGATCGATTTGATTTGACAGGAAAAGTGGCTGTGGTCACAGGTGGCAGCCGCGGCATGGGGCTCGAAATGTGCAAGGCTTTTGCCGCCGCAGGCGCACGCGTCATCGTCGCTAGCCGCAAAGAAGCAGCCTGCATTACAGTGGCCAAAGACATTCAGGCCGAATCTGGCCAGGAGTGTCACGGCTTCGGCTATCACGCCGGTGACTGGGACGCCAGCGATCGACTTGCCGAGTTTGCTTATACAACATTCGGCAAAGTCGACATTCTGGTAAATAACGCCGGCATGTCACCCTTGTATGACAAGCTCACGAACGTCACCGAAGCGTTATACGAAAAAATTCTACAGGTTAATCTGCGCGGCCCATTTCGCCTATCAACACTGGTCGGCGAGCGCATGGCTGCCGGTGATGGCGGTTCAATCATTATGGTGAGTAGCACCGCAGCCGTGCAGCCTACCCCGACGGAACTGCCCTACGGTATGGCCAAGGCTGGCATCAATGCGTTTACCTTAGGCTTGGCGCGAGCCTATAGCCCCAAAGTTCGGGTCAACTGCATCATGCCAGGGCCCTTTTTGACCGACATCGCCAAGGCTTGGGACATGGATGCATTCAACGAGCGCGCCCGCACCACCATCCCCTTAGGTCGAGGTGGCCAGGCCGAGGAAATCGTCGGTGCGGCCTTATACTTTGCCAGTGATGCCTCAAGCTTTACCACCGGCGCCATTCTGAAGATCGATGGCGGCTCTGCCTACCCGGCAGCCTAGGCGTGAGGTGAGCGGCCGGCAAGCAGACGCCGGAGCAAATGGCAATCAAGGCGGTCAGCCAACATCGAAGGCATCGATGCGCTCCACCGCCAGCTCATCTCGAACCAGACTCAGATCAAAATACTCACCCTTGAGCCAGGCAGCGTAATGGTCGGTGATGTGCTGACTGTCTGGTCGCCCGCCGTTGCCACTGGCGGTCACAAATTTGAGATGTTTTGCATCGGCCAGGTCAACCACCCAACGAAATGCCGGGCCATGATAGACCTCCTGCACAATCTCCAGCGGGCTTGGCGAAACATGGGTTGCCATCGCCAGCGTTGTCGCACTGCCACCAATCGGATCAGGGCCGACAACCATGTCCTGCCACGTTGGAAACTTCCTCAGTGAATGCCCAAAGCGAACCTTATGAATATCACCCCAACGCCAATCGTCACCGCAGGTACTGCTCAAACTTTGGATGATGGCAGTAACATCCTCGCAGACCATCGCTTCAAATTGTGCACGATAGGCCAGCCAGGGCGAACCTTCACACATGAAGTGGTCTATCGAAAATCGATTCAAACCTGGCGCTACCAACGACAGCGTCTGCAGAATCGCCGAGTCACCGAGAACGGCGGTCATAAAGCGAATGTGGGTTCGTTTTTCCAACAGCGGATAGAATACACAGGCCGCTTTAGAATCCACATGCGCGACAAAATCCCAGCCAGACAGCAATGATTTGGCGAGGCGGAGCTCGGGACTGGACTGATCTGTCGCCAGTGCTTGAATATAGGCCGGCACCAGGTCTCGAGCACGGATATCCAACAAATCGCGCTGCATCGACAAAAAATAGTCCGTGTCGAAGCCATCGCCCTGCTCGATCAGCAGCTCTTCGATGCGTCGAGCTCTAGCATCCTGCGTCGGAAAATTATGAATGGGGTATTCGCCTCGATCTCCCATGGTGTCACTGTTCGCGGTGTACAGATAACCCGTCGCCGGATTCTGCTCAACCAACAACTCATCGGCCTGGCTTGTATCGAACGCATACTGTTCATCCCAGCCGGGCAATGGCACAACCCCGGTTACACCCGGCTTGCCATGGCCGGGGCGCTTGCGAAGCGTCGCCGCCACATAGCGGTGCAGAGTATTGTGGCGATCCACTGCAATAATATTATTCACCAAGGGACATCGATCAGCTTCGAACAATGCCGAGCCCAGCTCAGCGCTGGTTTTAGCCAGCGGCATTAGGGCGAGAATACCTGCAGAGGTAGGCTGATCACGCATGGCCCAATCCAGGGCCGTGACGTGATGACGCGTGGCAGGCACGGTAATGCCTAGATTATCAGTGATGGACTCCAGGATCGGCCCCCGCTTTGACTCCATGACCGCAAAAGATCGCGACGCCTGGCCCGCCACCGCAATCTCATAACCGCGGCTGAAGTCAGGCGTATCTCGCTCTACAAAGACATCGTAGGTATCGACAAAACCGGTGGTCAAACCCCATGACACGTCCTGATTGAAGCCCATCATGAAGTAAGGTACGCCAGGAAAACTGGCGCCAAAAGTATCCCACCCTGGTGCGCTCAAATGGGAATAGAAAAACGTGTTCGGTATGGTGTGCGGTTGGTGGGGGTCCATCGCCAGCAACGGCATGCCCGATTTGGATAACGCTGCCGAGACCGCCCAATTATTACTACCGCTCAGACGAGTTTCATGGGGAAACAGCAGCTTCGCAACATTCAGGTCTATGTCTAACAAGGCATCTCGCAACAGCGCCACATTATCGGCATCAGCGCTGGAGAACCGCAGCACATGATTGCGAAACCAATCCACGCCGTGCGTGGCCATTAACTTGCCGAGATAAATTTTCTCCAACCAGGTCTTATGCTGGAACCAACCTGTAAATCGGTACCGCGACGCGACATCATGGCGGGTATAATGTCTTGGCTGTGTGCCGGCCTTGAGAAACTCAGGTGGTATCTCGTCAAGAGAATCTACATAGCTGTTAACACCCTGCAGATAGGCATCAACGATATAGTCACCGGGCGAGTCAGGAATATCATAAGCGGTGACATTGAACGCCCGGTGCATCAGATCTTGAGCGACATATTTTTCGCCCATAGCGCTCGCTGCCGTACCCGTTGCATACAGGTTGCTTAAATGCAGCTGCCAGAGCCGTTCGCTGGCACAGGCATAACCCATGCCGCGAAACGCATCTTCAACATTTTGGGCAAATATATGCGGGATACCTATTTTATCCCAACATATTTCAAGAGGTGCGGTGGCTTCCGGGATACGATGTTTCATATTCGCTTAATGATCCTTTGATGACTCTCCACAAATTACCCATCCCGTCGTCGAATATCAAATCGCTCACACCTGGAATGAGGGTTATGGTAGCGTAAACTCACATCTAACGGCGAAAGGTCTATCCAATTGATGGTACTGCCTAGGCTGACCAGGGGGGAAACCCCATATCACGCTCACGCAACACTTGCTTGGGCTCTGGTCTTTTTGTGGCTAATTGCCTGCCTGCCTCAGGCCTTGGCCAAGGGCATAGAACCCGAGACAGGGCGCATCACCCTGAGCTTAGCCCAGGAACCGCCCAGCCTCGACACGTCATTGGCAGAAGATACCACCAGCGCATTTATTCTCGGCTTAATTAATGAAGCCCTGGTTCGAGTAGATCGGCGCGGGGAAATTCAACCTGGTGTCGCTAAGAGCTGGGTTCTCACACCTACGAGCGCGACCTTTACCTTGCGTACAGATGCCCGCTGGGCGAACGGCGAGCCAGTGACCGCTCAAGACTTTGTTTTCGCTTGGCGGCGCCTGGTCGATCCTAAAACCGCAGCGGCGGGTTCAACATTTTTTACCTATCTGCTGCTCAACGCCGAGGCCATTATCGCCGGCCAACAGCCGCCAGAGACCCTGGGCGTCAAGGCCCTGGATAGCCACACACTGCAGGTTATGTTATCCCGACCAGCCCCTTATCTCTTACACGTTCTGAGTGGCACAGCCTACATGCCATTGAACGCAGCATTCGTTTCTTCTCAACGAGATAAATATGGCGCTGACTCAGATAACCTGCTGTCAAACGGCCCATTCAAGCTCGATAGCTGGGTGCACAGCGCATCCATGACCCTGACTCGAAATGAACATTACTGGCGCAAGGCTGACGTACCTCTGTCTGGCATTAACATAGGCTACATCACTGCCGACAACCGCGCACTGCTAAACCTGTTCAAGAGCGGCGAACTCGCGGCGCTAGACCTTAACGAAGACATCCTCGACGACGCCTCAGCCGCAGGCTATCGGGTTAACAAGGCTCCGACAAATTGCATGGCCTGGTTGATTTTGAATATGCATTCAGACCGACCCACTGCCAATAAAAAATTACGCCACGCCATTCGACTCGGCATCAATCGAGACAGTTATATCAACAATATTATTGGCATGCCCGGCGTGAAGAAAATCGACTCGGTGCTTGCCGGCCCAACCCGAGGGGTCAAGCAACGTTTCCAAGCCGAATATCCTGCGCCGGCAATCCCTTTTGATATCGACCGGGCCCGACAACTCCTCAGCCAAGCCAAAGCTGAGCTTGGCGTAGACGAGATTCAACCCCTCATATTACTGGCTAACGAAACTCGGCAGATCGATGCTGAATTCATTCAGTCACAACTGCAATCGTCTCTCGGCCTGACTGTTCGCGTCGACAAGCAGACCTTCAAACAAGCGATCAAAAAAATGCACGATCGCGAATTTGACATAGCTCGCGCAGCATTTTGCGGTGGCCCTATTTTCGACCCGGTATTTTTTGCCGGCATTTTTCAATCTACTGGGCCCTACAACGACGGTGGCTTTCAGAATACGCAATACGATCGGTTGCTAGCCATAACCCATTCATCGACTGATCCACAGGCACGCATGGACGCCTTCGGTGCCATGCAGCAAATTTTATTCGAGGCAGCGCCAATAGTGCCTACCCACATTTATTCCTTGGTATACCTACAAAATGAACGACTCAAAGGCCTGGTGCGCTATCCGGTGATAGACTTTTCAAGAGGCTATATCGACAATTAACGAACCCCTGACCTACCGAGCTATTTTCAGCACGCAGCATCCTTGACTGTTTGATTGACTGCTTGATTGACTGCTTGATTGACTGCCTTTACTCTTCGCTCTTGCCCGTGTTTATCAAGCCGTTACCAATACCGTCAAAATCAAGGTGTGATGGTTCAGCGAGCACCATCACATCACTTATTTATTGGATACCGCAAGCCATGGAAACTACCAGCCTTAACTTGATGACTCGGCGTGAACTGCAGGATTCCCTCGCCCGCGTCGAGCCCACCGGCATCGCGAGCCAGGCCATCAACCAGCTGCTAGATCAGGAACCCCAGGAGCGAGCAGAGGATACGCGCTATGACATCTTTGATATTAATTTCAATCACGGCATCATCGAAGAAATATCCTACGCTGTAGAGCAATACGCCTGGATGTTAGCCGAGGGTCATGTAGTACATGTGGAAGACGACGATGTGATTGAAACGGACTCTGCGCGCTTCTACTATTGGCAGAGACTGAGTGAAAAATGGCATTACTTGGAGCTGATGGTAGACCTGCCATAAGAGCCCTGTCATAACAGCCCTGCCATAACGCCGCTAAACACCGGTTAGTTTGATCCTAAGGCTTAAGATGCTACACCAGCGGTTGCTAACAGCTGACCCGCAGTGTCGCTTACTGACATCAACTGAACATCAAGTGCCGCCTGATAGTGCCCTGATTGGCACCCAGGCCGCTACCATCCAGCCCATAACCTGCTTCAGTAATAGGTTTGAACCCACTGGGCGACAGCTTCTCTGTGATGGTATGAGATTTGCAGGTTTGTTTAGGGGCTTGGACCGGCTAACAGACATCAACCAATAGCTGCAGCGAAATAGCGGGTGTGACATAGTCTCATTGGATAGCCTTTTTGACCTAGGATCGGCGAGAATAATCCAAACACCACCTTGGCAGCACTGACACCGGCAAACATTTAAACTCCATGAGAAACTCCGCTATGCGTCGAACCTCACAGAACGGCTTTACCCTTATCGAACTGATGATTGTCATCGCCATTATCGGCATACTGGCCGCCGTCGCACTGCCGGCCTACCAGCAATATATCTCAACCGCCAATATGGCGCGGGTCAACACCAATTATACAGCGGCCATTAGAGTGGCCAAATCGACCTACGTGGACGCACAAGTCAGACAAGCGCTCGGGGTCAGCAACACCAACTTACCCACTAACATCAATGAATGGGTCGCCATCTTTAGCGGCACCGCCGCGCTGGCCCCCGGCGGAGGCCCGGCCTATATCAGCGGCACCACCGGCAATACTGCCGGCGCGATTGGCGTCGAATTGACAGCCAGCAGCCTCATCCTCACCCGACCAGCGTACGCTGACTTTAGCCAGACTGAATCCACCACAGTTTTTGCCGACGGCAACAACTAAGGCGCCTATCGAACCGCCGTGAGACCCGGCAGGTTTTGATCACAGACAAAATCGTGGTCTGTTGCCAGCGACTTACCAAAGACTTCACTGGAGAACGCCCAATCAACACCCCAACCTCGACTATTTTGACGACGAGGGATCACGACCTGGACTTTTCTCCCTTACATGCCAGCATGCGAGCCTCTATCGACAAGGATCTACTGGCCGAAGGCGCAGGCGTGGCATGACTGGCACCCATTCCTGGATGGCGCCCCCAGCGAGTATCACCGGGCAGTGTTCGACCCAGCGGATGTCTGGATTCTGGTATCCCTTCAGTCATGAATTCAAGGCGCTGGCATATCAAATCGCGGATTAATGAACGATCCCCATCGCCAACCCCAGTCGCCAGCCCTAGCTGCCAACCCTAGCCGCCAACCCCTGGCAGCAGGTAGCACCCATCGCTGAAATGCGGGCCTGGCGCCAAGCGCTTGCGCTGAAACCCAGAACGTGGTTTATTCAATGGCTCAATGGTCGCTTCAAATGCACAGCATTCGTGCCACGAGGTGACGATCACAGGCATTATTAAGTTGCACAGAAAAGAGGCGTAGCCATGCAAACTGAACACCATGACGTCATTATTGTTGGCGCCGGCATCTCCGGAATTGGCGCTGCTTGCCATCTTCAAAGAGAGTGCCCGGGCAAAGATTTCGTGATTTTAGAAGGCCGTGCCGCGATCGGCGGGACCTGGGATCTATTTCGCTATCCTGGCATCCGTTCTGACAGTGATCTGTATACCTTTGGTTACGATTTCAAACCCTGGCATGGCCAACCCATCGCCACCGCAGAAGAAATTCTTCGATATCTGAACGAAGTAGTGGAGGAAAACGACCTGACCCCCGCCATTCGTTTCAACCACTGGGTTAACACAGCCTCCTGGTCTACTGAAGATGCCTGCTGGCAGGTGATAGCCACCCGTGGCGACGACAGCCAAGTCAGGATTACCGGCAATTTCTTATTTATGTGCCAAGGCTACTACGATTATGCCGGCGGCTATAAACCCGACTTTCCTGGCGAAGATGCCTTTAAGGGCACCATCGTTCACCCGCAGCAGTGGCCAGATGATCTCGACTATACGGGCAAGCGGATGGTGGTCATCGGCTCGGGCGCCACAGCGGCGACGATTGTCCCGGCGGTTGCCGACAAGGTGGCCCATGTCACGCAACTACAACGCTCACCCAGCTATTACATCTCCATGGACAACTCTGCTGAGGAACCCATGATTGAAGAACTCCGCGCACTGGATGTCCCGCTGGAATGGATTCACGGCATCAAAAAACGCCAGGCGCTGGCATTCGGCGAGGACATTACTGCTCGGTCGATGGCGGATCCTGCGGCCACAAAAACTGAACTGGTGGACCTGGTTGCCGCTGAATTGCCCGAGGGCTACGACGTCGAAACCCATTTCACACCCGAGTACGACCCCTGGAAGCAGCGTCTTTGCCTGTTACCCGACGGCGATCTGTTCAAGGCCATCAAGTCCGGCAAAGCCTCCATGGTCACCGATCATATCGACCGCTTCGTCGAAAATGGCATCTTGCTAAAGTCCGGTGAGATCATCGAGGCAGACATTATTGTTAGCGCCACGGGCATTGAACTCTGCGGCTTGGGCAATATCGCCTTTGATATCGACGGTAAAAAAGTCGACCTGCCAGAACGCTGGACTTACCGCGGCGTCATGGTCTCTGACATTCCCAATCTGGCTTGGATCTTTGGCTACATTCGTACTTCATGGACCATGCGCTCTGATATGATCGCGCACTATATCTGTCGTGTATTGAATCACATGGATGAACAGGGCGTGCGTCAGGTGACGCCGCGCTTGCGACCTGAAGATCAAGGCATGAACGGCAAGGGTTTCATCAACACCGATGACTTTGCACCTGGTTATATACAACGGGGCGGACCAAGGTTGCCGCGGCAAAGCGATGTCGGTCCTTGGATTAACAGCCAGGATTACTATGCGGAAAAGGATATCTTACCAGTGGCACCTCTGGATGACGGCGTGCTCAACTTTGATAACCCAGCACCCAAGACCCTGGTTGCTTAGGCGACTTTAAAATCGCTGGGCTGAGAAGTCCTCAAGGCTGACCGGTGAGGTATCACCGGCGATCAGCGCACTGACCATCGCCGCTGTAACGGGGGCGAGGGTCAGGCCAATATGGCCGTGACCGAAGGCGTAGACCACATCGTTACCTGAACGAGATGCTGAAATCACGGGCCGACTGTCGGGAATGGAAGGCCGAAAACCCAGCCAGGTTCGACTGGGTTTACCCAAGTCTGGAAAATACTGCTTAATCCCGCGTTCCAAGGTATCCAGTCGGTGCTGTGACGGTGTTGGACTCAAGCCGCCCAGTTCAACCGTACCCGCCACCCGCAACCTGCCCGTCATGGGACACATATAAAAGCCCTGGGTATTGGCGCACGCTGGTCGCTGCAACAAGGGTTCGGCAAGGTCATATTCGAGATGATAGCCGCGCTCAGTATCCAAGGGTATGCGATCCCCCGCCTGTTTAGCCAAGTCACGGGAATGGGCCCCTGCAGCAATCACAACCTGCCGCGCGCGAACGACCGACTTGTCTGCCAGCACCACCCGCACGCCGCCTGACTGCCGCTCAATGCGTAGAGCGGCGGATTGATGGAACTCAACTCCTGCAGCCTGGATAAACTGATACAGTCGCGTCATCACCTGACCCGGATCACTTAAGAATATTGCGTCCGGAAAATAGGCAGCACCACCATCGATCTCTGGCAGATTCGGCTCCAATTGGCTCAGCTCCTGGGGGCTGAGCATCTCACCGTTAATACCCATCGACCGGCGGAAGGCAATATCTTGCTTGCCCCGATCGAAGCTCGCCGGATCATCATAAAGATAGAAGCAGCCACGGGCTCGGACCAGCGACCGGGCACCAATCTGCTCCGCCAACGCCCGCCAACGAGGAGCCGCATCAGCCAGAATATTCGCCAAAGCCTGAATATTCCCTTGAGTCGCGCCTGGAAACGATTGAAAAAAGAACCGTATCAGCCAGGGTGCCAAGGTAAACAGTGCCGCTCTACGAATCGACAAGGGGCTATTTTTATCAAACAACAGTGCGGGCAAATTGCGCAGCACCGCAGGAGAACCCACGGGCATAATCGCATAGTCTGCTATAGTGCCCGCATTGCCGTAAGAAGCACCACTGCCAGGCTCAGACGGGTCTACCAATATCACGGAGCGACCGGCTTCGAGCAATCGTTGGGCTATGGTCATACCCATGACACCGGCACCAATCACCAGGATATCAGCCTCTTTAGAGCTTGCTGATGTGGCGGTACTGTCATTCATTGGCTTGCTCCAAGCGAAAACATTCCCTTAGCATAGTGTTGTGCTCGGCAACGCTGATGAGACTCGAGATAGCTCGAAAGATGGTTCGAAAGATGGTTCGAAAGATGGTTCGATAGGCAAGTCATCCAACCAACGATCAATTCTGCCGTATCTGTCTCGGCGATAGTGTCGCTTTTTGGAAGAATAACCATCTCTATTTTCTCAGTGCAAAGCAAAGATCATAACCCCCCCTTCGTTGATCAACCAGCGCACCAGGCGATGATTCGAGGCGTAAACGAGGCTCTCTAGAATCCAAGATGCAAGACCCGTGGCCAGCTGCCGCGATTCCGCGCCACTCATTTTCTTCAAGAGCGGCTGGCACCGGTTAGGCTAAGTCCAGCAACAAGAAGCCCAGGGGCACCAGCGGATGTCTATCCAACAAACTGACATAAGCCATGTTGACGAACAAATAGGCTGACTCAAAGCCGAGTCAGCCCTCCCGTGACACCCTGTCCACCTTGAGCGCTCATCGGCGCTATGCCAACGTTGCAATTGCGCCCCCGTAACTATTAAGCTGGCCCCTTTGCGTGACTCAGAGAACAAAATGCTAGCACTTAACGCCAGGACCTCTGCCGACCAGATCGTCGCAAGTCTAGACTTATCGGATAAACTCGCGATCGTGACAGGTGCCAACACAGGCATCGGCTTTGAGACAGCGAGAACCCTGGCGGCAGCCGGAGCCCATGTAATTTTTGCCTGTCGGTCGGCGACCACAGGCCAAGCCGCGGTGCTGAAAACGCGGCAGTTACACCCGAATTGCCAGGTTGAGTTTCTGCCGCTGGACCTGGCCAGCGCGAGCAGCATTATCGCGTTTTCAGAAAAGCTCGACGCTGAGAAAATCGACATCTTGATCTGCAACGCTGGCCTTATCAGCACTGATTTCCAGCCAACTCGCGAAGGTCTGGAGCAGACGGTAGGCGTCTGTCACTTTGGGCATTTCCTGCTGACAAAACTACTGATGCCGCGCTTACTTAACGCGTTGGAATCTCGAGTCGTCATGGTCTCAAGCGAGTCCCATCGGGCGCCGAAGACGCTCGACTTCAACCGTTTTCCACTGACTCACGAGACATTTCGTACTTGGACTGCCTACGGCCAGGCCAAGCTGGCGAATGTGCTGATGGCAAATGAGCTGCAGCGACGTTATGCCAAACAGGGGTTGAGCGCCTGTTCATTGCATCCTGGCACGCTGGTGACGACTGACATCGGTCGTGGCTCAGCCTTCATGCGAATCCTGATGAAGCTCATCAGCCCTTTGACCAAAAATGTGAACCAAGGTGCTGCGACCACCGTGTATTGTGCGGTCGAGCGCAATCCCAAGAAGATCGCCGGCCTGTACTTCTCGCATTGCCAACCAGCCACTATGTCAGCGCAAGCCGCTGATGAGACGGTCGCGACGCGGCTCTGGGAGCTCAGCGAAGAGTGGGCGCAAAGCACGATCAAAGCCATTCGCGGCTAGCGTTTCACGAACCACCTGCCGGAAACTACACCCCAGCGACCTCATGCAGTTCGTTGGGGAATCCTATTCATTTGGCTTTTCACGGTCTGAGTTAGGGATCCTCAGCATCTTAACTACGCTAACGCTCGACTCATCGGAAATACCTGTGTCGAGGTAGCCCATTCGGCCAGAATAGGCGCCAAGCAGGTTCTATTGCCACTGCGAACTACAACGCTGTCTCTGCGCTGCAGTCATGGAGTTCCGTTTCGCAGGAACAGTCGTCCACACCTAATTCATCAACGAACAAAGAGCCATCATATGAAGCAATTACTAGCGGTCTGTGCGTTTCTGATGTATTCCAGCGTGTCTTTCGCCAACGCCAGCTTCGAGCCCAATACCCTGGGAGGCAATGACGAGGTACCCAACAAATTGATCGAAAGCCTGCTCGAGGATCAGGAGGCCAAGACAGTACTCGAGACCCCCTATATGGCTTTTTATGAAGTCAAAGGTAAGGTCAGTGGTAATAAGATGAGGTTCGATGACATCATTAAGAACCGCTCCTTTCCCGACGAGCGACTGGCAGCCCTAGCGCTGGGTATCGCGGCCATGGCTAACCGTCCGGCGTTCACTACGGGCAGTCGCATCCAGCCCTCGGCTATGGCTTATGTTGTGTTTTACGACGGTAAAATCGATGCTATTGCCCCTGAACGACGCATGCTTCTGCCCACATCCGTAGATAAGGAACCCAATACAACCGCCATACTGGTGGTACGTAATGCAGACAATTCAAACGCTAGAGACGCCCGCATAACCGCCTCAACCAAGGGCAGGCGAGATGGCTCTGACATCTACGTATTCGATCTGGCAATCTGAAATCACTGGGTCATGGCGGCACTCCAGGCTCTTTTCTTGGCCCAAATTTTGACCCATCCTCCCGTTAACTCCGCCTCAACGGCTGAACTCTGCGACCAGGAAACCGACATAGGTACCTACGCCATTACCCAAGCTGCCGATAAGAATCGCCGGTAAAAATAACTCAGGTCGGTTGAACGTCCGGCACAAGGCGATGGCTGTTGTTTGGCCGCCAATATTAGCCTGCGACACGATCGCCAGTAGTTCCCAGTCTTGCCGGAAGAGACGGCCCACGCCAAAGATGACCACACCGTGTATGGTAAGTATGATGCCCACGAACAAGACTAATGAGTAGGCGAGATCGCCAATATTTGCCAGCGCCGAGAACTCAGCATAGGCACCAATAACAGCGAGAAACAGGTAAACGCCGAACAAGCCAATCGTTCGACTACCACGCAAGGCACCGATGGCAGGAAACTGTGCCAAGACCAAGGCTACAGTCGAGAGGATAATAATCATCGGCAGATTGATCCCCTGAACAAGCAACCAATTCGTCGAAAAATTTGCGAACGCCAAAGCTGCACAACCGAGCGCCATCAATACCGCAAGATCCCAGGGGGACACGGTATCCTCATCAGCATGGGGCGGATGGAGCAGACCAACTACGGCATCGTTACCCACCAACTGTTTTGCGGCCATAAATATTCTTGGTAGCGCCAGGGTCACAAGCATCCAGACCATAGTATAAATATTATCGACCACCACGGCTCCGGCGTAGATTTCACCGGATTTGGTCACATCATAATTTAGCGCAATCGCATTAAAGTTGAGGCTGCCACCGATAAAGGTACCGGTAAACATACCATTGATCGCGTAATAGAGATCGCCGAAGGCACCTTCAGTACCAACGACCAGACTGGCGACCAAGACGCCGACGACGGTACCGAGAGCCCCTAAACAGAAGGTAAAGACCATCGGCAGCCCGGCACGCTTGAGGTCTCGCAGGTTAACCTCAAGAAGTAGAAAAAATATCGCCACCGGGGCCAAGAATGCAAAAATGCCATCGTACAGTGGCGGGGCTGAAGAGGCGGCGGGAATAATCCCTAAATTGGCAACCAAGGCCGCCAGAACAATCACCAATAACGCGGTACCCAAATGCCGCAGCGAGGTATGTGCCACAAGCCATTCCGAAATGACTACCAGCAACGCCAGGATACCGAGCAAAATTAAGGGATCAGTAAAGCCAGACATAAAACTTCTCGAAGTAGATATTAACCGATAATCAATATGCCTTAACAACTGCCAGGGTACAATCACTATCACCTTTGGCGCTCGTCACTCGCCTCTACAATACTGTCAGAAAAAATCTCTGTTTGGTGAATCGCCAAAGTCCTTGGTATTTGTTATGTTCAAACAATCCTACCTAAATGAGAATCGCTCATGCCCAAGCAAACCATCAATGGCGTCGAACTCTTCTATGACGAACGAGGCGCTGGCGAACCGATTATTTTTCACCACGGCTACACCGGGGCGCATGATGTCTGGCTTGACGAAATAGCGCCGCGACTACAGCATAAATACCGCTGTATCGTCATGGACTGTCGAGGCGCTGGCGACAGCGAACATCCGGCAGACGGGCATAACATTTCCCAGTATGCCCATGATGTTATCGCCATGGCTGACGCTTTGGGACTGGACAAATTTACCTATGTTGGCCATAGCATGGGGGGCGGTGTCGGTTATCAACTGGGGATTGAGCATGGGGCACGACTGAACAAGCTGATACTGGTTGCACCAATACCCGCGGGCGGAATTCACGCCGACCCAAAGGTACTGGAGTCGGGCATGGCCTTACGCGCCGCGCCGGCGGGTCGCGACACGATGATCAAACAACGGCAGTTACTCCGACTACGCGCCTCTGATGCCGACATTATCCTCGGCGTTGACCGCGCCCTTTCTGTCTCCGACAAACACTATGTTGATTCCTGGCATTCCATGGGTGAGTTTGATGTCACTGATCGACTACCAGACCTCACAACCCCCACACTGATCATTGCCGGCGCCGCCGACGGACTCTGCGTGGCGAACGTCAATGACTGGCAATTACTGCCCAATGGCACACTTCATGTCTTCAGCCGGGTCGGCCACGGCGTACCCCGAGATGTGCCTGATGAATTTGCAGTGGTGGTGGATGACTTTATGGAACATGGCGTCATCAATGCACGCACCTTGCAGGCAAGACTCACTGGCTAGCAGACACATGCGGGCCTGACATCAACGGCCGTGGGCAGACAACTACTGAATTAATCGAGAGTTCTGCGTAAACTGCCATTTATCGATGATCAAGCTCGGGAGATGAGCATGCAAGGGGTAAAAATTTTAGCTATCCTGGTGGTGGTTTATGTCGGCGTCATCGTCGCCTTTGAATCCCTGATCGGTTACTTCCAACCCAGCAGCCAGAGCACCCTTGTGGTCACTACGACCGATGCAGAAGGTGCAGCGCATGCCCGCGTGATTGCCCGTCTAGTCAGCGACGGCAAGCTTTATGTGGCAGCAAATCACTGGCCCCGCGCGTGGTACCACCAGGCTCTCGCGAACCCAGAGATTATGGTCGCGTTACCTGCTGAAGCTCCCCGTTCTTATCGAGCCGTGCCGGTGATGGGCGCCGAGCATGAACGCGTCGCGGCGGACAATCCAACCAGCTTCGGTTTTCGTCTGCTGACCGGCTTTCCACCCAGATATTTTGTTCGCCTGGACCCTAGTGAGTAATCCTACCCGCTTCCAACATTTTGAAATGTCGGTAAAACGCTATCGCAGCAGACCTCCTCTATGACCGAGAAGCTGCTGAGCGCGCCCTCGGGCAAATGGATTCTGTCGCGCTTTCCTCAACGTCAAAAAGAGTTGTTAAGAGCCTGGGATGCAGCTGACGAGTATGTGCTGCAGCACCTCTCTGAGCGCCCACCTGCCCCAGGGCGCCTGCTGATTGCCAACGATAGTTTCGGTGCGCTCTCAACCGCACTGAACGAGTTAGCACCGGTGAATTGGTCTGATTCCTGGCTTGCCCATGAAGGCTTGCGCGCTAATCTTGCGACTAATCAGCTCAATGCAGCGCAGGTCATGTCCCTGCCTAGCACCACAACACCGAACTTTTGTCCCCAGCTCACCATCATCAAGGTACCCAAGACTCTAGCGCTGCTCGAGGATCAGTTGTGCCGCTTACAGCCCTTGTTAGCAGCCGACAGCCGCGTGATTCTAGCAGGCATGGCAAAAGCAATGACCAGCGCCGTCTGGCAAATGTTGGAACGTATTATCGGCCCGACGCAGACCGGCCCGACACGAAAAAAAGCCCAATTGATAGAGGTCACGGTTGATAACAATTTACCTCGTGCTGACAGCCCTTACCCCACGCGCTGGCCACTCGTCGGGACACCGTTCAATATCAGCAACCATGCCAATGTTTTTTCTCGCCAGAAGCTCGATATCGGCACGCGGTTCATGCTCGAACACTTGACTCTCAAGCCCCACCAACAAGATATTATTGATCTTGGCTGTGGCAACGGTATTCTCGGATTAACTGCCGGCGCAAGCAACACAGAAGCCAATGTGCATTTCATTGACGAATCTTATATGGCCATCGAATCTGCACGGGACAATTTTACGCAAATAAACCCGTCGCTCGAGCGCGGGCGTTTCTATCTGGGCGATGGTCTTTCCGGCTTCGAACACAATTCAGCCGACCTGATCCTCTGCAATCCACCTTTTCATCAAAGTCATGCTATTGGCGATACCGTGGCCCTGACCATGTTTCAGGACGCCGCTCAAGTCTTGCGCAAAGATGGAGAATTGTGGGTCGTGGGCAATCGTCACCTGGGTTATCATATCAAACTCAAACGCTGGTTTTCCGACTTGGAATTGCTGGCCTCAAACAGTAAATTTGTGCTTTTTAGAGCTCGGCAAAACCGTTAATTTTTTGATGTCGGTCTCACCTGTGTATTTAAGGACAGAACTATGACGAGCGGTATAAGTTATACCATTGTGATCCCCGTGCTCAATCAGCTGCACTATACGCAACAATGTGTTCAGAGCTTAATCGACAATGGCGTACCCCCCGAGTCATTATTGATCATTGATAACGGCAGTACTGACGACACGCCCAACTGGTTGGCGACTCGCAATGACATTCGGTCAGTGATCAATCCAGTCAACCTGGGATGCGGTGGCGCCTGGACTCAGGGCGCCCTGCTGTCTTCCAGTGATTGGGTTGTACTACTGAACAACGATATCATCTGCACCCACAATTTTATCGAGGCGCAAATTGCGGCTGCCGAGAAATACGACCTGGATGTGGTCAGCCCATCGATGGTGGAATTTGAACTTGATTACGACCTCAATGAATTCACGCAAACCTTTCTGCAGACTATGCAAAACACCGTACGCGTCGGCTGGTTCCACGGCGTGTGCTTTTCGGTTCGGCGCGAAGTGTTTCAAAAGATTGGTTTCATCGATACTGATCGATTGCTATTTGGCCGCGAGGATGCAGAATTTCTCGCTCGCTGCACTCGCCACGAACTCAAGGTCGGCTGCGTTGGCGCCGCCCTCATGCATCACTTTGGCTCGATCACCCAGTCTGCTATGAAGCGCGAACAGGGCGTCACGAAATTCGGTGATCATCGCTACTTGTATGCCAAGCTGGGACTCAATTGGTGGGGCCGACAGCGGGCTAAATTCGCGCGTAAGTCACAGACAGCACGCTGGCGCAAACAAGAACTCGCACGCAGCGGCATGACGTTACATATGGTCCACCGCGATGGTCAGGTGGAGTATCGCTAGAATCACTGAGTCTGCCGCAGATCTATCAAGACGAGCCTATTAGACTCTGACAATCTCTGGAGTGACTAGCCGCTCGATCAAATTAGCATGAGCGCCAGCCAAGCCAAGTCTCTTTCCAAACCCCAAGAGTTTAGATTCGAACTGGATCGGCGATACTGTCGGAATGACCGTTAATGTCAAAGGACATGATCACCAGATCCCTCGACATCCCTCTTCGATCTTCTACATAGTCAGCCAAAACAGCTTCCGGAACAAAACCCAGGCGCCGAAATGCCGCTTGGGCACCATGTTGGTCGGCAGTCATATTGGCCATTAATTTTTTAAGCCCAAGCCCTCGAGCAACGCTGAAAATTTCTGAAGTCAGGTTCTTGCCTAGCCCGCGAGCCCGGTACGCTTGACTCACGTTGACCCGCAATTCTCCCACCCGCCGGGTCCATGGCGCTGGATTTCTATGCACACTGGCGTAACCAATGAGGCCTTCCTCATCGTAGGCGGCCAGCGTGGTAGTTATCTCTGCCTGCAGATTCTGCATCCAGTTGTCGACCACTTCTGGCTGAGTAATATCAACCCGCAAAAACAGCATATCTGCCTCTGCCAGGCCTCGCGCAAAGGCCAGCACCGCATCGCGATCGGCAAGCGTCATATAACGTATTTCTACTTTGGCACCATCGAACAACGTAATAGACTTAGGATAGTTGTTGCTTGAATCAGTCATTATTTCTCCAGTGCCACGGGTTGCTTTAACCCTGGCGTAGTTGGCTCTTTGTCGCAGCCGCCGCTAACAGCTCCTGAAAGACATCGTCAGCCGCAGCAACGATATAGTCCAGATCAGGCAACAGCCTTGGTTCACAGATAAAGCTAAAGAAGAGCTTTTTGTTATAACTCAATATAGTGATACTAAATCCTACATTGCCATTGAGCACCAGTAGCCCAATAGTATCGGTTACCTCATAGCCACACATATACTGCGGCACCTGGACGCCAGGAACATTGGTGCAGGTGAAGTTATAGCCCAGGTACGGCGGTCGATAACCACCCACACTAGGTACCACAGGCGCCAGAAAGCGCGCAGCGAGAACAGTCGGATCGAGGGGCGTACCAATCAGCTGAGACGCCAACATGGCTACAGGGGGTATATTTGGCATACTGTCTTGCATCACAGTTAACGCCTGAGCTTCTTCGTCTCGCTTGATACGTTCAGTTTCTGCAACCACGGCGTTCAACCGTTGCAGGCAATCCATTGGCTGGGCCGACAGACGCGGGAAAATCGCCGACACCTGATTCCCCAACGCACCTTCCTGACTTTCGGTTCGAACATTCACAGGACACATAATGCGCATATACTGCCCATCTACGTGCTCATTGTGAGACTGCAAATATCGCGCTACCGCTTCGGATACGACCACCAGCACAATATCATTGATGGTGCCGCCAAGGTGTTTGCGGATATTTCGAATGTCGGCGAACGGTTTCTGCATCCAACCCACTTTACGCTGAGGCCCCACAGCACCGGCATTAAAGGGCGCCGTTATCACGGGCAATTGCACGAAACGGCCCATAACCTCCGCGGCTTTCGCCAGCATCTTTGAGTTATTGACTGCGCGGGCCAATAGTTGCAATGGGTTGTCGGTGTTGAAGTGGCGCATATTTTCTGCAATGGCATCACTCATCAACTGTGCAGCCGTGGGCATAGGTTCGGGTGTCCATGGCTCATTGGGTGGCACGGGTTCCCCGGCGCGGGGGTCGAGATCGTATAGCACCATGGTTAATTCAATGCCCGAAGCACCGTCAATCATCGCGTGGTGAGTCATCTGCAACAACAATGTCTTGCCGGGCACACCCTCAATCAAGATCATCTTCCACAACGGCCGGTCTCGATCCAACATTGGCTCATTCAACGCCACGGCGACATCCATCGCCTCCTCCAGGGTGCTACCCGCTGGGGCGTGGTGATGAACGACGTGATGGGTCAGATCAAACTCGGGGTCATCGACCCAAACCGGATGACCCAGACTCAGCGGCACCAGCTGCAACTTCCGCCGGTAGGCTGGAATCAAGTGAATTCGTTTTTCAAATCGCGTCAGCAGTTGGTCGTAAGTCAGCTCGCCATCAAGAACGTAAACCGATGAGATGTGCATGGGGCCGCTGGCAGACTCCATATAAATAAATGCTGCATCAGTCGGTGTCAGTCGCATAACTTACTCCAAGTATGAACAACACTAAATCGCCACGTGTTTCGTTGATGAATCGCCCCGCCGACAAAAAAATGTTGATGGTTCGAAGCCAGACACTCAGGCAATCGAGCCTTAGGCAAATCGCTCTATCGCAACGCCGCACACGGATAACGTTACCCCTGCGCTATAACCCCAGCGCTATAACCCCAGCGCTATAACCCCTACACTATAAACACTGTATCAACGCTGGTCCTTGCTTCGGTCATCAGCCGATAACCACTTTAGCACCCTATTCTGGCTTTCTATAGCCCTTGGTCGCGTCGCGCAAACCAGCAGTAGGATCCAGCAGCATATAGCGAGTTAGGCTTCGATAGTTAGGCTTCGACAGGAGATTCAGACGGCTGTTTTACAGGCATCGGCTTTCGAGTTAACCTCACGCCATGCATCCGATCGAAGATTTTAGTTTCACCTCTCGCCTGCGCACACACATCGCGGGCAACGTCGACGCCTTTAAAGACCGACGGCATGCCGACCTCGCCTTGCGCAGCGCCGCTGTTGCACTGGCGATTTTCCGCCACGAAGATCAGGGCGCCGTGATCGTCACCCGCCGTGCGCCTCGGCTGCGGGACCATGGTGGTCAATGGGCACTGCCCGGCGGCCGCATCGACGCCGGCGAGACGGCCACCGGTGCCGCGTTGCGTGAGCTTGCAGAAGAGGTCAATCTGGATCTAGACGCTTCAGCGGTACTCGGCACCCTGGACGATTATGTGACGCGTTCCGGTTTCATCATTACCCCGGTGGTTGTCTGGACCGATATCGAGGACGCCAATCTCATGCCCAATCCTGACGAGGTTGAATCCATCCATGCCTTCACATTCTCGGAACTCATGCGCTCAGATTCGCCAAATCTGGAAAACATTCCCGAGAGCGACCGACAAGTCTTATCCATGAATTACCTGGACGATCGCATCTATTCACCCACCGCTGCCGTGCTCTACCAGTTTCGAGAAGTCGCGCTACAGGGCAACCCCACGCGAGTAAAGCATTTCGACCAGCCGGTTTTCGCCTGGAAATAAGCTCGGCACACTGCCGTTACTTACCTCGCGAGGCTACACGCCGAATAATCCAGACGCTTAAAGACCTCGTGCATCAAAGACCCAGTCCCTTGCTATGCTTAGCTCGCAGCTCAATTTTATCGATCTTGCCGGATGCGATACGGGGCAACGTCTCAAAGGTTAACGAGATATAGCGCGGGATCTTAAACCGCGCCAGATGATCCACCAGGAAGCCCCGCAGCGCCTCTTCATCCACGGCCTTACGCACATAAATCGTCGTACCGATCTCTTCCCCTAGTCGTTCATCGGGAACGCCATAGACTGAAGCCTCAATCACATCCGGATGATTCAACAGCGCCGCCTCAACCTCGCCGCAGCCAATATTCTCGCCACCTCGAATGATCAGTTGTTTGAGCCTGTCGACGATAAACACAAAGCCTTCTTCATCCTGATAAGCCACATCGCCCGTATGGAACCAGCCATCTGTGAAAGAACTCGCGTTCGCCGCAGGATTATCCCAGTAGCCCCGAATCATCGAGGTGCCACGAACCATTAATTCGCCACGTTGGCCCTGGGGCAAGTGATTACCCGCCTCGTCCATGATAGCCACATCAAGCACGGCGGCGACTCGACCGGAGCTGCTTGGACGATCAAGGTAGTCCTGGCCAGAAATACCCGTGCCGATGGCATTCGTCTCCGTCATCCCCCAACCTGTATTTGGAATGGCTTGCTTAAAGGTCGTTGCGATACGCTTGACCTGATCGGGCGCTCGTGGCGCTCCGCCACCGCCAACCACCAGCAGGGAACTCAAATCACGGTGGGTTCTCAACGCCGCCTCCACCAGGTCACCGGTCATTGCTGCCGGAGCCACGAAGCTAGCGATCTGTTCCCGCTCAATCAACTCGGCTGCGGTCTCCACATCCCACTTGTACATTCCCACCAGCTTGCGCTGACTTCGATAGCAAGATAGATACACAGCATGAGATCCTGCTACATGAAACAAGGGCACACCCAACAGGGTGGCGATTTGATAAGGTAACACCAGGGGCTCGGTATTGTTGATCAGCGCACTGGCAGCAGCATCTATCTCCCAGGATAGCAAGGCCGATATCACCGCTCTGTGGCTCGACACAGCCCCTTTGGGATGACCGGTGGATCCTGAGGTATACAGTATTAACGTATCCTCATCCGGGTCAATCTCAGCCACGGGCATCGCCGCGGGCATAGCAAGAATATCGGAGATCAAACGCACGCCAGGCGGCACGGGTTCATTCAGGCGAACACCGATAATATCGATATCCAGAGACGGCTCGCAGCGTGCCAGTCGGTCGACTCGCTCCTGATCGGCAAAAACGAGTCGAGCGCCACTATGGCTCAAACCATAAGCCATTTCTTCTGGGCCCCATAAAGCGTTCATCGCCACGGCAATGGCGCCGATAGAGGTGATCGCTGTAAATGCCATGATCCATTCCGGATAGTTGCGCATTGCGATCGCAACCCGATCACCACGACTGACACCCAAGTCATTCACCAGTGTCGCTGCGATAGTAGACGCTCGCTGATACATATCTTCAAAACTGTAACGCTCGTCTTCATAGACAAAAAATGTTTCATCACTGCGATTCTCGGCAAATAATTCTCGCAATGAATTCGGGGCGTTTACATAGACGCGACAAGGGGTACCACCAATATCCAATACCTGCATTGCAAACGGCTGACCGGGCGCGGTTAATTGTTTAAGCGCATCGGTACGGCTCAAGGGTTTATCGGGTATCGTTATTGTCATGAAAATTTTACTCGAAGGATAATGGGATTAAATACACGAACGGTACTGGCGGTGTAACTTCAGTCCGTTAGCTTGAGGGCTCACCGCGATCAAACTGGGGTGGTCGTTTTTCCATGAAGGCGCGAATGGCTTCCCGGGACTCTTCGGTGCCACCGCTGGCGATCATGTGTTGCGCTTCTAAAGCAAGACTGGCCGTCAAACTCTGATCAAGTCCAGCATTCAGATTTTTTTTCATTCGGCCCAGCGCCTGAGTTGGACCGTTAGCCAATTTCTTTGCATAATCAAAGGCGTCTTGCCTGAAGGTCACGTCGGCAAATACCTTATTCACCAGACCCAAACGGGCAGCTTCATCGGCGGTCACTCGGTCAGCCGTATAATACAGCTCTTTGGCTTTTGCCAAGCCAATCAAACGGGGCAAAAACCAGGTACCACCATAATCGCCAGACAGGCCGATATTGGCAAATGCGGTGACCATAAAAGCACTGTCAGCGGCAACTCGCAGATCACAGGCCAGCGCTATCGACAACCCTGCGCCGGCGGCGGCACCCGGCAGCGCGGCTATGGTGAGCTTATCAAGCTCGAATAAACGTTGGGTCAAGGTTACCTGTTTGTGCGTCAGGTCAGCCACCCGTTCGGCTGTCGTCGTCGGCGGGCCAGCCGCGCCCCCCATGCCACTGATATCACCACCCGAACAAAACGCATTGCCGGCACCCGTCAGCAGAATACAACCGACGCGCTGATCATGTTCGAGCACTGCAAGCATTCGGCGTAAGGCGGGCGTGAGTATGTCACCCAGCGCATTTTTCTTGCTCGGTTTGTTCAGGGTCAGCGTCGCCACCCGATCTTCGATGTGACACAGCAGTTCATTCGTACCAGTCTCAACAGTGATCATCAATTACCCTCACGGCCGACTAACAACCGACTTATTAATCCTTTGCAGGCGCAACACCTAAGGTATTGCCGTGCCCGAGGCATTGTGGGCCACAGGGTTCTGCGAGACATTCGGAAATATTTCTCGAAACAAGTTCAACATACTCATGGTCGAACGCCGATCGGCTGTCTCAAACAGCCGACCCGGCGGCCCTAATGTGGGTGGCAGGGCAAATCCATGGGGTGTCTGCGCATATTGGTGGAAGACCCAGTCAACGCCGGCCTCGTCCATTTCGGCGAAAAACCGCAGTTTGCTGGCCTCAGGCACCAATTCGTCATTCGCGCCGTTCTCGATTACCACGATGGTTTGAGTGTTGTATTGGTTCGCACAGGCCTTGACGGAGGGCCGTGAAACACCATATTTGGCCGGGTTCGGATCTTCCCCAGTCTGCAACAAACCGTGCAGCGACACTACGCCACCCAGATTCAAGCCGCCGCGAACGCCTTCCAGTACGGCCATACCGCCGAAACAATAACCAATGGCTGCGGGCGGTAATGCTGGATCGACGCTCTCATGGGCTAAACCTCGGGTCAACCAAGCATCGAGTAATTCTCGAAATGCTGCTGGGTCATGGTCCATAGCCACCATGCCTTCAAAACACCGCTTCTGATAGTCGGCGATCTTGCTCACATCCGTCGGAAAAATGCGCTCGTCTGCCGGCACGGTGTTGCCATACATATCGATCGCCAGTCCCACATAGCCCACTCGTGCCAAATACTCGGCGACATCAACATCAAAAAATTTTAGTCCCTGGTAGTTATGAATAACTAATACTAATGGCCGAGGACCAACCGCTAACGGTGGCGCGACTAGATGACCAATAAAGTCATTGCCATTCAAACTAAATCGTATTTCATCTCGGCGCAGATCAGGTGCGGGCGGCCATAATTGGGTGGCTTCACTCATGGAGACAGTCCTTGAATTTTTTTCCAGTGTAGCAGTTCCCAAGTTAATCTTGCAGCACTCACCGAACGCGGCATAGCCCCACTACTTAAGGGCTGAAAGCAAGTTCCTTGGCGCTTATCAAGGCTGATCAACAGGCTTTATGGTGCTGATAAATCAAACCTTCGAGACCGCTCATCGAGCCTTTCTACCTCACACCAAAAAGTCTACTATCGTCTCGACAGTGTCCCTTCTGGTCAACAAAATGGCACTACTGACACGCACCCGAGAACGAAAGGATTACCGAGACAAACAACTGACTTAAGCTGCGTCACCAGGCTTACCTGCGTGATCAGTCACCCTCGACGGCACAGAATTTCGGCTCCAGGTCGAGCACCATCAACAACCGACCGAAACCGATAAACTGGCCGATCATCATGCCCAGCTCAACGATTTGCTCATCTGTAAATTCTGTATGCAGACGCGCAAAGAAATTCGAGTCGATATTATGGTGGTCGGTTGCCATCCGCTCGGCATACTCCACCGCCAGCTGTTCAGCCGCAGTAAAATCATTGGTTTCACTGTCTAGTTGCGCTATTTTTTGTTCTGTTAAACCGTGTTCTGCACCCTGCAGAAGCCGTACATTGAGTCACGTAAAGCAATTATTGGCTCGCGCCACTTTCAAACGGACTAGCTCGATCAACGCCTCATCAATGGATCGACCCTGGCGCGCCGGCCCATAAAATTTGAAATAGTCATTAAAGAAGGGCTGGCAATGGGCCAATCCGCGCGCCAAAGATGAATCTCCACCGGCAGCTTCTATGGCTTTAACGTTTTTCAACGTCGCCTCGTCCAGTTCGTGATCCTGTTTCAGTGTTATTCGGCTCATGATGATACCTCGGTTAATTTTGACGAACGGCCTTTACCTTGCCCACCGAGACCTGAGGGCTTCACAAGCCCAACACCGTCTTGGCGATGATATTCTTTTGCACCTCATTCGAACCACCGAAGATCGTCGAGGCACGGTTGTTCAGATAGGTTCCTGTGGCGGTCCATGCAGCTTGCGTACCGATACCGGGCTCACCGAGACGCATCAGCTGATTATTATCCGGCACGGCATAGTAGGCCAGCGTCGACATTTTCAGGGCCGCCAGGCTCTGACCCAAATTACTCGACAATAGCTTGAGTAGAGATGAGTTAGGGCCTGGATTTTGGCCTCGAGCCAACTTCGCCAGCACCGTATCTTCCATTTGCTGCAGCGCCGTAATGGCCATCTGTAGGGTTGCTGCTCGACCACGCAACTCAGCCATCTCGTTAGCGGTTAGATCTTTCGCCAGCTCATCAAGCAGCGCCTCAGTTTCTAGTAAGCCCGACCACAAGCCGGTAGAAGCAGTGCCGCCGCCGCGCTCAAATTCCAACAGATATTTGGCGACGGACCAACCATCGTTCTCCTCACCCACGCGATGGGTGATCGGGACTCGAACGGCATCAAAGAAAACTTGATTCACCTCGTGGTCACCAGCGAGGGTGATAATTGGTTTGACGGATACCCCTGGTCTATCCATCTCCACCAGAATAAAACTGATACCCGCCTGCTTGCGGGCGGTGGGGTCCGTGCGCACCAGGCAAAAAATGTGATCGGCAAAATGCGCATGAGTGGTCCAGATCTTGGTGCCATCTAAAATATAGTCGTCACCATCGCGAACCGCCCGCATTTGCAGGCTGGCCAAGTCCGATCCAGAACCCGGCTCGGAATAGCCCTGACACCAGTAGTGCTCACCGGTCAGGATCTTTGGCAGATAATAATCCTGTTGGTGTTTCGTGCCGTAACGGAACAATACCGGCGCCAGCATGCGCAGCCCCAATGGGATCAGATCAGGGGCGCCTGCCCGAGTACACTCCTGAGCGAAGATATGTCGCTGGGTAATATCCCAGCCGGTACCACCAAATTCAACGGGCCATGCGACCCCAGCCCAACCCCGCTGGTGCAGAATTTTTTGCCAAGCCAGGGCCACTTCACGATCGGCAAACACTGTTGTGTTCTGTGCCGTAGCTTGCTTGATCTCGTCGGTGAGTTCAGCCGCCAACATGGCACGCACCTCCTCACGGAACACCTGGTGGCGGGGCGTCAGCTCTGCGGTCACAGTCTCAGCCCGCCAACGCTTGGCTTGCACCCTTGATGCCACCAGCATAGATACCCGTGACGATCTCTATAGCTTGCGCTTCAGGCACGCCGCGAGGCTCAAAAGTGCCGGTCCACTCAACAGTGCACGCATCCACACCATCTCGAGTAATCTGCACCACCGAGGAATAGTTAGCTACTGGCAGCGGACAATCCTGATTGGTGATGACATAGCTGAAGGTCAATTGCTCAGGGTCAAAGGTTTCAAGCCGCTCAATCACCTGGCCGCCCCCCATGGTGATAGTCCTCACAGCACCGACACCTTCGCCTTCCATATGAAAGGCCGTGATCGGACCCCCCACTTTAATTCCACCAAAGTTCCCCAGAATTTCCCAGACGGCCTCTGCACTGGCTGCAATACTTTCTTTGACGACAACGATAGTCATAAGTGTTGATCTCGAATAAAGGATATTCGCCTTATACTACGCAAGGATCACAATAATTGCGAACCCACCCACCAACCTCATCACGGACAAGTAGCGCGCGTCCGATTTTTCAGTTGAAGACTCTTTTCAGTTGAAGACTCTTTTCAGTTGAAGACTCATATAGCCATGACTTGAGGCTCATGGTGGCTTAGGATAGCTGACTTACGCTTTAGCTGGCAAATGACCGGACATAACCTTTATGACGTTTCGACACTTGGATATCAAAGGCCTGAAGAGCCTGATACAAGAAGACCCTGACTTGCGGATCTTCGACACTCGGGATCCAGGTTCCTACGCTGCCGGGCATATCACGAACGCCGTGACCTTGAACAATGACACGATGCAGCAACTGCTGGACGAGACCACGACTGAAAGCAATATCGTCGTTTGCTGCTACCACGGCATCAGCAGCCAGTCGGTGGCCAATTGGCTGGTGGACCAGGGCTTTGACAACGTCTACAGCCTTATCGGCGGCTATGCTGCCTGGTCTGCTCAAGACTAGATCGCCGCACCTAGAACCTCGAGGCGGTGAGCCAAACATCTGCCCTTGCCCAGCTGTCAAGAAATTCTTGAGCCACCGTCGGGTCACTTTTGGCCTGTGCAGTCAGGGCGGCTTGAAGACCGAATAATGACCAGCCATTGCGCGGATGATCCGCCAGTTCTTCAACGTAGACGCGCTCGGCATCACGCCCGCGACCAGCCTCAAGCAACGCCGCACCGAGCCAATGTCGAGCCGCAAATGGCAACGGCTCGGGCTCATCAAAAGCCATGGCGTCTTCAATCTCTACAGCTTTTTCAAATTCGTTGATAGCGCCGGTCAACTGCCCTTGAGCCCAAAGAATTTCGCCTGCCAAAATATGCCCTACAGTGCCCACCACCTGACCCGCCGGATGGAATCGGAATTTATCTTCGGTGGTCGCAGCGAAGGCCAAAACCTCGTCGCGCAATCCCGTTGCGGTCTTGATGTCGCCCTGTTTCAGACTTGCGTAGCCACGCGAAAAATCCCACAAGCTAGCAGACACTGCGTCTTTCGGGCGGCGTTGATTCTCAAGCACCTCGTCGAATCGGCCAAAGCGGACGAGGGTTAGAACCTCGTACATAGCATTGCCGCTGACCTTTCGATAGTCCTTGCCGGCCTGGATTGCCACGGCACTCTGACCGTCAAAGGAGGCTGAATACAGCAACATATGCAGATTGTGGGTTGGCCCATAGGAAAACCCCAGGTTCTTGCCTGCCTTCAAGTCCGACTGCACTGCCAGTATATTGGTACGCACTGAGCGACCCCACAAACCCACCTCATTCCAGGTATGGGATGGCATATGCTGGACATGACTGGCAACCGGCACTGTGGTGGCAAAGTGCTCAGCACAGGCTAACGCCCGCCCGGGTTCCTGACTTGATTCGGTGGCATGAATATACAAATGACAGGCCCCTGGGTGGGTGATATCTTCGTCCAGGACTCGGGTCAGGACCCCGTGTAAGCGAATCAAATCTGGGTCAGCAAGGTCTCGATTTCCGTGTCGATCCTCGAGCATAAATAGCGCGACGGCATAGACCGTTGCCACTTCGTGATTGTCAGGGTATTGCGCATAAACCTTCGCCATTGCTGCGGCAAAGGCCTCATCCACTGACCGACGATTCGACGGTTGGTAGTCTTGGGGATAGCGCACAACAGCTGCCTGTATGAGCGCTCGCTCCACCCCATCAGCGTGACCTTCCGCCAGCTCCGCCGCTCGAGTAATGGCGGCAAATGCCTGCGGTACCGCCGCCGCAGTCATACCACCATTCAGAAACGAACCCAGCGCAAAGGCCTCGCCCCAGTAACACATCGCACAGTCAGGATCAGCGCGTCTGGCTTGCGCCATTGACCGCGCTGCCTCATTAACATTGTAGGCATAGCGCAATTGCATACCTTGATTAAAGTAGGCTTGGGCTGCTGGCACCGTTGTACTCACGGTCCAGGTGTAGGTGCCCAACGCTGACGGAATCAGATCAATCGGCGCATCCGTTGCGATCACCCCGGACCCCATCTGCATCGCGCTGTGACCCTCTTTAGCGGGAATCGCGCAACCCACCAAAATGGCGAAGACAATCCCTGCCAGCGATACATTTTTGATCATTTGAACACCTTTTGCTGAACATTAAGCCGCTTCAATCAAACCTGCGCAGAAAACAAAAAGCGCCTGTACCTGGGTCACTAGACGCTAATACTCAGTCGTTCTACTGTCACCCTTGCGGCTTTAATAATAGCCCGTCGACGCCATGCTCGGCATTCAGATTGAGCACCATATCGGCAGTCTGCGGCAATTCTTCAAGGCAGCGCCGGGTGATGCGCTCGTAGTGTTGAATGAAGCGCGACAATTGCACCGAGTCCATAACGCCAGTATTCGCTGCGGCTTTTTCTGCCAACTTCTGCTCTTGCAATTGACGCCACTCGTAGACCTTGTCAAAACTCGGAATCGCGATATACACCAACAGATCCGTTTGACTGAACAATGCCTGGTGGTAACGACCCAAGCAGGCATTCACATAGTGGCGCCAACTGCCGTTCGGGTCTTCCTGGGCCTCCAGCCTATTGATCGGCTCTCGCAGTGAGTCAGCCGTCGCGACTGGCGCATTGTTACACCAACCTTCAAACAATATGACGTCAACGCGCTGGTCCACCAGCATCCAGTCCGCGGCAGGCCGACGATCGTCCACGGACTTATCAAATCGCGGCACCTGACAGGGCTGCGATGCTGAGCACTGACGCAGCTGATCGAATACGGCTGTTGCCAGCGCCAGGTCATGCGTGCCGGGCACCCCACGAGTTGCTAACAGTGGATGTTCAGCCAGCGCCAGTTGTTGGCGCTCGGCATGGGTGAGATAAAAATCATCCAGAGAGATATCCGCTGTATTCAGCTGCCAGGCGGCCTTCAGCAATAATTTTAAAAAGGCTGTCAGCGTCGACTTGCCGGATCCCTGGGCACCGCTGATACTCACCAACAAGGTACCTGCCTGCTGGGTTTGCGCCTGCGCAATTCGCGCTGCTATGGGCAAATACCAGCGCTCAACCACCGCGACAAAATCCACCGGTAAGTTTTCAGCGGCGATGAGGCCCTTGACCTGCGGCGCCATCAACCCAAAGTCAGGCGGTAATTTTGCACTCATTGGTTAATCAACTCCTTGTGCTTAACCCGAGTGATTCGGCTTTTTCAGACCCAGACCCGACGCCCACAATTGGTTCAATTGCCAGATACCCTGCTCAAACAGACTCAACCGCCCTTGGGTTGTCATCGCTGCCTGCAATCCCTGCCAAGGTCCTCGATTGACGGCGATATCTTCCTCATGAATCAATTTCAGCATCGCCGCAACCTCCGCCCGATCTTCAGCACTGGGTTCACCAGAGACCGATGGGTGGTACAACCCATGAATTTTCAAACGCATTTTATCCACACCAGAGGGCTCGAGCTGATACCAGGCAGCACCCGCGGCCGAGGCGCCAAACAACAGGGTAGGAAACACACAGACCGCAATCAGGTCATGCTGCTGAGCCGGCGTCAGTGCTGGGAAAGCGCCTTCCTCGACGGTGACTCGATGGCCGCCAGGCATTTTCAGGAATACCCATGGCTGACCCTCGTTATCCAGGATTTCGGCGTCGCGAGCGGGGTAAGCAGGTTCAAAAGTCTGCTTATGGGGACCGATATGGTGGTAGGCCTCCATAAAGTTCTCCACCAGAATCTTCCAATTCCAGGGACTATCATACTCAATCGTTTCAAGTACTTGCATCTCGCTAAAGGCGTAATTCGAGACCAGGGGCAGAAGCCCGGAAAGTCGTGGCGCCAACGGTTGCGCCTGCGGATCGAGATTAACGAAAATAAAACCTTGCCAGACTTCAAGCTGCAGTTCCGGCAAGCACTGGGCGGATTCAACGAACCCCTCAACCCCCGTCATCATCGGTGCACTACGGAGTTGGCCGTCTAATTCATAGGACCAGCGATGATAGGGGCACACCAAACGCGTGGTATTGCCCTGACCTTCAACCAAAGGCATGGCTCGATGCAAACAGACCCGTGACAGGGCGTGCAATTGGCCTTGCTGATCCCGAGTGACCACAATCGGTTGGGACGGTAGATCGGCGCAGATGTAGTCACCGGGGGCTTTGACTTGGTCGATTCTGGCGACACAGATCCAGTCTTTCGAAAAAATTGAATCCACCTCAGCAGCGAAGATTTCGCAGCTGGTATAGGCTTGCGGCGGCAGGGTCCAGGCCTGCGACAGGGGCGCCGTGATTTTCTGCAGGGCATCCGTGGCAATCAGACTCGGGGTTTTGGCGTTCATAGACCTCCCTGGCACACAGCGTTAATAGGGCTGCTCGCCTTGAACAATCACACGCAGCATATGCCGGCGCTGCCCCTGATAATCATTCAAGGCGTTGTGAAACAGACAACGGTTGTCCCACATGGCCAGGGTGCCCTTACGCCATTTAAATCGCGTGACATACTTATCCTGAGTCAGATGAGCCTGCAGAAAGTCGAAAATGGGCAGGCTCTCTTCTCGCGTCATGCCCTTGATGCGGTGCGTGTGGGGTCGGCTGCAATAAATACTCTTGCGCCCAGTATTCGGATGGACCCGAATCAGCGGGTGCTCCACTTCACTTTCGGCAAAATCGCTACGACCCGAGTCTGCGCCACCATAAGCGCCACCCAGATCAGAAGACTTTGCCGCCAGATCGGCATAAGCACCGCCCTGACCATGAACTACCTTCGGCGAAAACACGCCGGCATGGCTCTCTAACATGCGCTGCAAGGTAGGCGACAGGTCATCATAGGCAGCTGATGCATCAGCAAACAAGGTGTCACCGCCCTCGTCAGGCACTTCAACCGCATACAACAGGGTCGCCATCGGCGGCTTCTGCAGATACGAGGAATCCGTATGCCAAGCTCCGCCAAAATTCATCTTGGCATCCTTTTCTTTGATGATGGGGATCACATTCTTGTGGGAATCCACCGCCTTCATAAACGGATAGATATCAAGCTCGCCAAATCTCGCGCCAAAATCCGCCTGTTGGGTCGGCGTCAAGTCTTGGTCAGGAAAGAACAATACATGGTGCTGATACCAGGCATTTTTGATCTCGTTGAGCACCCCGTCGCTCAGCGGCAATGCCAGATCAATCCCGGTGACTACCGCACCTACGGGGCCTAAGTTAGTATCGATGTTGATGTGCTGTTCGCTCATGAGACTCCCTCCTGCGTCGCCTATACTACGTCTGTCACTGGGCATGTATCAATACCACTGTTATCCTTAGGGTTTATAGCATACAGCGGTATACCAACGAGGTGACCAAATGACTTCCAAACGTGTAATTGTGATTGATGGTGACGACGCCTCTCCGGAGGTCATGCTGCCTTCGCTGGCAATTCTCGAATCGCTCCAACTGCCCATTGAGTTCATCAAACCGCTGATTGGCCAGGAAGCCATGGAGCAGACCGGCAATTTTTTCCCCGACGTCACCCGAGATGCCATCGACGCCTCCGATGCGACCTTCTTCGGCTCCACCAGTGGTGCCAGTACCGCAGCCCTGTTTTATCTGCGCTGGGGCAAGCAAACCTACGCCAATGTTCGGCCGTGCCAATGGTTACCGGGCTATAACAGCCCACTGGCACACCCGGAGAACTGTGATTTCGTAATTATTCGAGAAAATCTCGAAGATATGTACCTGGGTATCGAAGGCGACCTTGAGGAGCTCGCCGGTCTGAACCTGACCTCGAGAAATGCCAGGGCCTCATTGTCGAGCATGGCACCTGGCAAATTTGCTATTAAAGCGATTACCGAACGGGGTACTCGCCGGGTGGTGCGCTATGCGTTTGAACTCGCCAGGAAGCGTGACAAGAAAAAAGTTACCGTCACCTGCAAGTACAATATGCTTCATGTGTCTGACGGTTATTTTCGCGACATCGCTAACGAGATAGCACTGTCTTATCCGGATATTGAGTACAACACCTTTATTATCGACGACTTTTTGTGCCGCATGATCACTCATCCTGAAGATCTCGGCGTGGTGGTCATGCCGAATCTTTACGGCGACATCATGTCAGACGGCGCAGCCGGCCTGATCGGCGGTCTTGGCCTGGCACCATCGGGTTGCTATGGTGATGACTACGCCTATTTTGAGTCAGCCCACGGATCTGCGCCCGATATCGCCGGCAAAAATATTATTAACCCAACCGCCACATTATTGTCAGCGGCGATGATGCTTGATTACCTAGAATTTCCAGAAGCCGCGCAGGGAATCAAACGAGCCGTAGAACAGGTCTATCAGCAAGGTGATGTGCTAACGCCAGATCAAGGGGGCACAGGCACAACAACGGAGTTTTGCGCGGCGGTATCAGCTCTACTGTAGCAGGGGCCGCGGCAATGTCCGAGCTCACAGCATACTGACCCAGCTTAGCTCTGGCATTGTCTGAGGCCCGGTCTGAGGCCCAGTCTGAGGCCCAGTCTGAGACCCGGTCTGAGGCCCAGTCTGGGGCCCTACCTGGGGCATTTCTCGTTATCTCGGCAACCGTGTATATTATTGCCTTAGATAATTGACCTGCATCAGCACGTATCACTCGAGCCGGCTAAGCCGCCATACAAGAGGCAACTGCTATCACTACAAAACCTTTAGAAAAGCGCGCGATATTCTGGTTTTACGGCTCAGCCTCTGCAGCCTATGGCATCAAGAACAACGCCTTCAGTTATTTGCTGCTGATCTATGCCAACCAGGTACTTGGCGTACCCGGCTACTTGGCTTCTATCGCCCTGGCCATCGCGATGGTCTGGGATGCCATCTCTGACCTGCTACTCGGTCATTGGTCAGACAAAACCCATTCTCGCCTCGGCCGACGTCATCCGTTTATGTATGCGGCGCTATTGATCCTGCCATTTTCCTTCTATGCCCTATTTAATCCGGTGATTGAAATTACCGACAACAACGCTTTCTGGTACATTCTGGTACTGGCCATGATCATCAGAACCGGCACAACGCTATTCGAAGTGCCGTCTACGGCCATGCTGCCCGATCTCGAAAAAGATTATGATCATCGTAATAAGTGGCTGGCGTTACGCTATGCCTTTGGCTGGTATGGGGGAAATGGGCTGCACACCCTGAACTTTATGTTCTGGGTTGGGGTTTACGGGGTCGCTGTCCAAACCGGCTACACTATTTACGCCACTGTGGGCGCCTGCATCATCGCGCTGGTCATTATCTTATCCGCACTCGGCACTCAGAAAGTCATGGCGGCGTTGCCAAAGCCCGCCGAGCGCTTCAAGTTTAGGGAGATCGGCCGAGAAATTCGCCAAATCTTTCAGTCAGTGAAGAACCGCAACTTTGCCGCCCTGTTCTTCTACGGACTCATCGTCGGCATCGCCGGCGGCTTGGGCACAGCTTTATATTTGTATAACACGACCTACTTCTTCGGCTTCTCCGGTCAGCAGATTGCCGTTACCGGAATCGGCGTCATGCTCTCACCCGCTATTGCCTATTGGGCCGCGCCCTATTTTGGCGGCCGCTACGGCAAAAAGAACGCTGCTATCGGCGCTATTTTGATCAATATCAGCCTCTATCCCATACCTTACATCTTGCTGCTGTCTGGCTATTGGCCGGGCCTGGGCAGCTGGCTGAGTCTGAGTATTTATAGCGCGTTTATTGTCGCCGAGGTCATTTGCAGCATCATCGGTGGGGTATTACTCGATTCAATGATGGCCGATGTGGTGGAGGATAGCGAAGTCTCCACAGCACGAAGATCGGAAGGCTTGTTTTATGCAGCCCGAGGCTTTGCTGGCAAGGCCATATCTGCTGGCGGCATCATCGGCGCGGGCACCATTGTGTCATTGGTGGGGCTTGACGGCGTCACCAGCCTCGACCAGGTCACCGATGACATTAGAATGAACCTGGCTGGATTATTTCTGCCGCTGTACTGCACATTATTCCTGATCGGCTTGTGGTGCGTTTCAACCTACAAGATTAATCGCGACGTACACAACCTCAACATAGACACCCTCGCGGCCCGCAACGCCAGCTTGCCTGACGATGCAGATTAGCTATCTACCAACGCTGTGGTAGTCATGTGCACATCACTCAATCTCGAGCCGCATCAAGATGTGCTCGCAACTTGGCGAGGAAGGGAGTTGCCTTGGCAAAGTCTGTCGTTTTGAAGGGTCCCATCAACTCTTCAAGAAGACGTGCCTGAGATTTCAGCGCCAGGGTTCTTGCCTTTATGCCAGCTGGCGTCAAAAAGACCTGCTTGCCTCGTCTATCTGTTTCATCGGCACGGACCTCCACAAGACCACCGGCTTCAAGCTTTGCCAGAGTATTAGTCATGGCGCCTTTGGTCACCTGAAACGCATTGGCGAGTACTGAAGGACTTTTGCCGTCACCAAGCCGCGAGAGATTATTCAGCACCGAGAACTGAGAAACCGTCAAACCTCGGGGCAACACTTGCTCAAAGGCCTTGAACGAGAGTTGTGAAATGATGCCTATCTCGGTGAAAAATCCCGAGAGCACTGACTCTTCCTGATGCTTGGTCATTGCTGCTGATTTACTCTTCAATAACGGTTAGACATGAAATCATAGCAGTCTGGTCTCGATCTTCCACCTCGGCGTTTCTGCTAACGCTGGACCGTAGCCGAGGCGTCCGAACATCTGCACCCGGGGCCCATTGCTGTCGGTCAGTGAAACGTTCAGTTTCGAATGAATCTCGGCAAAAGTTTCCGACATCTCCGGGTACTCCTGCAGCGCCTGACTGATAGGATGAAGGCCTAATCCTAATGCTGTCGCTTTAAGGTTAACCCGCAGCCAATTGGCACCGGAGCGCAACTGGTCAACCCGCGAGTTGGTTTCCGTACCGAGCCAGATATATCCCATACCACTGAACATCATCGCCCTGTACATATCGATGCCCTGTTGGAAGGCCGCAGATTTTTGATCAGCGAGTTGCTGGCGATCCAGTTGGCCGAGGAGCGACAAACCCTCAAGGAAAGCGCCACCAAGATCGATACCGTCTGGATTTGCATTGATTTCACGTTTGCCAATGCGCATCAAATCAATGCTTTCTTGCATGGTACGTGGCGTCATGGTCTCGATGTAGTGCGCGCGCCAGCTGAGATCACGCAAATCTTTGATCCGCTGGGGATCGTTCGTCGCGGCCACCTGTACAGTGTCGTCGACAACCATCGCAAGTTCTTCGAGCACCGATGTTGTGACCGGGCGTTCAGTATCAAACGGTTCTTTCAAAGAACGCCGCTGCATCACCTGCTTGAAGAGCGGGTCAGGCGTCGCTTCACCGGTTAAGAACTGAATGCGCGCAACCGGGCGGGCATCAAGAAAGTCTTCCCCTGCACCTTGCGGGAAAGGTGTCACTTTCGCCAGTATGCCCTCTTCAGCGGCGGCCATCCGCAACAGCTCCAGAAAGCACCCCAGCCCTATGGTGATCTGACGATTGGGTGGATCAGTTTCGGGCAACAACCGTTCGAGGTCACAATACAACGTCGCCTCGCCTGGCGCGCTTAGATCCACCTTCCATGGCTGGCGATTATGCGGATTGGGCGCAAGGATTGCGTAAGAAAGTGCCCGCATACGCGGGTCTGTATAGGCTTTGCTGCCAGCAAGTCCCCACGGGGCCAATGCTACCTGCGGCGTCCTGGTTGTTGCAAAACCATAAGCTGAAGCGCCAACAATGACACTTCCTGCACCTACCACCTTAATAAAGCCCCGCCTTGTCAACGCCATCTGTTTTCCTTTTGGTTTAACGTTAAACCATAATAGTTCAGCGTTAAACGATAAGTCAAGGATCGGTGCTATGGAACCGGGTAGATAGCAGCGTCATCGACTCGATCTCCGCAGCTCTTCCGAAACAGCTCCGTTAAGACAAAACTTCGGTACAGGTGCAGACAGAAATAGGTAAACTATCCCCGGTGCTGATTAGTGATTATGATTAGTGCTTATGCACCCTACTTCACGCAAGGCAAAGAACATGGACTTAACCACAAGCAGAATTAGAGACTGGGCCGCTGGCTGTTTAACGATAGTCCTGGCTATAGGCAGCGGCCTTGTTTTCGGCGCGGACGCTGATGTCGCCGCAGCGCTGGCTCACCCAGACCGCCCAGCAGCCGACACCGCTGCCGATGCAACTCGCAAGCCCGCGGAAATTCTGGACTTTGCCGGTCTACAGACCGGCATGGATATCTTTGAACTGGAAGCGGGCGGAGGCTATTTTACGGAGATTATCAGCCGTGCAGTTGGCATCGATGGTAGCGTTGTGCTGCACGAGGCACCTGGCCTGATGAGCTTCGTTGGCGATCGCATTGACCTGCGCACAGCCAATAACCGGCTAGCTAATGTTCGAGTGAGTTTGACCAATTTTGATACCCTGGATGCAGCAGACAACTCAATGGATATGGTGACTTGGATTCAGGGACCTCATGAACTGGGATTTGCACCTGAGGGGGTTAATCTCGGTGACCCGACTACCGCGTTCAATGAAATTTATCGTATTCTAAAACCTGGCGGCTTGTACCTGGCCATTGACCACATTGCTGCCAAAGACGCAGGGCTTGAAGCAGGCGGCACTATTCACCGTATCGAAGAAAGCTTGGCAACCCAAATGGCGACTGACAGTGGCCTCAGCGTTGTACGCAAGTCGGATCTTCTTAAAAACTCGAAAGACCCCCTTACTGCCCATGTGTATAACCCTTCGATTCGCGGAAAAACCAGCCAGTTCGTCGTGTTGTATCAAAAACCCGATTAAAGGGATCGGCGCACACTTGGTCTCTTATTCTATTACTTGGGTGATTGTTGCAGGTCGATCCAGCCACCGGTCAGACCGGCGATATAGCCACCATCAACGATCAACTCGACCCCATTCAGCCAGCGATTATTACCTGTTGCCAGAAACTCAATCACCTCTGCGATATCGTCAGGCACGCCCTCGCGGCCAATCTGCCGCACTCCCCAGTCATACTTTTCCGCGCCGACTAATTGCTTGAAATCCGCAGTCAGCTGGGTGCCGGTAGAGCCCGGGTTGACGCAATTGACTCGCACCCCCCGCTGGCTGCCAAGACCTGCAGCCCTGTAAGTATAGGCAGCGGCACACTGTTTGGAAAACTTGTACGGGTTTGCTTGCCACGCTGGCTGATTGGCTTGTAGCCACCGCATGCCAGCATCAAAGTCAGGCGTATCCAACAGGCCGTCGATGAGCGCCTGACGGTTGCGCCAGTCATAACCCGCAGAGGATGCCACATTGACGACACAGCCGCCGTCAGAGATCCGCGGCACCAGCTGCTCTGTCAGGTAGCGGAGGCTGAGAAAATTCACTTGCAAGATTTTTTCGTCTGGCGCGGCATTCGACACGCCAGCAACATTGATTAGCCTATCGATCTGACCCGGCAGTTGCGCGATGGCACGATCAATTGCGGCAGGGTCGCTGAGATCACATTGAATATAGCTAACCGAGACTGCAGGCTGAACTATATCGAGAATAGTTACCTGGTGTCCTTGGGCCTCCAGTCGCGCCACCGTTGCCGCACCAATGCCGGTGGCGCCACCCGTCAGGACAATGCTCAGTGCAGTTGGCTCAGTCATGATTTAAGTCACTCGTTCTATTTATCCGTTCTATTTATCCGTTCTATTCACCCGTTCTATTTCAAGTAGTTGATACATTGATCGAGACTAGTCACGCCTGGCCACGAAGTCAATTGGCACAACGGGCCGTCACAGTGGTATGTTGCAGGCTGACAGCACTGTAAAACAGGTAGATATGAGCGAGCGACCCTCGGCGCTGAATGCCACCGATGCGATTAGAATGATCAGGCAGGGCGAATTGACGCCCGATGCGCTGCTGGAAAGCTGTATCGCGCAGATCGAGCAAGTCGACCCCGTGGTCAATGCCATGATTACTCGCGTCTATGACCGGGCCCGAGAACAAGCACAGTGGGCGACGCAGGCCGCCAACCGGGGCGACGAGTTGGGCCCACTCCACGGTCTACCGATCGCTATCAAGGATATCCAGGCTACTCGCGGTATCCGCACAACTTATGGCTCTGCGGCCTATGCGGACAACATTCCAGAAGCGGATGCAGGCATTGTGCAGCGTATTCGTGAGGCGGGCGGCATCATTGTCGGCAAGACCAATATTCCCGAGTCCAGCATCGGCGCCAATACGGTCAACCGCTTGTTCGGTGCAACAGGCAATCCCTACAACCCTGATTTGACCTGCGGCGGATCGTCTGGCGGCTCGGCCGTCGCCGTCGCTACCCACATGGCGCCGCTGGCCACAGGGTCTGATCATGGTGGCAGCTTACGTATTCCAGCCTGCTACTGCGGCGTTGTTGGTTATCGTGCCACGCCCGGCGTTGTTCCCAATGAAGGTCGTTCGACCCTCCAGACTAATTATAGCGTCCAGGGCCCCATGGCGAGGTCAGTGAGTGATGTCGCCCTACTGCTGTCTGTGATCGCCCAGCGCGACGCCAATGCCAGCCTGGACCCCATGGCTTTTCCGTTGGACGCCAATCACTTGGCGCAGCTTGATGATGTCGACCTCAGCGGCTTGCGAGTGGCGGTGACGGCAGATCTGGGTGGTGTGCTGGTATCTGAGACTATTCGGCGCACTTTCACGGACAGGATGAACCTGATTGCGCCTCAGTTCGGTACCTGTGACTGGCATAACATCGACCTGACGGATGCACCTGACGTGGACTGGCACGTGCGCCAGGACCTGTTTGTAACCCAGTATATTGATCAGGCCAGCAGCTGGGATGCAGGCTTCAATCCGAATATCCAGGCGACCTATCGGTCTGCTCTGACAACGCCCATGGCAGCTATTGCCAGCGCCCGACGCCGACAGATGGCACTATTCCAAGCATTTCGCAGCATCTTTGACGACTATGACCTGGTGCTCTGCCCCGGGGTCAGCATTCCACCGTTTCCTTGGCAGCAACTGAACCCACAGCAGATTGATGCCAAGCCGGTGGAAAACTACATGGCCTGGCTAGCGCTGACCTCGTCATTGACAGTCGTCGGTCACCCGGTGGTGGCACTACCTTGCGGCCTGGACGAGCAGGGCACGCCATTTGGTATCCAAGTGGTCGGGGCCATGTATTCAGACCAGCGGTTACTGAGCGCAGCCAAGGCACTGGAGCAGTATTTCGCTAGCGTATCTATACTGGCGCAACCAACGCCGAACTTCGATGTGTTACGCCGCACAACGTCAACCTGCCGCACCGAGGGCAGAGTAACCCCCTTCAATGTGTAAACAGGATTAACAATTATGGCAGCCACATTTCCTGGCGTTATTGCCTTTGCCTTTATGGTCAGCCTGATTCTGACGGGTGTCGGCTTACGAGCCCGCTTTACCTGGATCCAGTCGGCACTGGTGCCGGCAAGCCTGATCGCTGGCCTGCTGGGTTTCGCGTTAATAAATCTTGATCTGTCCTTTGGTTTGATCAACAGCGACTTCACCGTCTTTGCCTTCCATTGTTTCACCTTGAGCTTTATGTCATTGGTGCTCACGGGCAGCGACCCACGAGTGGACAAGGCACCTTCCGTGGTCGCCGGTGGCAGCTGGCTGGCGGTGATTTGGGTCATGAGCCTCGTGATGCAGGCTATGGTAGGTCTAGTCGTCATCGTACTTTACAACTACCTCACTGGGGGTGATTTGTCGTATTTTCTCGGCATGATTGCCACCCACGGATTCACGCAAGGACCAGGCCAGGCGCTGGCCCTGGGTGGCATCTGGGAGAGCGCCCTGGGCATTCAACATGCGGTAGACTTCGGCCTGATCTATGCCTCGGCGGGATTTCTTGTCGCCTTTGTAGTGGGTGTTCCCATGGCACGGCAGGCGATTCGGCGCGGCAGCCATGCCAACAAGACTGCACGCATTGATGAGGAGTTTCTTAAGGGCATCATGCAACCTGCATCTAAAGTCTCGGCTGGCACTCAAGTGACCCATGCGGCGAATGTCGATTCCCTGACGTTTCATCTGGCGATTTTAGGCTTGGCTTATGTGCTCACCGATCAGTACCTGGCGTTCATCCAACCTTTCGCCAACACATGGCAGTTGGGCGGCGTGAATCTCGGACTGATCTTCAGCCACAACTTGTTCTTCTTTCATGGCTTGATTGTTTGCGTGCTGCTGCGGGCGGGCATTGACCGTCTCGGCTGGGGGCACCTGATTGATAACGACACTCAGAAACGCATTACGGGTACGTCGGTGGACTTAATGGTGGTGGCCACCCTCATGAGCATCCAGTTTTCGCTACTCAGCGCTTATCTGCTGCCAATCATCCTGACTTGCATCGCGATTGCAGTGACCACGGCGCTGTTGTGCTTTGGCTTTGCCCGCCTGCTGAAAAACTATAGCGTTGAAAGGGCGGTAACGATCTTTGGCTGCTGTACGGGTTCCACGGGCAGTGGCTTATTATTGCTGCGGATTCTAGACCCTGACCTGAGCACGCCCATCGCCAAGGAACTGGCATTTTTTAACGTTGCTATCCTGGTACTTGGCTTTCACATTTTGACCCTGATGGCGCCAGTGCTACCAAGCTTTGGCCTCGGAACCATCAGCCTCGTGTATATCGGTACCTTTCTGGCAGGCGCCATCGCGTTGACGGTGATGACGAGACGGTCACTGGTTTAGCGCCAGCCTGGTACTTCGTGAGGACCAAAAAGGCGCTACATCACCAGCAATTTACCGCTGATTTCCAAGCATCGACTTCACTATCAGGCTGACTTAGCGGGGTTTAAGTCGTGCTGAAATCACCTGCAACGTTATCGCTACAACATAGATCGTGGTGAGACTGAAGTGTGAGACTGAAGTGTGAGACTGAAGTGTGAGACTGAAGTGTGAGCATACAGATATAGCCTGTGATGCACCGACCCATTGACGCTGCACCTCAACCGCCGGTCTCACACAACAATCGGTCATTTTGGTTACTACACGGCGACCAAAATTTCCTGGAAAATCGCCAATGTCGCGATCAAGCCTGCAGCGAAGGTCAGGGTACGCGCCAGCGGCAGATTTGACGCATAGCCCACTGCATGCAGGATCCGGGCAACCAAGTAGGTCTGCGCCGCGAATACAGTCACTGGCGTGGAAATGCTCAACACGTGAGCAACCAAAATCGCTATGGCAAAGATCGGTAGATTTTCGACAGCATTGCCGTGGGCTTTCTTGAGTCGTGCCGCCCAACCCGGCAGGGGTTTGCCATCTGCCGCATAAGACAAGGCCTGCACAGGTCCGTAACGCAATATGTGACAAAGAATATAAGGCACCCAAAGTACAGCTGTAAAAACAGCCGTGAGTATCAGCATTTGTAGTTCGATCGTCATAGTGCGCTCCCGTAATGATCAATTAATTCACGTTATCGTCTTTGCCGGACAACCTTCAGTGATGAATAGCCACTTCGTCATAAGCTAGACGATCTAGGCTTAATTTTCAACCAACGAGGCATGTCAGGTGTCGTCTAGCCGAAAACTATTAACGAGGTCGCCTGTCAGGACAGTAACAGAGACTTGGGACAAGACTCTGCCATACTGACCCTGCCATGCTCGTCATTCTAACTCAAGAATGTCACTGTCTCTGCCAACGGCGCTCTAGTGGTGCGGGCGGTATTGGCGGGCACACTTACATCTTCATAGCCAAAGCCGAGACCAAACAGGACTTTTATTTCTGGACCAAGGTTGAAGGTGTCACGCACCACATCCGGATAATGTGCCATGGTACCTTGGGCGCAGGAAGCCAGGCCATGTGCTGTCAGCGCCAGCATTAGGGTTTGTGTATACATCCCAACATCGGCTGCAGACTGCTTACCAAAAACATCATCCATACACAAAAATGCCATATGGGGTGCATCAAACATCTCGAAATTGCGAAAGCTCGCGGCAGCACGACCCGGCTTGTCTTCCCAGTCAATGCCCATCGCGTTGAAAAGTACCCGCGCGCACTCACGTCGGCGGCCACGATATTGCTCGGCGATACGGCCGTCAGAATAGTCGGGCGTGGCCGGCTCCTTGGCCCTCACTCGCTGCATAAAAGTTTCTCTTAGCGCATCACGAGTCGCGCCTGAGGCGACGCATACTTGCCAGGGTTGCACGTTGGTGCCTGACGGGGCCCATTGGGCCAGCTCAAAAACCTGGGTCATCAAGGCCTTTGGCACCGGCTTCGGCAAAAACCCACGTACTGAACGGCGAGCGCGCACGGCTTCTTCAAGCGTCATATCTGTCATGGCATACCTGTTGTTTTAAAAGGCAGCATACTAGCGCGCGGGCCGCAGCATTGTCATCATCACCCTGCTCAATTCAACTAGCCAAAAATGTTGCTCGATAGGTCGTCGTCACCCTTCGAGGCAATCATTCACCGACGTCAATGCTTCGAACCAAGGGCCGGGTCAAACAGGTGGGTCCGCCCTCACCCTTACGACTGATATGATCGCCTTGATAAACCGTGACTTGGCAGCCCGCCGCTATCAGGCGCTGTCGAGTAAGGTCGAGTCCATCCAGCATCAACACTTGCCGCGGTGCTGTGGCGAGCACATTACAGCCCATGGTGGGGAACTCAACGTCGGGCACTTCTACCAGCTCGATACCGAGCGCCGTTAACCACCGCAGAAAGCTGGCAGGCATCAACGGCCGGTAGATCAACGCCAGATCTTTGGCTAACGGTGAGATCATGCTCATCAGATGAAAGACATCCTCTGGATGCGTGGGCGCAGGCAGCGGCACGACATGGACTTCCACATCAGGGCCAACTATCTGCTTGAGCTGATCAATACCCGCCTGGTTGGTTCTCGGGCCAAGCCCTACCGCCAAACGATGATCATCCAGCCAGATCAGATCACCGCCTTCGAGCGTGCCCGGGGCGTATATCTCACCGGCGATGGTTAATGGCAGATGCTGCCGAGAATGGAGCAAGTGCGGCGAGGCTAGTTGAGCCGCAAGTTGCGCGCTGTTGAGTGCCGGCTCACTGCGGCGCGTGGGTCGACCCATGTGACACAGAATGAGTCCTTTTGGGGAAACCAGCAACGCATCACGAGTATAAATACTATCCAGGGTCAAACCCTCAGCATCCTCCAGGTAGATTACCTTGCAGCCGGCATTCGTCAGACATTCAACAAAGGCTTGGTGCTCAACAATAGCAGCATCAAAATCAGGCCGACTGTGGAAGCGCAGGGGCTGCCACTGCGCGTCGATACGCGGGTCGTCTTTAAAAGCAGCACGGGGGTCGCGCACGGCCACCCAGGTCAGGTTGTCATATTCATTCAGGGACACGAGATACGGATTCCTTCGATAGCAGGTTATTATTGCGCGTTGCTGTTATGCAGCTGAGCTTAAGCTCAGCTGGCTTAGACCAGTTGGCTTAGACCAGCTTAACGACAGATGCTCGCTGCATCCACCAATAAACTGGCACACCCAGCAGCATCAAACCCAGCCCGCCCAGCAGCGCATCCTGGCCAATGCCGGAGATTGCCCACAAGGTATAGACCAGCGCCAGTGTGCCGGAAAGCAGGATCCACCACTTGGCAAGCCCACCCCGTTGCAACCAGGTAAGTTTCAATTCATACATAATAGTAAATAAATAAGGCACCAACACGGCGAGGGTCGACAGCAAAATCGTGTAGGTGAACAAGGCTACCAACCCACCAGTGTAGTTTGAAATAGTCAACACAGAGACCAGCACACTAGAAATAATCAAACCCGCTCTGGGCACTCCCGATTCCGGATGACCTTTGAATATGGCAGGAAAAATCCCATCATTGGCTGCCGCCATGGGCATCTGCCCTTGAATCAGCGTCCAGCCATTCAGCGCACCAAAACAACTGATGACAGCGATAAAAGCAATGAAGTAGCCAGCCCACTCGCCCCACATCAGGCGTGCCGCATCTGCGAACGGCGCTGAAGAGCTAACAAGTTCTGTCTGTGGCACGACACTCAGAATGGTCACCGTGCTGGAGATATAGACAATCGCCGCAATTAAAAAGCCTAATAAGGTTGCACGAGGAATATTAACGGTAGGATTCTTCACACTGTCGGCAGGCACCGTTGCCGACTCCAGACCCAAAAAGGCCCATAAGGTTAACGCCGCCGTGGCAGTGATTGCCTCAAAGTTGGATACAGGACTGGTATTTATAGGCGTAAATGCCGAACTATCAAAATAAAACACCACTGCCACACCAATGACAAGAAGCGGTACGAGCTTCAGCACCGTGGCAATCAATTGAATAACACCAGCCTCTTTCACACCCATGCAGTTAACCGCAGTCAACAGCCAAATGGCACTCAGAGCCACCGCAACGCCAGATAAGGGGCTTGCATGCAGCACGGGGAAAAACACGCTTAAGTAAGATACCATCGCCACGGCAATCGCCGCGTTACCACACCATAACGAAACCCAATAACCCCAGGCAACTGTAAAACCCGCTAACCGCCCAAATCCGTCGCGAGTATAGGCATAAGGCCCGCCTTGTGCGGGATGCTTGCGACTCAAACGTACAAACACCAGGGCCGTCATCAAGGCGCCAAAAGCCGTGAACAACCAGCCTACTATGCTGATACCTCCATAGGCGGCCAAGGATGATGGCAGCAGAAATATACCGGAACCAATCATATTGCCAATGACCAGCGCCGTGCACATCCATAGGCCCAGCTGTTTGGTGTTTTTTTGCACTTGCTTGAATTTACTCCACGTGGATCAAGGGCGGATTCCTTTAGGCAAATCCTGGACATTTTCGCGGTAGTCTTGAGTGCATCGGCACTTTCGCCTGCTCAGACTTTCGAATTCAGTTTCTCCACAAACATCTCGGTTCAATTCATCCCAAGCCTGTTGAGAATGCTCATACCTTAACAGCGTTAATGTAGACAAACGATGCCTTTGTCACACTAGACGAAGCGCTACTGCCAGCCAACATTTGACATACATAAAATGCATTGATTTGTTGCCGGCACCAATCGCGCTGAACAACAGATAGCCAGCTGATAATAGAGATTTAAACCCGTATGACTCCGGCAATGACTTAAGCATCAAAAAACAGATTTTTTTGAGCAGGACACGCTAACGACCAAGCAGCTTTAACAATGCTATTGCCACCTTTTTTTGCCGATTAATTATTCCGTTAGCATCCGCCACCATCTGCCAGTCTGCGCGCTATCGGCACTGCGCAATACGACCCAATCAATGTGGGCGTCACTAGGCTTATCGCTATCTATGTCAATCGCCCATAACGCGTTGACCTCGTTGGGAACCACCGAATAACGAACATCAATAATTCTATTGGAGTTCTCAGGATCAATGGCCAGATAGTCGTTCGAGAACCAGCGAAACCGTTCTATATCTTTCGCTTGCTGGCTGTCTTGGTCGAGCCAGTTGAAATGGACATCCAGATTTAACTTCTGCACGCGGTCGCCCGGGAAGGTTTTCTTCTCGAGTCCAACCCGCACGCCATCTACATAGAAATAGTCCCGAGTCTCATAAACCACTTTCCACAATAGCAGATTGGCAAATCCTGGTTTCGCTGCTAGTCGAATCGGCTCATGACCCCGAAGCGCTGCCAACTCATACCCAGCCACCACCGCTCGGTCTCTTTGCAGCACACCAAATAACAAGTAGCAGATCGCCCAAACAAAGGCCCCACGCGCAAACCACGGATTTTTACGATAAACCCCGATGATGACGAGCCCGAATAAGGGCAAGGTGAAGATAGGGTCTATGATGGATACATTATTCCACGCAAATCGCTCAGCAGTAAACGGCCACAATAACTGAGTGCCATAGCTGGTGCAGGCATCCAACAACCCATGGGTTCCATAGCCGAGCAGGCAAAATAGATAACTTTCCCTGAACGTGAGACCAGTTAGCGGCAGGAACCTACGGACCAATTGATGCATCACCAGCGCCACCAGTAATGCGCCGATAGGAATAAAAATCAGCGAGTGGGTGAACTGGCGATGAAACTCGAGAAACAGCAACGGGTCAGCTGGTGAAAAAATGAGGATATCTAAGTCTGGTGCTAAACCGCCGAAACAGCCTAGGATTGTAGCCGCTTTAACCTTCTTTCCATTGCCGCCGCTCTGCGCGAG
>Ga0181556_1000050_pt1 | contig 105610 bp, 75 predicted proteins | sample 011ome_14_FD_148651 | JGI IMG/M metagenome (GOLD analysis project Ga0181556, IMG submission 148651) | Coastal salt marsh microbial communities from the Groves Creek Marsh, Skidaway Island, Georgia - 011505AT metaG (spades assembly) | ecosystem: Environmental > Aquatic > Marine > Intertidal zone...
ACCCTAAACCCTAAACCCTAAACCCTAAACCCTAAACCCTAAACCCTAAACCCTAAACCCTAAACCCTAAACCCTAAACCCTAAACCCTAAACCCTAATAATTTACGAGTTTTGAATACGTTTATTCGCGATATAAGTGGATTTCACTTGACTTATGTTTATTTTTTTCTTAGGGGAGTTCCGGATTAGGGGATTTATTGTAGGGTTGTATTTAAGAAATATATTACAAATGCAAATTTAGGGGATAATCATACAATGCGCGCTTTGTCGTATTCGTTCTTAATTAGGTTGGGCTACACGTATATCTAATGGCTAAGTTGCGCTGTGTCGCATATCTTTCAGTGCAATCGCTATATCTGCCCCAACTTCCGCGTTGTTCTTAACAAGAGCTATGTTTGTGCTTAAACTCTTTCCTTTCGAGAGCTCCACGATTCGTTTGAGCAAGAACGGCGTAACATCGCGTCCGGATATCCTCCCCCTCTTGGCTTCCCGAATCGCTTGCGTCGTGCAACGCTCAATTTCAGCACCAGTCGCTTTTTCGTACTGTTCTGGTACTGGAACGGCAAACAATACTCCACTGTTCAATCGCAGAGCGTTTCGCGCATCGATGAGATTTGCCGCTTCCTCGGTCGAGTTTACGAACGTCGATGGTTTAAAGCCTGAATCACGAGTAAAGAAAGCCGGAAACGCGGTCGTCTTGTACCCAACCGTGGTGACACCTAACGTTTCTAAAACCTCTAACGTTTTTCCTATATCTAAAATAGATTTGACTCCCGCGCACACCACGACCGTGTTCTTCGCACGAGATAGCTCGATGAGGTCGCTCGATATGTCAAAAGTCGTCTCTGCGTTTCGATGAACGCCTCCGATGCCGCCCGTAACAAAAACGGGGATTTTCATCATGTCTGCGATTAATAAAGTCGCCGAAACCGTAGTTGCACCAAGTTTTAATCGACCAAGTGATGATTCCGACAGCGACGCATTCGCTAAAATCGGAGCGATATCTCTCCTAGAGACTTTTTGCACATCACCCCTAGCTCCTTCCTTACCTAACTTATCGATTTCTTTTCGCGTGAGTCCAACTTTGACGTACCCGTCAATTATGGCAATTGTAGCTGGTACACATCCTTTTGAGGAGATGATATCTTCAACCTCCATGGCACACTTGCAGTTCTCCGGGTATGACATTCCGTGCGAGATGATTGTCGATTCGAGAGCGACGACCGGGATGTTGTTTTTTAATGCGGTTTGTACTTTATCGGAAACAAAGATACGCGTTGACAAAGACGACGACGAAGTAGAAGAAAGACTCGAAGATGAACACAAATGTGAATTTAGTGATGATATCCTTCGTCGTGCAGCTGCTACCGCCGGCTCCACCGCAGGGAGAGACATCGTGGATTGATTTTTCACTTTTGTAATTTTGAGGAGATATATACTCGCAGCACGTCATAAAAACACATACCAAAAACATGGCCGGTAATGAAATGAGCGTTGTTGTCTTGCATAAATGGGCATCTCCTCCTTCTTCTAATCCTTCTACGTCAGACCTCTCCTTCGACTTGGAGTGCTTAAAAGTAGAAACTTACTTGCGACTTGCCGGCATCCCGCACGAGACGGAGGTCTGTTTCACGCCGTCTTCTTCGCCATCCTCGGTACTGCCGTGTTTGGAAGCTGGCAACGGAGAGTATACTGTCGTCGGTGGTTTGGGGGATGAAATAAAGAACGATTCGAAAGTTGCCACGTACCGCATATTGCACCACTTGAAACACGAATGTCAGAATCTCAACGAAGGGCTCTCTGAGACAGACAGAGCACGAGATGTGTGCTTTAGTTCCATAGCAAACGGCATTCTCAAGGAAGCGTGCGAATATTTCACTTGGACGCACGAGGGTACTTTTATAGAGAAAACGCGACCTATGTATGGGAGTAAGTATCCTTTCCCGCTCAATCGAATCGTCCCGAACAAATGGAGAGAGAAGAGAGGTGCGCCGACGTGCGACGAGATTAAAGCGCGAGTGATTGCGAGTCAAGCGTTCGACGTCATAGAAACGATGTTGCCGGACGATACTAACGGAAGCGACAAGTTGTTCGCGCTGGGTTCGAACACTCCTACAAACTGCGATGCGGATTTGTTTTCAGTGTTGTATTACGTCGTATTTTCAAACGCGACGGAAAGTCTTCGAGGCGAGCTCAAAGCGTACCCAAAATGCATCGCCTATGTTGAGAACGTGAAGGAATACGTTCAAGCTCGAAAACCTTTGAATGCGGGAGAAGATGACGGAACGAATGTAGATGGGAAGAATATTGATCCGACGACTTGGCGCGACGGAGCAAGACGGAAGAAACAACAAGGGTGGGTAGAAAAAGAGGAAAAGAGGAAGCTCTCGCCGGAGGAGAAGAAAATGCGCCGTCATGCGGTGTATTCAGTTTTATTTGCTCTTTCATCGGTAGTTGCATTCGTAATGTTCAGTCCTGGAATGACGATGGTTGTGGAGATGGATGATTTAGTAGAAAGCGATGGTGGTGCGTCATCGAACGCGACAGAAGAAGATAAAGAAGAAGGGAGCAATGAATAATATAGTATCGTGGCTTATTTTCACTTTTCAATATATCTATTACAACTGCATCGCGAATTCAATCACCGAGGTGACTTTTTCTGGTTCGACTGAGCCGATCTTGGCCTCTACAATACCATCGATTACGTGTTCGAGTTCGGAGAGGTAGCTTCGCATTTCCTCGGGCGCGATTTCTCTCTTCGCACTTTCGCGAAGATACTTCTTTATGCGCTCTTCACAGACGCGTCGACGCAGTCGCAAAGAGAAGAATTCCCGACTCGTTTCCCATTCAACGACTGCTTTGATTGCCCTCTTGTGAAGCATGACGCCCGGAGTATCGTGTAAAGCAGCGAAATGAACGGCGAGTTGTTTCATCGTCGGCGTGAGCTGTTTCTGGAGATGACTGTTGTGTTCTAAGCTTTTCACCGTTCGACGCATCGTCTTTACCAAATCGTCTTTTCGAAACTTGATATCGACGATACCTTCCGGTTCCAAAACGCCCCCCTTGGCGCCATCGCTCGCGTAGAACTCCATTTGTTCGGGGTTGATGGATGAATCAATTACTACCCAGGCGCCGCCGCGCAACTCGCCGCCTCGAGGAATGTAAACGAATATCGGCTGCTTGAACTCGCGCAGCGCGTCGACAATGCACGCGCCGTATTTCAAAACCTCTCCGTACATGTCGCGCAGGCCTCCCGCAAATCCTCTCCAATTTGCAAATATAATCAGCGGCAATCCTTCTCGGTTCATATCTCCAATCGCTTGCGCGGTTTTGAACGCGGAATCCGGGAACCACACCTGCCCAGCTTGGGTCTCTTCGCCAATTTGAGCGCCAGGAAACGCCGGGTCAGCCGGTATCGTCTTGTTCACCATTCTCGTTTCAACCGCCACGCACCCTATGGGTAATCCTCCCAATCTCGCGCGTCCTGTGACGACAGTTCTACCCCAATCTTGCATGACTTCCGTGAACGAGTTCGTATCGAAAAAATCGCGCAAAATCTCGCGCGGATCGTACGGCGACTTGGTAGCTGCCGGATCAAACCTCAAAGTTCTGTGGATAGAGTCACCGCCACTTTCGAAAGCATCCGCGTCGTTATCGAGATAGTAAGAAAGTGCTCCGCCAATACTCGCCGGAACGTACGATAGCCAATTTAACACGGCTTTTACGCCCTGAACGTCATCTGGAACAACCATATGAGAAACGCCGTTCGAACCCATCACTTTTGGGCCACCAATTTGCGCGTTTGAAGTGTATACATCTCGTCCTAAAACTTTGTTCAGAGCGCTCGCTCCAGTTAAGATGAGCGGCGCCTCTTGGTGTTGCACGACGCGTTGGCATAATCGCGAGCAATACGCGCCAATGCCTACCGAGCGCGCGGTAACGTATGCAATAGTTACGGTAGATTGGTATGCGCGAGAGGTCGCGGAAGCTATTTCGCCAGAACCTTGAAGGCACTCGACACCTTGTCCACCGCAAATATCCGTAAGCGCGTAGCGAACTTCGTTGTTCTCGAGTAACCGCGTTCCTTTCACGCGTCCATTTGCACCGAGCATCTCGTAATCATCTTCGGAGAGGTAAATGTACTTGAATCCTTTGCGCGGATCTTTCTCGTCTATCCAACACACTTGAAATGCAGCTTTCACGGCTTCGTCGAGGCCAATGCGTGCACCAGAGTTTGCCGAGACGTAGACACACGGTATAGCCAACTCAACTGCCAAGTCCATGGCGGCTCTGTACACGGCGTCTTCCGGCGGCGAAAGCGAGCCCGACATGTGCGTTATATCATTTGACACTAATATAATATCTCTTCCATCGGGATACTCCTTCGTATTTAACGTGAGCTTCCAGCAAACCATGCCGCAATCGTTATGACCGGCAGGGCGGTTCGCTGGCACAAGCTTTCGTTTCTGACCGGGCAAGATTTCTAAAATCGAGCCAATCGACGATCGCGGTGACGTCGGACCATTATTGCCCAATACGCCGCCTGAGTAAGAGCCGCCTTGAAGCGCGAGTTCAACAATTGACGAGATACAGCCACCTTCTTCGTGGAGCACGTTTGCAAAAATCTCCGGGAAGTCATACACGTACGTTGATGATAAGTTTTGAGCAACCATTCTTTTGCGTTGCGTAACGTTTAGGAGCGGATGCGCTTCCGGTACACCCCGATCGAGGGAGGTTTGAATCTTGAACTTTAATCCGGAGGTGTTCAGAGCAACGACAGATCCAGAATCACCGACGCGCACTTCTACGCACACTACTTTTAATCTCTTCAAATCCGCGAATGCTAAGTTAACGAAGGAATCGATGGCACTTTCTACGTGTGGTAAATCTAACTTGTCGTCGGCGCCGACGAGATGGATAAACACGTGATTCCACGCCGTTCTGTGCGAACCGACGGCCAGCTCCAGTGATCCTAAAACATCTGCCAAAACCGAATCTTCTGGTGGTAAAAACGGTGTTTCTTCTGCTGAAATGCCGGAATCTGAATAAGATGTCCTCGACGGCCGGGGGGTGGGGTTCGGTGAGAAATTTACGAGAAGTAAGTCTTTATCGTACACCGCCGCCCGTAAGAAGACGCGACGATCTCTTTGCGGCTGCTTGTGTCCAGGCTTCTTTGGAGTCTCTTCGGCGAGAAAAACACCGATGGAGTAATCCGAAGGCGTGACAAAGTTCGGATTACGCTGCCGAGTTCTGGAATTCAATTTTCCGACGCATTCAATCTTCTCGAAAGGATCGAGTCGATCGACTTCCATGTGAGAAGCTACGTGCGGCCAAAAACCATTCGCGGCGTACATCTCATCAAAGCCATCGGCTCCCGAGGCTGCAGTGCCAGATCTTTTGAACGCAAAGTGATGCGGACGAGCATCCAATGACAAAAGCGTCACGCTCACTTTCGTAATTGTACTAGTAAATGCGCCCGCCAAGTTTTGCCCTGTGACGAAAGCCGCCGCCGCCGCGCGAACTTCCTTTTCATCTCTGCCAACTAATCTGGGATAGGAAATGACAAAAGCAAGTTCCCGCGGACTTAAATCCGACGCTTCTGGTAATGCTGCTACCGCTTGCCCGAGAGACGGCGCAAACAAAACGATAGAATCTGAACCGTTCAACTTGACGCTCGTCACCGTCATTTCGGTCCGGCACGGTTCCGGATCGGCACCCGCAATCTTCTTCAAATCCACTCCAGTGGATGAAAACAACGCCTCGATGGCATCAAATCGCGCGGTTTCAGATACACCGTCGAACAGTGAGTCCCAGTTGTATTGCAAGTGCGTGTTTTCAATCTCTGAAATATCGTCATAAGATTCCAATCGCGAAAGCGTATTTTGTTTATCCAAATAGATTCTTCCAACATTTCGAGCGAACGTTTGAGAGCCTGACGGTGTATTATTCGTCGGCGTCGATTCACCTCCACCGGTGTAAGAAAGCGAGGAGTCATCTTCTGAAACTACGGATTGTAAATCAACTTCGCTTCCATACAGCGATCCAGCGCTGCGTAATCCTCGTGAATTGGAGCGCGAATGCCCACCTCCACCTGGCGTGTCGAAAGACTCGTTCAAAGAAAGCTGCGTGAAGGATGCGAACGATTCTTCTCGTCGCACGCGCGATCGTTCTGCGGCTATTTTTTCGCGTCTGGATTGTCTCGAGACTTCTTGCTTCTTTACAATAATTTCGCGCGCCCGTTGGGATAGCTTCTCGTGTCTGTGACCAACGAGGTTCATGCATCTATGCACCGCGGAATGGCACGCGTGGATATCCATAAATCCATTATCGGCAACATAATCTAATATTGTGACTATCAGTTCTGATCTGCGCTCTAACTTCGCGTGCGCGTGTGCGTATTGAGTCACTGTAAAAATATCATCGCGATGCGATTCTCTCAGAAGCATAATTGCGTCTTCAAAGCTCGCGCAGCTCGAGAAAGTCTCTTCAATATCCAAGAACATTTCCATGTATCCAGTCAGCACGCGAGCTTTTGATGAGTGCAATCCACCTTCGTGACGATCGCAGAATTTCGACAAAGATGCAAACGTAGTATCATTCTCTTGTATTATTTTACGAACGTTTTGTACCGCTGATGCTACGGTGTTTGTATATCGAGCCGATTCGCTCGGAGATGATTGCGAAGTTTCAATATCGCACGCGATGAGATGCAAGTCCTTTATCGTCTTTTCGTCTAATCGACTCGCGATCGCGTCGCGTGCCTCTTTGAAATCCTCGAGGACGAGTTCTATCGTACCCAAAACTTCAAATAACTCTCGCAATGGATCGCCGTCGAAGTGATACCCTTGCAGGAGTTGAATCATAGCCGCAGAATTTCTAGAAAACTTATCCAGGTGTGATCCAGCCGCGCTCACCGTAAACTTCCGCGGTTTAGATACCGGAAAGACACCTTTGAATGGTTTTGTGAGCTTCATAGAGCTTGGATCATCGACCACTACTGCGCACAAAACGTCCCCGGGCTCAAGTTGGCTGCCTATTTGCGCAACGTGACTGACGATACCAGAAGTTGTCGATATCAACGGCATAACCGTCTTCATCACCTCGATTTCGCAATACGGTTCGTTTACTTTACAACTTCCTCCGTTCGGAACGAGAAATTTCAATAGTTTTCCTGTGGTATTCGCGCACAATTTCGTCGCGTCGAAATCTTCCGGAAAAAAGCAAGGATATCCGTCGATATGGATTTTCATCCCGACTTTGGACTCTTCCGGGTACACAGTATGAGAGCGGTTATTCAAAATGATTTTCAAACCTCCGTCAAAGAGTTGCAAGGACTCCGCTGCGAGCATTTGGTCGTTGATGTAAATGCAAAAACTTGATTTACTTCCCATGCAGACTTTCAAGGAATATTTAATATCGTTGTATATGAGCTCGAAAGAGTGTTCGCTCAAGTTTGCCATCCAGAGCTCCGGCGGGACACCTCTTCTCAAGCACTGCGCAACCTGCTCCTCGAGCTTTTTAGACTCCGCTGAGGCTTTCAAAACAGCTCCACACGCAATGACGACGTGGTCGGGAAGTTCTGGTGCTCGGTCCCCGATCGCGATCAAGCCGTCTAACCAGGCTGTGTCGTGGACGTTAGCCCTGAAATCATCTTTTTCGAGCAGAGTCATCAAGTACTTTACGTTACAGTGGATTTGTCCTCGCACAGAGAACTCGGATAATGTTTGCACGAGCGCAGTTGAAGCTTCTTCTCGCGTTTCGCGATGAGCGAAAATGTGTCCAAACTGCGAATCGGCGAATTGGTGGACTCCTCCGCCTCCAGAACCAATCGAAAAATTGCCGTTTACGCCAGGCATGGTGCGAAAGTGTAACTCGTGAATGGCACCAGATGTCGGTTTAAACCCACTATCTGGATCTTCGGCGGTAATTCTCCCAGCTACGCAGTGTCCAATCGGTTGAATTGGTTTCGCGGTATCAAAATCAATCGAGCTAACGCCCATAACGTCGCTTTGCGCAAAAAATCTGCGAATGTGTGGGATTTTGTGCAACGGAATGCCCATGGCGATTTGCAGTTGTACTGCAGGAATATTTACTCCAGTAATAGTTTCTGTGACAGGATGCTCCACTTGTAATCTCGGGTTGACCTCTAAAAATGAATACGCCCCGGTAATGCAGTTAAATAGATATTCCACGGTGCCTACGCCGGCGTAACCCACTTTCTTTGCCAAACGAACCGCGCCGCGCTCCAGTTCTTCGCACAGTTTCCTCGGAGCGACGGTAATTGGCCCTTCTTCGATAATTTTCTGATGACGTCGCTGTACAGAACAGTCGCGCCCGTATAAAGCGATCGCTTGACCGTACTGATCTGCCACCATTTGTACTTCCAAGTGACGAGAATTCTGCGACAATTTCTGAATGAAAATTGGACTCATCGGCACTTCCTGTTGCACCTGCTGAAACGAAGCGCGTAGTTCTGCATCGTTGCGAACCATTCGAATACCTTTACCTCCACCTCCTTCAGACGCTTTAATCATGACCGGATATCCGATCGATTCATTGATTACGCGTTCGGCTTTTTCCACGTCTCTGACCGTAGCTTTTGCTAATAAATCTTCCGGTATGGAACAATCGGTATCATCGGCGTTGTTCAAAGTCAAACCGGATCCGGACCAGGGGATGACATCAACACCACACGATTGAGCTAGAATATTCGCACAAATCTTATCACCGACAGCGTCCATGGCTGAACTCGGCGGGCCGAGAAAGGCTATGTTGTGATGGGATAATCCTTCCGGAAGCTTTGGATTTTCGCTGGCATGCCCCCAACCGGGCCACACGGCGTCGGCGCCACATCTGCGCGCAATTTTTACAATCAAATCGACATTTGCAAAGTTATGCACGTTTGAGCCGCCTTCTACGATGATGTATTCGTCCGCTAATCGAATATACTCCGCGTTCGTTCTTAAATCGTCCTCTGTCGCCATGCAAACCAAATGTAACACATCGTGCGATTTGAACGTCTCGTAAGCCCAGGAGCGTATACTTCTGATTGCTTTCGTCGCACCAACTGTTATTGTTATTTTATACACAGAAGAGAGAGATAAAAAGAAATGTTATCAGTTGCGTCAAAATAATAATCATAATACACAGTGACCGCGTCTTTGACACAAAATGAACGCGTCCGTCGATTGTGATTTGAGGAAAGAGAGAGAACGAGAGAACGAGAGAACGAGAGAAACGAGAGAAAGAACGAGAGAAGAAAAAAAAAGGAAAAATAAAATAAAGAAAATTGAAGAACGCACGTCCGTTGGATGCGATGAGCACCGTTCGAATCAAGCGATTCCCTCCTCGACTAAAGACATAGTTCTCAAACTCGGCGCTCGACATCGACACTGTTTCAATTGGATGGAAAGTTGTAAAAAGGAGGGTGAGTAAACGAGCGGTCAATACAAATTTCTAATGTTCTAAATTTGTGACACGGAAAAAGTTGGTTTTTATCCAAGCCAGCGCTCGCGAGTGTGCGCGACGTCGTATCGCGGAAGAAATCCACATCGCAAATGCGATGGTTGAAAATATGAACGAAAAAGTGATGAGTATCGTATACACGCACTGTTTGAGAGTTTACTCGCGTCCAGTCGCACCGCTCCGCGCGACACTTTTTGATTTTCGCTCCGATAACGCTTGATTTTATGCGGTGTTTTTTTTCTGTTTTTCTGTTTTTTCCAAACTGCATAAAAGACGAACCAACTGACCACGACTCTCTCTCCTCCAGAAAAGAAGAGAAAAAGTAAAGAGCGCGCGGATGGAGCAAAAAGAGGACCAGTTTTTAGAGTAAAGCAGTAAGGCGTACATGACTGTTGTTGTTCTCGTTCGCTCTTCTTCTTCTTTCACAGCTACTCAACTTCGCCGTCGTCAACCTCGTCATCTTCGTAAACACCACCGTACTACGAAAACGATGACAAGGACGACGAGAAAAACAAGCCTCTCAGCCTCGGGTGCGGGAGAAGCACAACACGGTGGTAAACTATTCATGGGAATGGATTTTGGAACGTCCGGATGTCGCGTATCGCTCATCGACGAGCGCGGCGTGCAAAAGTTTGAAACCTCGGTGAAATACACGGATACTCGCGAGGCGAACAACAAAACGTCTTCTTCTTCTTCTTCTTCGATGACGGCGATTTGGGAAGACGCGCTGTGGACGAGTCTCGAAAATATTCCTAGAGAAACGCGAGAGCGCATTGTATCCGTCGCTATCGACGGCACCTCCGGTACTGTTATCATTGTACATCCCGAGAGCGGCGAACCTTTGTATAAGGCCATGATGTACAATGAAAAGTTTGAAGTTGGCGCGCAATATCTCGCCTCGGAGAGTTGTCGAGTGCCAGACGGCCACGTCACGAGAAGTAGCACTTCTGCGTTAAGTAAACTCGCGCACTATTTCGCAAACGAACATCCAAAACCGAGTTCGTACAAGCTTTTGCATCACGCGGATTGGCTGAGTTATAAATTACACGAGAACATGGGCGTATCTGACTTCAACAACTCTTTAAAACTTGGATTCGATCCGGGCTCCGAAACCTATCCGCAATGGATGTTGGACTTGCCTTTTGCAGAAGCACTGCCAAAGACGATGTTACCTCCTGGTGCACGCATAGGAGTCGTTCAAAACCCTCGCGCGAAGGAATTCCTATCGAATCCTGAGTGCATCGTTTGTACGGGAACGACTGATTCAGTCGCCGCCTTCATAGCTTCGGGCGCGAATGAGCCCGGCGACGCGTGCACATCTCTCGGTTCCACGTTAGCCTGGAAACTTATTAGCGAAGCGCGCGTAGATGACGCTAGCGTTGGTATTTATTCTCACAAAATTGGAGACCAATATTGGTTGGTCGGTGGTGCGTGCAATACGGGAGGAAACATTTTGCGTGCTTTTTTCACCAACGACGAACTCCAATCGTTGACCGATACCATCGAGATGGAAAACATGTTCGAGTTGAATCTATTCGGTGTTCGGGACGCGGATTTTTTCAAAAGTAACGCCGGTGGTGATTTTGGCTTAGAAGTGAGCGATGCGGTGAAAAAATGCGAGAGTGAAAGAGAAACGTGCGAGAACGACGCCGTTTTTTTGTGCAAAATTTTCTCCTCGATTGCTAAGGCTGAAAAGAGGTGCTACGATAACGCAAACGCGATGGGAGCGTCTGAGAAATTGAAGAAAGTGTACACCTCTGGCGGCGGCGCAGCAAATGCGACGTGGTGTAAAATGAGAAGCTCTTGCTTGAGCATTGACAACAAGTCTGGTTCTACGATCGATGTCGTTGCGAGTGAATACACCGAGGCTTCCTACGGCACCGCGTTGCTCGCTAAAAAAGGTTATCATTCGCGATGATACGATAGTTTTTGTGATATGAAATTAGTGTATAGCAATACAACGTTCGTTTTTTACGCGATATCTTCTTCTTCGCGCGTGAACAACGCCTTTACACGTGCACAATCGCTCGATCGTTCGTTTTTTCCTCTAATCCTTAGGAAGAAGAGTTTCTTGCGCTCCTTCGGCGTCTTTCGGCGCGTCATTCTCCACGTCCACGTCTCCCCAAACTGAATCGCCAAACTCTTCTAAATTACACTCGTCTTTTGAGTAGTCTTCCCCGGGGATATCCGTCGTGTATATGTCTAACTTTTCTCTGAGCATCTTTATCTTTGAAATAGAGACGGAAAACTCTTCCACGCGTCCTTTATTGCCTTTGTACATGATCATATACGGCAACACTTTCACGCCAAGCGTCTTGCACATGTCTTTGTTCTCGTCAAAGTTTACTTTCAACAGGACCATCTTCCCGTCAAACTGTCGTCCCATTTTGCACAACTTCGGATACAGAGCTCGGCAAGCTCCGCACCACTTGGCGTAAACGTCCACGACGACCAGTTTATCTTGGTTATTGCACAATGCCTCTAAAAGTTCCGGCGTCCCGTTTATATCTATCATATTCGGCGAAGCATCCTTCAGCCACCACTCGTTCTTGGCATCTATTCTTCCCATGTTCATTTTTAACAACGAGCCGCGTCGAGTGAGATTACTACTGCAGCCGTTATTCGTGTTACACTTCATTCGTCTTCTTGCCACGTCTTTTTGTTTTTGTTTTTGTTGTTGATTATTATTATTATGTTGTTGTCCTCCCTTTAAGGTGCAGCGCGTTTGCATCAAAGTCTTTCTCGAATTTTTCCGCACTGGCGATGATGACGCAGGCTTGCCACCAATCAAGGCAATAGTTTGTGACACCGGTGCTGTCAACATATTCTTCTTCTTCTTTTTCTTTACTTTGATGAGTGCGTCGTGTGTTTACGCGCGCTTTTATTCTTTTTCTTCTTCTAGAAACTACTTCTTCCTCTTTGTCGTCTTCTTCGTCGTCGTCGTCGTGCGAGATTATTATACGGGAGAGAGCGATGCAAGAAAGCAAAAACCCAACAAAAAAATTCTTGCTCTTCTGATAATCTGCCACAAAACAACACACAATTAACAGAGAGAGAATTCAGACGTAATTGACGCGACAACCGCGCACAAGAAAATTGTCCCGCTGCTGTGTGCGCGTGTGTATATCAAATCGTTTCGTAGAGAAGATATTTGAACGACAATGTCGTCGCATCGCGTTGCCTCGGGAGCGGCAGAACAGGACGACGGCGCTTTCGGAGGTGAAGAAGGAGAAGGGAATAATAAGACGCACGCGTTCGATCGAATTCGACGACACGCTGCTCACGCAAAAGACGAATCCGGGAAGGGCACGAAAAATGTCTCTCCAGAGTCGCCGTTGACGTTACAATCATTCCGAGGGGATGTAAACGATAACGTACGCTCTCACGTAGACCCCGCGGAGGAAGAGTACGAGCGCGCGAAGTACGAGGAAGAGGTTATTAAAGAGCGAATTAGAGACCGAGAATCGTACGAGAAAACGGGGAAAATAAAAAGCGTGGGGACTCCGAAAAAGTCCTCGCTGTACAGTCACGCCACGACGACGCAAAGAGGAGGAGGAAATGGAGGCGGACAAAGGATGAACGGAAATCAAATGACGCAAGAAGAGCTCGAAAAGCTGACGTTGGAAGATCTAGCCATCGATTCAGACCCGGAAGACGACGTGGAAAATAATAACGCGCACGGCAGCAGCAGATACAACAGAGGAAGCGTACGAAATGCGAGCGAGCTCGATATCTCTTCCGTGTTATCGGACGATAGACAAAGTCGAGACACGAGTAAACGCACTGGAACGAATTCGAGGCGCACCGATGGACGATCTGTCGGCGCCTCCTCGACGTCAAGGAAGCATAACACGAGAAAAGCGCTTCAACTCGCCCAAAAAGAAGCGTTAGCCATCGAGTCGGAACTGAAGAAAGAGGAAGACGAAAGAATAGCCGAACTCTCGAAAAGTACGGCAGAAGAAGACTACAAACTTTTACAAGCGGCAAAGGAGCGAAAGAAAGAAGCGTTGATTGCTCGAGAAAATAGAAAACATCGCGAAAGGTGGGGCTTATCAAAAGACGCACCGGTGACGACTTCTTCGAGGAACGTGGACTTTGCCGGTAACGAACAAAAGTTGGAGCCAGAATTTGAGCTCGCGTCGGATAATCCATTCGACACCTCCGGCGGTATGATTGATAGAATTTTAGCACAAAACAACGTCACGCCTACAGCGAGCACGCCGCCAACGCGTCGCATTCAACGACCTTCTACGGCAGCGGCAAACGAGGGGACCGTCGTCGAAGAAGAGAAAGATTGGTTCGTGCAGTTGCAAGAGTCATTGTTTGGGTGCTGCATAGCGGGTGGGCAGGGGTCGGGAAGAGAAGGAAAAACTCCAGAGCAGAAAGCAGCAAAGAAAGCAGCAGCAGCAGCAGCTCAGACGAGGAACGCCCCCAGATGAAGTTAAAAAGAAGAGGCAGGTTTTCGAGTTTTTTGTCATCATACGTAAACCTCGCCTGCCTTGGAGAGTACAAGAGAGATCAATGATTAATGAACGAATAAGTTGTGTATTGTACGATATTTCATGTGTAATTTTAACATTTTGTATTACATTTTTTGAATGCTCAGGTGACTTTGTGCGAAACTCGCGCTCATCATCCTCGCGACGAGACGTGAGCTGAACGCATGCTAAGTCCCGCGTAGTTTAACAAACCTCCTTCTCGTTCCTCTTTTCATAGTTTGCATCATGTTATTATTATTTTTATTATTATCAATCTTTATTATCAATCTTTATTATTATATACTGGTATGTAGTACTGGTAGTGAGTTCTTTTCACTACAAAATTCCAATTTTTTCTCGATCGGTATTTCTACCATCTCTTTTTCCCAACCCCGCCGACTTGACGCAGGGCGATATATCACTCGTTCGTCTGTCCGGTAGCCGCAGCCGTCAGTGTCTTTAAAAGCGACCTCTCCTTTGAATAGCACTTCAAGCACAAATCCACGCCGACGGTCGTCTTCGACTTTGCCCATTGCGAGGTCTTCGTGGTTTTGCAATCGTTACAAACTTTATTAGCCATTGAATTGCGCTCCACTTTATAACACGAGTTACACAAGTCGACGCCGGGAGTTTTCTTGGATTTGTACCAACCCGCCATCGAACTCTTTCGCGAGGCGCACACGCCGCACTGTTTGTTGGAGAGCGACAACTTTTCTTTGTTGTAACAGTTGACACATAAATCCGCGCCGAGGATAACCTTCGACTTGATCCATTTAGACGAAGTCTTGTCAGATTTGCACAAATAACACGTTTTTGTAGTGAGCGCCAATTTTTCTCGAACATAACATCGCTGGCAGACAAACTTGCCCGGAAATCTCTTACTTTTCGACCACGCGATGGAGGTTTTCGAGGATCCACAGTCGTTGCATTCTCGATTTTGCACTTTCAGTAACTCTACATAGTAGCACTTATCGCACAAGTACGTGCCTTTGACGACTTTCGACCTGTACCAATCCGAGTGCGTCTGCGTCGTTTGACAGTCGTTGCAAATCCGATTACTGAGAACCAACCTCTCCTTTTTGTAGCACGACTGGCACATATCGTTTCCGACGAGGATTTTAGACTTGTACCAAGATCTTTTTTGGATGCCGGTGCAATCTGGCGTCGAGCACGTGCGAAGTGGTTTTTCCAAATCTCCGTCTTTCTCTGCCGCGATTTGGTGATCGTTGACGACTAAAACCAGACTGTCCCGCTCCTCCAAATTTTGTCCAAGAAATTGTTGTTGTTTTTCTCCCTCTCCTTGGTGGTGGTGTTGGAAGAGCGTTACGCTCGTGGACTTCGCCAGAGGTATTTGCGTTCCCATGGAGCTCTCTTCTTCGGCGATGCTGTTCTGCAACAGTAGCGCTTCCTGATCTCTTCTCGGCATCTTTTTTCTTTTTCTTACTACTAATAATAATAAGAAGAGGTTGCCTCTTTCCAACAAGAAAAGGAAAAAGCCGCGCGCTTCTTCTCGGGGAGGAGGAGATGGAAGAAGAAGACAAAGAAGTGAAGAAGAAAGTGAGGAAGGTGGAGAGTAGTAGTAGTAGTAGTAGTAGTAGTAGTAGAAGAAGAAGAAGACGACGACGACGACGTAAATAAAGACGACGAGGACGACGGGAAGAGAGTAAGGTAAGCAAAACAAACCCTTCTCTGCTTTCTTCTCTTCTTTTTCTGTTTTATTTGGATTCTGTCTGTGGAATTGATTTGTCTCCGAATTTTTCTGTCTTTTTGCCCTCAACCTGTCAACTCGTAATCATCCGCAGAAAAAGGAAGCTTCTAGAGAAAAGAAGAGAAAAGAATTACAAGAAGAGAAGAACACGCGCGCGATGAGTAGCGTCGTCGCGTTCCAATCGATGATATCTGGAAAGACGGGAGCGTCTCCGACGTCATCTATACGTCGGCGACGGCGGCGGTATCATCCATGCCAGCGCTTTTCACCAGTTCCTTCTTCTTCTTCTTCTTCTTCTTCTTCTTCTTCTTCTTCTCGTCCTGAGAAACAATTGGATGTCGTTCCACGAAGTACGAACCGAGATGAAGACGAGAGAGCTTTGAACGACGAAGACGTTCGGCGAGAAGAAGAAGTCGTGGTCGAAAGTGAACGATCAGACGTGGTGAATGGAGGAGAAAAGGATAACTCTGAAACGGAATCTTCGTCCTCAGCGACGGCTTTTAAATTTAGCGCGACGAAAAGTACCGGAACGAGAAACGAAGAAGAAGAGGAGGAGAAGGAAGAAGAAGAAAAAGAAGGAAAGAAGAAGGGGAAGATGGAAAACGAGCACACGAATAAGAGCGAGAAAATAAAAAACGCGTTGGTTCAGACGAAAACGTTCGCGCTCAATTTACCGTTCATATCGCACGTGCGGGTTTTCCTGGACCGCAAATCAAAGTGGGAGAAACTATACGGCGAGGCGAATGAAAAGTTTGCGGACCACAAAAAGCAAGACGAGTTGATGCTCGAACTGCATCGCTTCGGACGGGTCGAAGAAATTATCGAACGGTTTGAATCGAGAAAATACGCGAGTGGACCAAGAAGTGTGACCGCGTACATGGCTGCGTTGATATCATCACAAAGAATGGATAAATATTTCGAGCATCAAGGAGCAACTTCTTCTTCCTCGAAAACGACGTCGGAGCTTGAGGACAAAGACGAAAAAACGAAAGATGGAGAAGGCGACGCGAAGAGTGATTTGCCGTCTTCAACCATTCCAAAGCCCCCTCCGCATTTGACGAGATCTTCTACGGCGACAACTTACCAACCGATGGAGATTGGAGGAGACTCGCTGCCGCTGCTTTTGAAAGATTTGAGCGAACGCGCGGATCCGGATAAATCTTTGAAGATGGCCCGAACCGTTCGGTTTGGACGAGCGAGTACGCCCATCCACGTAGTCGTAGAAGGCGGCAACATCTCAAAAGTCGGGAAAGTCAAAGGTTTCTTTGGAAATATGTTTATGTTCGTTGGTGTCGTATCGTGCATTTCATGGACGGGTTCATATCTCCTTCGTCGCTACTTTGCTACCATGAAAATTACCACCGTAGTGACGTCCTCGCCTTCGTCTTCGTCGTCATCCTCGTTGGGCAAATCGTCGTCTTCGTCGTCTTCATTGCATCCGCCGACGAGTTCAGGCAGCGGTGGTGTAAAGAAGGACGACGAGGAAAGTGACTCGGGCACTCCTTCCTTCGCTCCGAAACAATACGATAAAGATACGATGCCCGAGAAGAACAAAAAAACATTTAAAGACGTTCGCGGTTGCGACGAATGCAAAGGTGAATTGCAAGAAGTCGTCGAGTATCTTCGCAATCCGGATAAGTTCACGCGTCTCGGAGGAAAGTTACCGAAGGGCATTTTGCTCACAGGACCGCCGGGAACTGGTAAGACTTTGCTAGCCAGAGCGGTCGCGGGTGAGGCGGATGTTCCGTTTTTCTATCGCTCTGGCTCCGAGTTCGAAGAGATGTTCGTTGGCGTCGGATCAAAACGGGTGCGACAACTTTTTGCCGCCGCTAAGAAGAAAACTCCGTGCATCGTATTTATCGATGAAATTGACGCAGTAGGAACATCGCGCAAGTCGTGGGAATCACAGTCTGGGGGACGCAAAACGCTGAACCAGCTCCTCACCGAAATGGATGGATTCGAACAAAACGATGGTATCATCGTTCTGGCGGCGACCAACTTACCCGAGAGTTTGGATCCAGCGCTTACGCGACCTGGTAGGTTCGATAAAACCGTTCACGTGCCAAATCCAGACATCGGAGGACGCAGAGATATTCTCAAACACTACTTGGACGATAAACCTGTCGCGAAAGACGTCGATGTCGACGCGTTAGCTAGAGGAACTTCTGGATTATCCGGAGCCGAGTTGTCGAACCTCGTCAACATTGCCGCGGTGCGAGCGGCGGTGACGGATGAAACTTCAATCACGCTAAAAACGCTGGAATGGGCAAAAGATCGCATCTTGATGGGAACGGAAAGAAAATCCGCCGTACTGAGCGAGGAAAATAGAAAACTTACCGCGTATCACGAGGCTGGGCACGCCTTGGTTGCTCTAAAAACAAAAGGTGCGATGCCGGTGCACAAAGCGACGATTGTGCCAAGAGGTCAAGCGCTCGGTATGGTCACACAATTGCCGGACAAGGATGAAACTTCCATCTCTAGACGTCAGCTTTTGGCGCGATTAGATGTGTGCTTCGGCGGTCGAGTCGCAGAAGAAATCATTTTTGGCCAAGATGAGGTTACGACGGGCGCTCTCAACGATTTACAACAAGCAACGAGATTAGCGCATTACATGGTTTCAGAGGTTGGGATGAGCGACAAAGTTGGCGTACTGAACGTCGGAAACCTCCGTGGAAAGGAATCTAGAGGAGCTTCCACGCGACTGGAAGAATCCGTAGACGAGGAAGTCATTGCTTCTTTGAAGCAGTCACACACGCGAGTGACGAAGATGTTGAAACAAAACGAAAAAGATTTACGCAAGTTGGCAGAAGCATTGCTTCAAAAGGAAACGCTGACTGGAAGCGAAATGCGCGAAATTTTAGGAATGCCTGCGCAACAAAAGCCAGTCGAATTGGTTTCGCGATCGAAGGTCGAGGAAGAAGACGAATCATCGAGCGCTCCGAAAGGAGACGAAAAAGTTGACGAAAAGACCGATGCAGCGCCAGATGAAGACGACTTGATAATTGTCGTCGTGGGCGAAACTACGGAAAAATCGACTTCCATGCGGAATAAATAGAATACTGAGGTGATCTCATGCTATACAATTGCTTTTGAACGCTATAATACTGCTACAGTTTACTATCACTACCACTACTACTACTTACACATATGATGACGTTCATCACCAAGCATCATTTTCTCCTCTTCTTCTTTTCCTGTTTCGATTTTTCTCCTCTTTCATTCCATCCGTAGAACCTTTCATACAGCCACAATAAACCGTCACCTTTTACTTTGAATATGCCCCATGCCCCACCAATAAGAAAGTGTACTAATGTCGACTTCAGATTGCCACCCATGCTCTCGATGCGTCTTCCACTGGTCGTGATGACCCTATCCACTAAACGCACGCAGCTCGTCGTACTTTTTTTTTTAGAGCACCCGTATTTTTGCATTCGAACACATAAATCTGCATCTTCCATGATGGGCAAAGTCTCATCGTATCCGTCGACGGCTTCAAAATCATTTAGTCTACAGAATATACCTTGGTCGCCAAACAAAAGTTTCAATCCGAGCACGTATCTTTTCGGATATAAAATAGCCGTGTAGAAATCTGATTTGAAGACGTTGTGATAAGACATCGCCCAGTACGTTTTCTTATCAGTCGTGATGAGCGAAATAAACCCTCCCACGATAGCCTTTGCATCTCTCATTGTCTCATCAACTACATTCAAAATATCCGGAAAAGGTATCGTATCTGCGTGTAGAAACAAGACATTCTTCGGATGTGTTGAGAGAGCGTGGACGCCGGCGTTCATTTGTCGCGACCTACCTCGTTTGCCTCGCACTACTTTCGCGCCGTACTTCTCAGCTACTTTGGCACTATTGTCCGTGGAATCTCCCACGGCAACGACCACTTCGGATGGTTGCGGTCGCAACGCATGTATTTGTACGAGCAAAAGCTCTATATTTTCCTCTTCGTTCAACGCCGGAATGACAATCGCGCAGGCGCTCGTTTTCTTCTTCTCTCTTCGCTTTCGTTGTTGTTGTTGGTCGCCATCATTTTCTTCTGTATTATTAGCATCGTCGTACGACGGTTCGTGCAATTTATCGAGCGCAGATATCACGGCTTGTCTAAAAAGTAAAGCGAGGAGAAGAAACTTGAATAATCCGTTGAATCTATCGCTGTAATCATCGTTGTCGTCGTCGTCGTCCTCTCTTTTTTTATTACTTCCTCCGAACCAACTGCCTCCTCCTCCTTTTCCTCCTCCTCTTCCTCCTCCTTTGCTCAAATCGTTATTATCGTTGGTGCCATCGCCAATATCAACTATCACAGGTTCAAACGACGATGATGAAGATGCACCAGTCGATATCCTATCGCTCTTGCGTTCCATCGTCCTCTTATTCTTTATCTTTCCATCAGCTGAAGAGAACAAAAAGGAAGTTTTTTTTCTAACAACCTCCTTCGTTCTTCCTTCGCGTCGTTGATGCTTTTGATGACTGACAAGGCATTGTCCGAGCGCTGATGCGACGGCCCGCGACAACGACATCGCGTCGTGCGTCTCTATTCCTATCCTTATCAATTCTCTCTTTCTCTCTCGCGAGAAACTTGAGACGAAAAAGCTCTCACGACCAAGTCCGTTTCCCGGTCGTTGAGATGATTTTATTTGTCGTCTTTCACGCGTCTTAAAATCATTTTGAGGAGGAGAAAGAGCATCTTCACAAAAAAAGCAGTTTTCTTTCGCAGTTGTTTTTACTTGTGTTTCGATTGAGAAGAGATGTATACCTGTTGTGCTCATCACTCGTTCCGCGCGGCTCCTCGCTTTCTGCCGCCGCGCGTAAATAAGAGCAACGCTAAACGCAGAAACAAAGGGAGAAGAATATCGACGACGGCAAAGTTTGGTGAACCGAGAAACTTTGACGAAGACGGCGTCGGCGGCGGCGACGGCGACAGGGATTTTTATAACAACAACAACAGGCGCCAACAACATCAAAACAATTCTTCTTGGAGAGAAGATGGACGACGAACAATGAGGGGAGGAGACAGAGGAGCGCGAGAATTCGATGGCAGACGCAATGGGGACAGAGATTTCAGGAGAGATGACTTCGACAGAGGACGCGGAAGCGCGCGATTCGGAGGAGGAGGACGAGGAGGAGGACGCAGAGGAGGAAGAATCGGCGGCCGGGGAAGAGGTCGTTACGGGGAAGGACAACGAAGAGATAGAAATGAAAATTTTAGCAGCAATAACAGAAGCAACTCGAGGGAAGGAAATATAAACCCATTCAAAGTTATGGTAGGCAACCTCTCCTACAGCACGACAGACGAGAGCTTAGGTCGAGCTATGGAACGTTTTGGCTACGTCGCAAACGCTCGCGTCGTCTTGGACAGAGAAACCGGCCAATCGAGAGGCTTTGGTTTCGTAACTTTTGAAGACGAGACATCCTGCGCGGAATGCGTAGAAATTGGACCAGGGATGCGAATAGACGACCGCGAAGTTAAAGTAGAAGCGTCAATTGACAAGAATTACGTCCCAACACCTTCGTTTTCAAGCGCTACCAATTCTCAGCGCAGGTATAACAATTTTGACGGCGACGACGACGACGACGACGACGACGAAGAAGAAGATGACAAGAATCATGCACACAACGACAGGTTCTCGGCACCCGCGATGATGCGTGTTCTCGATCGACCGTCGCCTTCGTTCCTCAATAGTGCTCGAGAAACGAGAAACCGAGGAGGTTTTGCCGCCGATGACGCCGACGACGCCGACGAAGAAAGGTCCGCCAATACCAACGCAATGTCCGAGGATGAATTTGAAGATTGGGTGCTAGAAGGATTAGAAGACGATCTTGTAGACTCAAGGCGACAAAATAGATCAGATAATGGGCCGTACGGTGACCAAAACGATGAGGCGCGAGAATATGTGCCCACATTACTCGCTAAATACGTCGAAGATGATTTTGAGCCAGAAATGTTTGTTCGAGAGCCGGACGACCCGGATGAGTATTTTTTCTACTCCGGTGCAAAGTTCAAAGATATTGGAGCTTCAGAATTGATCGTCAATGCTCTCGAAAGCCGCATGAACATTTCACGTCCTTCACACATACAAGCGCAAAGTTTCAAGATACTCCTTCACGATCATAGTGACTCCTACGATGAGGAGAGCTCTGTGGCAAATGACGATGAAGGTGCGAATCATGTTCTACTCGCCGACCAAGCAGGGAGTGGTAAAACGTTGAGCTACTTATTACCACTTCTTCAAAGGTTAGAGCGGCTCGAACGAGATTCTGGAATGAGTGTTTCGAAGCGTCCACGAGCGCTCGTTTTAGTTCCAACTTCGGAATTGGCGAGACAAGTAACTGAAGTTGTCAAAGAACTTTCGAAAGGTGGCGTCCGAACGAGATCGATGATTGCGACTGGTGGTGCTTCTGATAGAACAAAAATTAACCGCGCAGAACAATCAACTCGCGATTTGACCGCGAAGTTTACGTTGACGCAAACAAAAACTTTAAAGAGTGGCGTTGACATCGTAATTGGAACTCCAGGACGCATTCGGTACTTGTGTGAAACGGGTAGAATGGAGTTGGATGATTTAGATAGCATTATTTTGGATGAATGCGATGTACTACTGGGAGATGCGTTTGAATTCGCGTCTCAAATCAAACCGATTAAAGATCTTGCCAATCCAACAAGTACGCGATTCGTGTTGGTAACGGCAACGATTCCCGATCAAGTCTTGCGCGAACTTAAGCAGTTCTTTTACCCGCAAGATATTCGCGTTATTCAGGGACCAGGATTACATCGCCCGTCTGCGGGTACGCTAGAGCGGCTCGTCGACTGCTCTGGTGGTGACGTCTCGGACGAACAAAGCGGGTTTTATCGTAAATATGCCGCGCTCATGAAAATTTTGAGGGACGACATACTCCCGTCTACCGCTGGAACTACTGCTAAAACGAGCAAGAAGAAATTGGCGTCGCGAACGTTACTGTTTTGCAATAAGATTGAAACCTGCCGTAAGTTGGAAAATCTACTCATCCGAAGCGACCCAGACGGTGCCAGTTACAAAGTGCTACCCTATCACGCCGCGTTGAGCCGCGAGAAAAGGGACGAGAATCTACGCAAATTTCTCGGGCGAAGAAGTTCGAGCGAAAAACAGCGAGGCGAGTTTACCGTCGACGACGACGACTCAACGCCGCAATTATTAATTTGTACAGACAGAGCTTCTCGAGGATTAGACGGTAAAAAAATTAAGCACGTGGTATTGTTTGATTTCCCGCGCGATCCATCAGAGTACGTCAGGCGCGTTGGAAGAACTGCTCGCGGCGCGTTGGGAACTGGGACAGTGACGGCACTCGTAATAGGGAGACAATTAAAGTTGGCCAGAGAAATCATGCGACGAAACTCCAGAGGCGATCCGGTTGAAGGTACGCCTACTACGACATGAACGAGTGAATATCCGTCACAGGGACTGATGATATCCGGAGAGTGTTCGAGCGTTTCATGTACATAATAATTCGAATACAAGTTTGTTTTTCTTAAAAATCCCTCTCTGGTACTCTTTTATTATGTGAGTGGTTTCAGCATATTGAATCCATAATCCATCCTCGTTTCATCGAAACGTTTTTTTTTCGTTTTGATTTTTATTTCTTGGTCCACATCCAATACGGATTCATGCACCCTTCTTTGCACACGGGCATGCAGTTACACACGGCTTTATACGCCAGATTGCGATAAACGGCGTCTCCGGCGCCATCGTTCATATTTTTGCGCATGTGATACTCCCTACGCGATGAAAAAGGAGAAGAGAATTTGAGAATGAGTGAAGAAAATATGGAATTGCCCTTTTGCATTTGACAGCAGGGAAAAAAGGAAAAAGAAAAGCGCGCGCACCAGTGGTCTTCCTTGATTTCTTCGTCAGCCGCGGCTTCAAAAATGTCGGGTCCTTGGTTGTATTCTTCGTCGTCGCTTTCGCTTTCTGAGTCGGACGTCATGGCGAATTGGATTTTGATGTATCGAGTATTTGTGTAATAATAATAATTCTGAAGAATAGAAAAAAAACGCTTGCTTTGTGTTTTTTCCCTTCGCTGATGAGATCAAAAATCTCTTTCTCAAAACAAAAACACACTTCAAAAGTTCGCGCGCGTTTAAAGTCTTCACACAGCATCGTCGTTATCATCATCGTCCTCTTTATATTGCTCCTCTGATACGGCACTTTTTATTTTCAAATCAAAAAAATGATTGGTTATGATGATACAAACGATCGTCGAGTGGGGCTCCCTAGAGGTCCGGAAGTGTTTGGAGCAACGGAAATAGATGACGAACGAGATCAGTTAAAGAATAAGATTTTGGAGTTTGAGAAGCGAATAGACAAAAACAATAAAGAACACGTTGATATGCTGGAAAAAATGCGGTTGGAAACGAGAGAACTCGAACGCTTGAGAGGCGTTTGGTCAGAGAGGGGATTACCGGGTGTCTCTCGCGATTGGAACGTTCAAGAGGCAAAAACCAAGACAGAACCACCTCACATGCGGTTGGAATATAGAGAGTACATCGATTACAAAGAAGTTGAAAGGAAACGCGAGAGTAGTGGGCCAGATCGGCATTTGGTTACAAAAATGACGAAACGCGAAGGCGTAGACGATGTTCTTGCCAGAGCTTTACCGTCGACTGTATCAAAGTCTCATGGCGATTCTTCTTCTTCCCCTTCTTCTGCGCTGAAATCAAAATCGAAAAAATAATAGTAAACGAAAACACCGGCCGCGCCTCTTTCGACTCTTAATATACTAATATAAATACAATTAATTTTACTCAACTATTTGAAAAATCTCCCGTGCTAGCTCTATATGAAATTGCGGGTTTGACGTTTGCGTTATAGCGCCGCACAACGTTGCCAATAGAGATACTGAAAGAGTCGCGTAAAGCAACTGGAATTCAGACTCCTCGATTTCTCGGTTCACTTCTCCTCTATGACACAAAACATAAAATCTAAAAGCAAATATAAATGCGAATGTTGTTGGTAAGCGAATCAGTAAAGGTGGAGTTGCAGCTAAATTGAGCAAATTGGCGTGCAAACTAAACGCATCACCAAAGGCCTGCGCTGGCGCGTATAATAGCATCGTCAAGCAGACTTTTTCTAGAGCTTTCATCGTCGGCGTCTTTGGTCCCTTCTCGACGACTGGATAGTCATCCTCTGACAGTTCGTACGCACCTAGCATTGCAGAAAATCCAATCCAGGTAAAATTCCACGCCGTGGCTGAAATCATAGAAGCAATGCTATTTGGTGTGGGTGATTCGATAGGTGCCAGCCAGCCAGGAAAGTCGGGAGAGATGGATACTTGAACAGCTCGTGATATCAGCTCCAGAATCCATAAAAGACTCATCTCGCCAAGAATCAACTGAACATCAGTCACGCGTATATCCAATCTAATGTCGTCGTTGTTGGTGATGGTGTTTTTGTTTTTGCTGTTTTTGTTTGTTGTTGTTTTCGTTCGTTCGTCGTTCTCTTCATTATTACCGCTGCACCTGAGTAACTGTCTCGTCGCACACGTTTTCATTTTCTTTAGCTTTCTCGCAGCGCGAAAAGAAGAAGAAAAAGAAGAAGAAGAAAAAGAACAGTAGCGACAGGTCTGACTTTGCAACGCTTTCAACGGCGACATCATCGTCATCGTCATCGTCATCATTTTTTTCGTGTGTTCTCCACCGCTAATATTAACAACACCACTTTCATCATCATCTTTTATGAAGACGAAGGACGAGAAGTAAAATTTCTCCTCATCATGCTTGCTTGTTGTTTGTTTTTTTTCCTTCTTCCTCCTCTGTCTTTTAACGTACTTCCCGCACACAAAAAGTCACACACGATGTCAGTCACAGACGATGCGACGATGATGGACGCGTCGGAGAAAGAAGGACTTCAACATCATTCATCGCCTTCTTCCTCATCCCTACCCTCGACTGAAGTCTTTAATTACGTCGTCACCGCGCATAAACCGACGGCTGTATCCTATTCATGCGTGGGACATTTCACGCATTTGGAGAGACAAAATTTGATAGTTGCACGATCCAATCGGATTGAGATTTACCTCTTGACCGAAGAAGGATTAGAACCAGTTCTGGAGACGACGGTTTATGGACGCATCGCTATGCTTAAGCTGTGCGAAGGAAGAAAAAATGGTGACAGAGAAAACATACCAGGTCGTCTCGTCGTCGTTACGGAAGACCGATACTCGCTCGCCGTTTTGTCGTACGATGCGGCAACCAACACGCTTCGAACGGTTTCGAGTGGCGATGTTTCCGATTTGACTGGACGACCAGTCGAACACGGCATGCTCGGCGATATCGATCGAAATGCCAGGGTTATCGCTTTACACATTTACGATGGTTTAATAAAATTTATTCCGTTCGATGAGAACGGAAACTTGTTACAAGCGTTCAACGCCAACCTGAACGAACTCAAAGTTTTGGATTTCGTTTTTCTTCCGTCGACGTCATCGTCGACATCTGGGATCGCAATAGACGCGAGTGAATACGGTAATAATAACAATAATAATAACGGCAACGCATCGGACATGAATATAACATCGTCGAACGTTTCGAGCTTGACGAGGAGTATCAATCGGGAAAACGCTGGGGGCGGCGGTTTGAGTTCAATGCCAGTCATAGCGGTTTTACATAAAGACGTGAAGGACGAACGGCACGTCTCGACTTATCGCGTAAACTTACGTGATAGAGATTTAGAACCAGGTCCATTTGAACAGCGCGAAGTTGAAATAGGCTCAAAGAAACTGCTTGCTTTATCCTCTCCCATTGGAGGTTGCGTGGTCGTTGGCGAAGAAACGATTGCGTATTTAAATGAACCCGCGGGAACGATGGATGACCACGAAAACAACAACAACAAGAATAACAACACCGCAACGAAGAATGCTACAAGTACGTTGAGCAATAATGCAAACAGTAATGTCATGTTTCGCGGCGAGAACAAGTCGTCTACGTCGGCTTTAGTACGAGCTATTACTACTCCAGATTTGCTCATGTTTTCTTCAGCGTGTCTGATTCCTTCGGACGAGAATGTTTCGAACCAGCTCGTCGATAGATTTCTAATCGCGGACGAAGACGGCGATTTGTACCTGTTGATGCTGAGCAAAGGCACGACATCGACGATGAGCACTTCCATTGTTTCGAAGTTGACGATAGAAAGGTTAGGTAAAACGTCCTCGGCATCTGCAATGAGTTATCTCGACAACAGTGTGGTTTTCATTGGAAGCGCGTATGGAGATTCCCAAATAATTAAACTGCACACGGAACAAGTCAATACCATGATGTCAGCTTCGAACGAACTACCAAGCTACGTCGAAGTTTTGGAGGAGTTTACCAATCTTGGTCCTATCGTAGACTTTTGCGTCATGGATTTAGAGCGTCACGGTCAAGGTCAACTCGTCACGTGTTCGGGGGTAGGCACGAGCGGATCTTTACGCGTTATTCGGAATGGAATCGGAATCCGAGAACAGGCTCAGATTTCACTCTCAGGGATTAAAGATCTCTACTCGTGCAAGCGGGACGAAACGATGCCTTTGGATTCCTATTTGATTGTGTCGTTCATCGCGGAAACGCGGATATTAGCAATAAACGATAACGACGAGTTGGAAGAGGCAGTGTTCCCAGGATTTGACGCATCTTCCCAAACGATTGAATGTGCAAATATTTCTGGAAATGTGATCTGTCAAGTCACAAGTAAAGGCGTTTACGTTTGCGATGCTTCGTCGGGAGAACTTGTCGCTTCATGGGTGCCGTCTGACGAGAGTCCTATAACTGCCAGTTCAGCGTCAGAGAATACCATAGCCGTCGCCACTGTCGGTGGTAATCTTCATTACCTTTCTTTTCAAGGTGGGAAGATTTCAGAGACTGGAAAAATGACTTTCGATGCTGAAATATCTTGCATCGATAAAACGCAGTGCGGCGATCGTAACGTCTGTGCGGTTGGATTGTGGAGCACGAAGGTTTTGCTGGTCGAATTAGGATCGGGGATGAAAGTCTGTCACACAGAAAATTTATCTCTCGATGTCGTTCCAAGGTCGACGTTATTTTGCTTCTTCGAAGATACAATCTATTTACTCACCGGTCTCGGTGACGGGCACTTAATAACAAACGTCGTCGATTCTTCGAGCTCAGCCGGAGGATTTGCGTTGAGTGATCGAAAATCTGTTTCCCTTGGCACGCAACCGGTTACTCTGAAATTATTCAAGTCTCAGCATTCAATGCATGTCTTCGCGGGATCGGATCGGCCGACGATTATATATTCCAACAGTAAGAAGCTCGTCTACTCAAACGTGAACTTGAACGAGGTTTTGCACGTGGCACCGTTTAATTGTGACGCTTTTCCGGATGCGCTAGCTTTAGCCAGCGGCGAACATTTGACGATTGGTGCCGTCGATGATATTCAGAAATTGCACATTCGTACGGTTCCGCTGCGCGAACAACCTCGTAGAATTGCGCATCAACCGGAAACAAAAACTTTAGCGGTGCTTACCATGAAAGAGAGCGATGTTCCTGGGCAAGAAGAAGAGTTTTTCGTGCGATTATTCGACGATAAAACTTTTGAAACTTTGGCAAAATATCCCCTCGAACCGAACGAGAACGATGCAAGTATTATTTCGTGTTCTTTCGACGGGGACGACGATATATATTTCGTTGTCGGAACGGCTTTTGCGGACCCTCATTCGGAGCCTGAATCTTCTCGAGGACGCATACTAGTTTTCAAAGTTTCGAACACATCGTCGAGTGGCGGTGGAAACGCTGTTGTCAACGGGAATGACCACGGCGACGGCCGCGCTTCCGCGTCCTCGTCTGTGCTTCAAAAGAGTCTCACGCTCGTCTGTGAAAAAGAAACCCGGGGTGCGGTGTACAATTTGAATGCCTTTTGCGGTAAGCTACTCGCCGGTATCAATTCTCTGGTGAAATTATTCAACTGGGGCGTTTCCAAAGAAAATAAACGCGAGTTAGTGCACGAGTGTTCTCACATGGGACACATCATCGCACTCAAGGTTGAAACGAAAGATAATTTGATCGTCGTTGGTGATTTGATGAAGTCGATAACGCTGCTGCAGTATCAGCGAGAATCCGGCAGGATTGAAGAAGTCGCCCACGATTTTAGCTCGAATTGGATGACGGCGGTCGAGATTTTAGACGATAACACATATCTCGGAGCTGAATCTAGTTACAACTTGTTTACCGTTCAGCGGAACGCGGACGCAGACACAGAAGATAAACGCGGGACGCTAGAGCTTTGCGGCGCCTTCCACTTGGGAGATTCCGTGAATAGATTCAGACGCGGTAGTCTGGTCATGCGCATGCCAGATCTAAGCGACGATACGAGCTCCTTGTCTGAAATCTCCACTTGGCTATTTGGCACGATCTCTGGTGGTTTAGGCGTCGTTGCGACTTTACCGAAACGCGATTTCATGTTACTTAACAAAGTTCAAGAAGCCATGCAAAAGGTAGTTACCGGAGTGGGAAACTTTAGTCACTCTGACTTCAGAAGTTTTCACAACGTGCAGCGAAGCGTAGAGATGCGAAACTTCATCGACGGTGATTTGGTCGAAATCTTCTTAGATCTATCCAAAGAAGACCAAGTCGCGGTGTCTGAACTGTCTGGAGTTTCGAATTCCGAGGACTTGGTAAAGAAGATTGAAGAAATTTCTCGTCTCACGCACTAAAGAAGAGGAAGACGAAGTAGAAAAGTATTGTACTCATTTGTAAAAAGAATTCAATAAAAACACAAGCTACTACTTCGCCATCCAATAAATTAAGACTAATGCCGAGCATATGGCACACACGGCGCTGAGAACAATCGCATCCTTGTTCTTTTTTCTCTTGATAGCTACAAGTAAATTGTTCACCACCGGGAATTTACTCCCCGCCGTGGCGAGCGCGCTAATCGTGTTATTGAAAATTCCCCTCTGCTCGTACAACGCGCTCGCCGTATTTTGTGCAACGCCAATCGCATCGTCTACTGCGATTGATGAGCTCAAGATTGAGTTTCTCTCTCGCATTGCTGCGGAAGAGTTACTCTCATCCCCTCCTCCTAAAGCGCCGTTACTTCCCCGGTGTCTTCCCTGTAACAACGAAGCGTGTTCTCGCTCTTGCTCTATGTAATCTTTCATTCGTCTGAACTCGTGATTGAACTCTTTCGCAACGTCTCTATGTCTCGCTAACGTGTGCGTTCGAGTATCCGAAGAAGCGTTCGCTCCGCTATGAATGGATGATGCCAAAGCTCTGGTCACGTCTGACAAACGCGTTAACAACGCCTCGATCTCTCCTTCTTTCGATGCGATGACATCAAAGTTTCCCTCAATTTTGTTCGTCGCCGTGTTGGGGTACTGATTATACCCACCACTACCACTCATACCGCCACCGCTAGACGTCGACGTTGTCGCGTTGTTGGTACCAACCCCGGCAAGTTTTGAAAGCGAAGCGAGGTTCGCATCAATTTCATTCTCCAATTTCCTCGCCTCTTTTCTCAACTCTTCCCACGCCGTCGAAGGAACTTTCATCTGTCCGTCGCGATACAAATGTTGTTGTTGCTGCTGTTGTTGTTGTTCTTTTCCTTCTTTTTCTTTCTCTCCTCCGATTCCTCGAAAATGCTGATTTTGCATGTATGCACTTTCTCGGACGAAGAACACACTTTGCGCGTGCAATAATTGTGCAGGTCGGTTTGAGAAACTTTTTGGCAAAAAGGAAGAAAATTAGAAAAAGAAGAAGAAAAAGAACACGAAGACGAGGACGAAGAAGAAGGAGAAAAAGTGTGTTCGGATGCGAGGGAAAGAACGAGAGGAAAATAAGGGAAATAATGGAAGGCGAGGAGTTTGAGCATCGCGACATTCAAGCAAATACCAAAAGATAAAATTTACACTCTACTATTAGCTTCGCGATCCTCTCTATTTTTTGTTTCTTTCGAATGTTTACGTCAAAATGCTTTAATTAAAGAATGAACAAGAAATTTACATTTAATGCATCATTCCGCTTAGGCGATGACCATCTTGATGGCGTGGATCGTGGCGTTGTCGACCTTGATGTCGTTCTTCTTGAACGGGAAGTCAGCCGGGACGATCTTCTTGCCAGTGATGGTTTCGAATTCCTTGCCCGCAGCCATGTCCGCCTTGGTAACCGTGCCCTTAACGACGTGGTTCTTGCAGATGTCACCCAAGCCATCCATCTTCACAAATTCCATTCTGGTAACACCCTTGGACTTGATGAAGTCCCCGAAGGCATCGTCATCGGCGGCGAAGACCGTGATCGGGCCTTCTTGCGTGAAGACGTCTTCCTCGCCGGCGGCGGAGATGGCGGAACCCATCATGGAGTAAGACGCGGCCTTGCAGATCATACCTAGATAAGAGAGTAACAATTAGTACTAATTTTTACGATTATTATAATAAAGTCCGTACCGAAGGCATCGTTGTTGAAGGATCGGCCCCCTTCTTCACCACCTGTTGTTGTTATAGTTTTGTAAAGAGATTTTTGTGGTCAGTGAATTTGACACCTTAAATATTGATATCTTTTTTCGGGAGGAGAAAGAGGACGATCCCGAGAGCTCTCTCTCTTCTTCCCTCCTTCTTAAAGGTTGTGCGCTCTCTTTGGATATCAAAGACAGGGCAGAACCAAAGAAGAAGTCAAAGAAGAAGAAGAAGACAAAGAAGGAGAAGATCCAACACGCTTTCGAATCCTTCTTCAATCGAAGGAAGCAGACGATCTCTCCTTTTCTTCACGCGCGGGAAAAAAACAGATAAAATCCATCTCTCTTCTTCTTTATCCATCGAGAGACAAAATTTGTGGATTAGTTCTCTTCTTCCTTGAAAAATTGTTCTCTCCTCTAAAGCGTACCTTTGCCGTGGGCAATCTTCGCCGAGACGACGGTGGATCGTTGTTGCTTGTTGGCGACAACTTTGGAGACGACCTTGGCGCCGGCGATTTGGGATTGTAAAGCGAACATTGTGTGTGTGTGTGTGTGTGTGTGTTTGTATGCGTTAAAAAGTGAAGCTTGAGATGGGTGAGGTGGAGGAAAGTTCCACGTCACTCAACTCAAAAAGCCGACCAAAAAAACTCCTTTTCCCTCCCAAAATTTTTCCGTCTCTTCATCAACAACAACAGAAAGAGACCAAGAACTCTTCGTTCAGTCTGTCGTCAAAAAAAAGTAAAAAAAAGAGCAGAAGAAAGAAAGAGGAAGAAAGTGTGTTTGTTTGTTTTGTTTGTTTGTTGTCTCCCACCACCACCGTCACCTTCACCACCACCAACACCTTACCACCGGAACCAAACGCTATTCTAACCTAACAGCAAATACATGGCGGCAACGTCGCATTTTCGCACGCCTTTCAATGGCTACAGCGTTAAATTCTCGCCGTTCTTTGCCGATCGCATAGCGGTATCTGCGTCGCAAAACTTTGGCATCGTCGGGAACGGCCATCAGTACGTTTTGAGAAGAGAGTTGAACGCGCTCAATAACAACAACACGAATAACAACAACAACAATTTTCCTCACTCTGGACCGGCGACGCTTCCGCTAGTAGAGGAGGCGAGATTTGAAACCGCAGATGGGATATTCGATTGCGCGTGGTCGGAAGAATCGGAGAACGTGTTAGTCTCCGCCTCTGGCGATGGGTCCGCAAAACTCTGGGACGTATCTCGCCCACCGTTTCAAAATCCTTTGCGTTCGTTCAACGAACACGAGGCGGAAATTTATACCGTTTCTTGGAACCCGACGAGAAAAGACGTGTTTTTAACCGCGAGTTGGGACGATACTATTAAGCTTTGGAATCCGAGAGAGAATGCGCACACGCACGGCTCGTTGAAAACATTTAGAGAACACACGTATTGCGTGTACGCCGCGGAGTGGTCGCCGCACCACGCGGACGTTTTCGCCTCTGTTTCCGGTGATTGTACACTAAAAATTTGGGACTGCAGGAAAAATCACTCGACGCTATCCATACCCGCGCATGATTTTGAAGTTTTGTGCGTGGATTGGAATAAATATAACGATTGCGTCGTCGCAACGGGATCGGTCGATCGAACGGTGAAACTGTGGGACATTCGAAATCCAAAGAAGGAACTTTCTGTTTTGAGAGGTCACGGTTACGCCGTGAGACGAGTAAAAATGGATCCATTCGACGAAGATATATGTTACACCGCGAGTTACGATATGACTGTAGCAATGTGGAATTGGAAAATTAGCAACACAACTAGCATTAGTAATACTTTAGGATTAGGAGAAGGAGGAGAAAGAGGCGTTCAGCCTTCGCCGCTTTTGCGGCAGTGGCGCCACCACACCGAATTTGCGGTTGGTTTAGACGTGAGTGTTTTGAATAGAGGAGAGTTAGCGAGCTGCGGTTGGGATTCATCCGTTCAAGTGTTTAGCAATCACGGACCGGATCCGCTTCCCATTCTTTAAAGATGTTTACGTAGATACTTAAGTACTGGAGTTTTTAAATTATATTAAAAGAATGATTTGAACGATGAACAATTTTTTAGCTGGAGAAGTTTGACTCTCCCGGACACTTGCACCCAGATTGTTGAATGATGGCATTGGCGGCGTAGTTACCACCCTTGCAGCAATCCGCTAATTCCTTACCGTGTACAAACTGGGACAAGAACCCGCCGACGAACGCGTCTCCCGCGCCGTTCGTATCGACCAAGTCTTCTTTGGCTAGTTTGATGACGTCGTATTTCGTGACCTTGCCGTCTTTGGCGACAATAGTAGCGTCCGCACCTTGCGTGAACACGACCGTTCTCGTGCAGTGGTCGCTCGCTTTCGGCATTTGACTGATTTTCAACGCAATCTCGGCAACGTCCGTGACGCCTTCCCACTTTTGAGATTCCGCAAAGGTGACCGCTTCGGATTCGTTTCCAAACAACACGTCAACATACGGTAAAGTGTTCATCATTGCCTCCAAAAACGGCGGCACTTGCATTAGGAACGGTGCAGACAAGTTCATCATGTAACATTTCTTGTTTTCCGCGGAGTGCTTGGCCACCGCCATCATGGATTCTGGTGACACCGTCAAGAAAAAGCCGGCGCTGTAATAAAACTTGGCGTCTTCAACAATCTTCCAGTTTTCTGCTTCTTGCAAGTGCTCGAACTTGTAGTTGTTCGCCGCGTTCAACGCGGCAATCAAAGATCGCTCGCCGTCTTTCACTAAAACCCCACACGTCCCCGTTGGCGTCGCTTTGTCGATCATGTACTTTGTCGTCACGCCGTCCGCTTGGCACGCTTTCGTCATCTGGGTGCCAAAATCATCCTCACCGACGCATCCGATAAAGGTCGTCGCGCCGCTCGTCTTCAACATCCACTGGCACACGCGAATAGAGTTTTGCGTGGCACCACCGGCGATGTATTCCACTGGATACTTCTCCACCATTTCTTTGTACAACGGATTGTGCTTTTCCTCGGCTAAGATGGCGTTATTCAGTTTTAACTCGTACTTGTCCAAAATGTCCTGTTCGACGACGGCGGAGATATCTAAAAGGGGATTACCCATGCCCAATAAAATACTCATTTTTTGTTGTTGTGTTGATTAATTATGTGTGAAAGAATATGAAGAATATATTGTTAATGTTGTTCGTGATACTGTGTGGTAATGTTCTCGTATCTGTGTTGACGAGCGCGCAGCGAACGTGAGTACTTTTAGTGACGACGATGAGTTTTCTTTTTCTTTTTCTTTTTTGTGTTCGTGTGTGTGGCTGTGATTAGAGCAAGAACACTTTTTTCAGTCGTCAGTCAGAGCATTGTGTGTTCAACATCAACTGAAAAGAGAGAGAGGAAAACATCATCATCATCAGCATCATCACAATTAATAAAATAATTTAAAAACGAGAAGAGTCTGCGACGCGATATGCCACCACACCCGTCCAAAGAGGAAACCGACGACGGTGCTCTTCCACTACCACCACCACCACCACCTCCTCCACCTCCTGAAGAGGACGCGCCGGCGTTGCGCTTCGGTACCGGGTTGAACAACAACAACAACAACAACAACAACAACGAAAAAGAAGAAAACAAAGCGAAAAAATTGTCCGAAGATGGTTCTTGGCAGTGCGACTCGTGTTCAAACACAAACTTCGCGTGGAGGAAAACCTGTAAACGATGCGATTTACCGAAATCTCAAAAAGTGAAAGACGAGGAGAAGAAAGCCGCGGCGGGATGGTTGTTAGACGGCGTGGACGATCCGACCAACAATCGAATTTTCGTCAAAGGATTCGACCCAGAGACGACGACTTCGGACGATTTGAGAGAGTTATTCGGCGGCATCGGGATGATTTCGAGAGTACGTCAACGCACGGGATTTCCCGATCAGTGGCCTTGGGCGGTAAAGATATACTCAGACGAGTCCACGGGAAAGAACAAAGACGAGTGCACGATTACCTACGACGATCCAATGGCTGCGCAGTCCGCGCCCGGGTTTTACGACGGATACGACTTCAAAGGGAAGAAGATTAGCGTTTCCTTAGCGACGAAGAAGAAAAGAGAAGAGGATGATTTTAGTAGAGATAACAACAATAATAATAACAATAACTACGACGGTGGTAGAGGTCATAACAGTTATGGTGCGAGAGGTTCCTATGGCGGCGGTGGCGGTCGGGGTCGTGGAGGACGAGGCGGCGACGGATGTCGGATCTGTGGTCGATCCGGGCACTTTGCGCGCGAATGCCCGGATAATCGAGGCGGCGGCGGTCGAGGTGGAGGCTATGGAAATTACAACAGAGGTGGTGGTGGAGGACATTATCGTCGCGACCGGCCGTATTAAATCAGAGATTCATTGTTAGAAGAAATTAATTTCCAAGTATATTTTTACATTACATGCGTGATTCTATTTGTAGTGTGCGTTGTTAGTATTATTGAAGGCTTTTTATACACCCAAAACGCGTTGTTGATACCTAATCCAACTCAAATATCTTCAAGTTACCGCGAGAATTGGACGCTAACAGTCGCTGACCATCAGGAGACCACGCGACGCTCGTGACGAACGCGCCCTTGTCGTTCGTGAGAACGGGTTTGATGCCGCCGCATAAACCAGCCGTGGGACCTCCCTCTCTCAATCCACAACCAGGAGTCATTCGCATGAACGAGTGTCCCGCAACCGGTAGCGGTGCAAACTTTGCGTACATTCGAACCGTATTATCTTCAGAGCCGCAAGCGATTCTACCATCACTCGTGACGCTGAGACCGACAAAATTTTTCTCGTTCACGTGTCCGGTGTACGTGCGAAGACAAACACCTCGCGATCCTTTCACGTCCCATAGTCTGAGCAAAGAGTCCGTGGATGCCGAAACAAGCTCATTACCCATCCATCTCACATACGATACTGCTTTCTTGTGCGTTTCCAAAGTCAACATCGGCATCACCGCGTTTCGAAGATCGTAAACGTGTACTTTGTGATCTGCTGAGCCGACTGCGATCAGATTTGAGTCCATGCGAGAAGAGTTCACCGAACATATGTTTGCTTGATTCGGATCATTAATCACCATGCACTCTCGCCTTTGCGTGATTGACCAGACTCGAGTTGTGCCATCGTCCGAAGCTGATAACAGACGAGTTGGATCGATCGGAGAAAACTCAGTCGACCAAACCCGTTTGGTATGATTCTTCAATCGCATGGTTTCCATGCCTTTCTGGACGTCCCAGATTTGCATCGCGCCGTCATACGTCGCAGATGCCATAACCGGCTTCACGTACGGATTGAAACTGATTGACGACAACTTTGAGCTCGTGGAAAGTTCAATGGCTGGACAATGCACGGCGTTGCCCAACTGCATGACGGAGGCAACCTCGTAAATACACAGCCGCTTCGAAATACCCGCGGTAGCGAACAAGTCGCCGTCGCGATTCCACGCGGTAGAACACACCATATCGCTCGAACCACCGACTAAATCTCCGCACCCCAGCCTAGCGACGACTCGAAATCGCCACTTTCGCGTTACGCGAGTTAAACAGCTGCCAAATTCTTTCAAATCATCCGTTAACTGTTCCTCAACGTTTGTGCGTTTGATCATGTTTGAAATCCATTTTTCGTCGTCTTTCACCGATCCTGCGCGACCGGTATTGTACTCTCCACTAAATCCACCGCGCGCGAGTTGAAGAGCATGGTTTTTGCACGATTTCGCGTATGCTTGAAATAACGTTTCTTCCAAAGATTCAAATACAATTTTCGGCAAGTCGTCAAAGGGCACGTGATCGAGAGCGCGCTGCGACTCTGGAGGTTGCCTTGCCCACTTTTCGCTGTTAAGTGCGCCGGGAACATCTGAAGAGTTGTGAATATTGTTATTACTTTCACCCCGCTTTCTTTTCGAGTTGCTGCGAGTAGAAATTCCTTGTTTTCCGGCGGGGAGCAACTTTGACAGCGCATTTAAAACGTTCAATTCCCGCTGCGTTTTTTCGTACTCGCGTTGGCGGGATTTTTCAATCGATTTAAGAACGTCGATGATTGTTTTCAACTCGTTCGCCTTTCTCTCGGAGTCCACGTTCAACTCGCGGTCAACGAGCGTAGCTTTCGAAGGCATCGACGTAGAAGATGATGACCGGCGGTGTCTCAGAATTTCTAGTTGCTTCAACGCGATATCTCTCACAGATTGCGCCGATACTCGATGGCGAGGATCTCTCGATATCAATTTTCTGAAGGTTTCCGCCATTTCCGGGTGTAACTCATCGATGTGCGTGATTTCTTTTTCATTGAACCAAGCGCGCGGATTCTCAGAACTAGAGCCAACGTCGAACATATCTTTCCAAAACATTTCGGATACGAGGGCACCGAGAGAAACGAGTTCAGATTTGATGGTGTTTGGAAGTTCATTTTCACTCGGAAGAGTTTCGTACAAAACTTCGCGACGTTTCATCACCGGTTGTTGTTTCGATCCTCTCGCCATTCTGTTCCTATTACTTCTTGCGTTCATCTCTTCTTTATCAAATGCTTTGATATCTCCTTGCGGAGAAATCAACAATCTCGAAGGATTGACGCCACCGGAGCAGAAACCGCGCTCGTGTTCGTTCGCTAGAATCGCCGCAGTTCTAGCTAACACATGAAATTTCGTTTCATCACTCATCGTTCTGAATGCGTTCGAATCGAGCCAATTTCTAACTGAAACGAACGACCTCGACTTCTCCAAGCCTTGTATCGGTGGCGCTAAAACAAAGTTACTATCATCGTGACTACTGAGTGAGGATGGAGAAGAGTGGTGGGCTCCGGGAGATCCTCCATGAGATCTCGACGACGACGACTTTTTCGCAAGAGAAGAATTTTGTATTAACCGTTTCTCTGTCTTCGCTTTATTCTCCCTCAATATTAACTCCGATTCTTCTTTCTTCCTTCGCACTATTTCTGCATCTTTGGTCTTATTAGCTCGATTATTGGCGCGCGGAAGATCCACCTCCATCGGCACTTCGACATCGGCATTCTCGACTCTTCTTGTTTGCGCGGGCGGATTACGCGCGTTCGCGTTGTTCTTTGAGTCTTTCATGTCCTTGTTATTTTTCGTCGTTTTCTTCGGTGTCGTAGAAGCAGTTTTTGCCGCTGCGGTGGTAGCAGCAGTAGCAGTATCAGTAGCAGTAACATTCGAAGGATTTCTTTCTTTATTGTTATTGGCGATGCTCTTGAGTAAAAGCATCGACAAGAAATTCTCTCTCGAAGAGTCTCGCGAAAGCGATCTAGGATGACTATTTTTGTTGTTGTTATTGATGTTGCTTTTATTGATGGCGGTGGAATTGTTGTTCATCGTGATGTTGTTGTCGTTGTTTTTGCTGCTATTATTCTTATTCTTACTGTTGTTGTCGTTGTCATTGTTGCCGCTATTGCCGTTACTGTTCATCAAAAGATCGGATTCTGAGTTTAATCGCCTCGGGACGTTTGGCACGCCTTGGAACATTTCTTCTTTACCGAGCATACATATCCCGTCGTCTTCGTTATCTTCATCTAACTCTTCGCCGTATTCGTTCAGTCTCGGAACCGTCTGCGGTGCCGCCGAGTACTGCTTCCTCCACACGTGCTGCCATAAAAGTTTCACTTGTTTCACCGTGACTGGTTTGAGTAAATAATCATCCGCGCCGCTTCGCACGCACTCAAAGACAATTTCCGAGTGTTGATTGGCAGACATCATGATGACGGGTAACTGAGAAAATTGCGAGTGATGTCGCACGTGTTGGAGTAACTTTGGCCCGTCGATATCGGGCATCATCACGTCCGTGAGCAATAAGTTAAACTCAGTGCCTCGACGCAACAACTCGATGGCTTCGGCGCCACTCTCACACGTCGTCACCCGGTATCCACACTTTCTCAGAACCTGTGACGTGACCGCACGACAGATTCTCTCGTCGTCCACGACTAAGACGTGGATCATAGGCATTCCATTACTGTTCGTGTTGTTCATGCGATCATCTTCCGCAGCGATTGTCCTTGTCGTCGTCCTTGTCGTCGTCGTCGTCCTCGGCGTTGTTCTTCCCGTTTCCGCCGACGTCATCACGCGCTGCTGCTGAGAGGACGACATAAATTTTTGCCCTCTTTCCCTTTCGACGACGACGACGACGAGGACTTATTAGGCTGACGTAGTTTGTTCTGAGAATTCCTTTCTTCTTCGCGCCACTTTTCCACCCCGCGTTCTTACTACAACCCGGGCAAGACGAAGGAGAAAATGCGCCTCTTCTTCTTTTCTCTCTCTCTCTCTCTCTCTTTACGTACCTTTGTGTGCGCTTTCCACGGTAAGTAAGTGTTCTCTTAAACAACTTTCCAGGGGAGCGTGACACGACACTCAACAAAATGTGTCGACTTCTCCCTTTTTTGAGTTTGTTTTGGAGGGTCTTTTTCGGGTTGTGACGTCGTCGAACAGGTGGCAAAAACAACAAGAAATCTCTTTTCCAAAAAGAGAAAAATCTTGAGGTGGAGAGAGGTGAAAAGAAAACAACAGTCACCGGCCGTGGTGGTGAAAACATCCATCTTTCTCTCTCTTTCTGTATCCACACACACACCGAATTCCTCACTCTTATTTCGCACACAATGGCTACTTTTTCCGCCGCCAAGGTACGCATACAACGCAATTCTTTTCTTCTCGCGCTCGTCTGCTGTTCGCGTCGGAGGTTCCCTCCCGCGTTTTCGCCCGACGCGTTATTTTTCTCCGCTAATCATCGAAAATGGATGTGTGCCTAAAAAAAAGAAATTTCTCGCTCCCCGCAAAGGGGAGTAATCGTAAATGATGACAGAAAATTGCGCGCGCGACAAAAGCGCGCGTACGAATTCTCCTCCGTCTCTCTCTCGCGCGAAATTTTAAACGCGACAACTGACCTCAAACTATCTTCTGAAACTCTCACAGACTACCCAACTCACGCAGTTCTCCAAGGCTGCCGGTCAGTTCAAGAACAAGACCGTCGCCAAGGTGTGTTCTTTTTTCCATCGGGCGAGTCTCGTTATCCGCTCTCTCTTCTGGTCTCTGTTTTTTTTTTGTAGAAGGCGGTTGGTATAGAGGAGGTGAGAGAAGAGGCGAGTCCAGATCAACTTTTGCTCTGCGTATGAGAAAAAGCTCTTCTATTTTCTCTTCTTCTCCTCCTCCTCCTCCTCCTCCTACTGTTGTCGTGGAATCGATCGGGTCTGTGTACTACGTAATAATCCTGTTCCGGTGTATAGTAGAGAAACACGCAGTTGCTCACATATATTTTCGTTTCTTCCCTTCTCACAGGCGTCTGTCAGCAACACTATCGAAGCCAAGGGCAAAACCTGCAAGGTTGCCATCAATGGCTTTGGTCGTATCGGCCGTAACTTTTTGAGATGCTGGCACGGCAGAGGCAAGGACACCTTGCTCGAAGTTGTTGCCATCAACGACTCCGGCGGTGTCAAGCAAGCCTCGCACTTGGTCAAGTACGATTCCGTCTTGGGCACGTTCGAAGCTGACGTCAAGATCGTCGACGACACGCACATGTCCATCGATGGCAAGAGCATCCAAATTGTCTCCTCCAGAGACCCGTTGCAATTGCCGTGGAAGGAATTAGGCATCGACATCGTCATCGAAGGTACTGGTGTCTTCATTGACACCCCGGGTGCTTCCAAGCACTTGACCGCGGGTGCCAAGAAGGTTGTCATCACCGCCCCGGCGAAGGGCGACGACATCCCGACGTACGTTTTGGGCGTCAACGCTGACCAATACAAGAACTCTGACAAGATCATCTCCAACGCGTCTTGCACGACCAACGGCTTGGCGCCGTTCGTCAAGGTCTTGAACGACAAATTCGGTTTGGTCAAGGGTTTGATGACCACCACTCACTCGTACACTGGTGACCAAAAGATTTTGGACGCCTCGCACAGAGACTTGAGACGCGCGAGAGCTGCGGCCTTGAACATTGTGCCGACCTCCACTGGCGCCGCCAAGGCTGTTGCCTTGGTCTTGCCGGAATTGAAGGGTAAGTTGAACGGTATCGCGTTGAGAGTCCCGACCCCGAACGTTTCCGTTGTCGATTTGGTTATCCAAACCTCCAAGAAGGTCACCGCCGAGGAAGTCAACAACGCGTTCCGTGAGTCAGCGGCTGGTCCGTTGAAGGGCATCTTGTCCGTCTGCGACGAACCGTTGGTCTCTGTCGATTTCAGATGCACCGACCAATCCACGACTATCGACTCTGCTTTGACGATGGTCATCGGTGACGACATGTTGAAGGTTGTTGCGTGGTACGACAACGAGTGGGGCTACTCCCAAAGAGTCGTCGATTTGGCTGAACTCACCGCGGCCAACTGGGAATAAGCGATGATGATGGCTTTTCGTTTGCTAAAAACTAAAACAGCTTGTTATACTATCTATATTTACAGCTAATAAAAAACTAATCCATGACGTTAGAATTCTATATATAAGTATATATTGTACCTGGTACGCGCCTCGCATAGATACATTGTATGGATGTAACGCATCGCGACAACTTTTAAAATGAAAACATGCTACGCGTGTCTGTCGGTGAATCATTTGATATTGATATTAAAAGAACAATAGTACTAACATTAATAACAATACTACTTAAAAAAATGTGTTCTTCTCCATCTTTGAATTAATTTTCATTAAATTTCATCTTGAACGTGCGCATCCATCGGCAACTCGCCGGACTTTGTGATCGTGACAGTTTCGCTCGGCGGCGTTCCGTTCAAAGCTTCGATTTTACGAACGACGTCCATACCATCCGTGACTCTTCCAAAAACGACGTGTCGACCGTCCAACCAAGAGGTGACCACGGTGCAAATGAAAAACTGCGACCCGTTCGTGTTCGGACCGGCGTTGGCCATGGACAACGTTCCTGGACCGGTGTGCTTCAACTTGAAGTTTTCATCCGCGAACTTTTCGCCGTAAATAGACTTGCCTCCCGTGCCATCTCCTTTGGTGAAATCACCACCTTGGATCATAAAGTCTTTGATCACTCTGTGAAAAGTTGAGCCTTCGTAGCCGTAGCCTTTCTCTCCGGTCGCTAACGCTCGGAAGTTTTCGACCGTCTTCGGTACCGTGGCGCCGTACAAACCCATGGTAATTCTTCCCGCGTCTTTCCCTCCGATGGAGACGTCGAAGTAAACGGTGTTTGTAATTTTCGGTCCTTTCTTTGCTTCGACAAAGACGCCGTTGATGCCGATAAAAATGGCCAAGCACGCCAAGGCGAACGTCGCCAGCAACGCTTTGCGTGAATGTTTATTAGAAGAAAAAGAGCTCATCTTTTATATATACGTCTCGTTCTTTCTTATGAAGAAATTCAAGTTTTGAGAATTCGCGATCAAGAAAAATCTCTCTCTTCTTCTTCGTTCGTTGTTTCCAAATACCATCATCATCATCGAAAAAGCACGACTGCAAAAAAAACAAAAATGAAAAAAAAGGAGAGACATCAAAACAACAACAACAACAACAACAATAAAAACAAGAAAGGAAGAGAGAGAGAAGAGTACATGTTTCTGCAGCACGGCGGGACCTCGCTCATTAAGCTCACCTCTGTTGTTTCGTGTTATTGCCGTTCGTCTTCCTATTCTTGTTATTATCATCATCTTCATCACTTTAAACGAGGAGGAGGAGGATACAGAGGAGGAGGAGGGAGAAGAATGTATTCGTCCTCGTCACCGACGGCGATAACGAAAGCAAAGAAACAACAACCGAAAGAGGACAAGACGGAAGGAGGAGGAGGAGGGGAGTATAATCCAGAAAAGACTGCCATTGTAGACGGGAAGAAATACCGCAAGTGCGCGTGCGCCATCGTCTTCAACGACTCTGGCTCGCACGTTTTAGTCGGCGAACGCGCCGGGAAGAGTGGGTCCTGGAATTTACCCCAAGGCGGGATGGAACCGAAAGAAACCACCGCCGAGGCGGCGACGAGAGAGCTGTACGAAGAGACTGGGATATCCTTAGATTCCTCGAAGAATAAAAAGAATATCCAAGTAGAGTTATTGTCTGTCTTAGAGAATGACGACGCGTATGCGTACAGCGCAGGTGGGTGGTTAGAAAAGAAAGGGTTGGCCGGACAACGGTTAGAGTTTGCAGTATTTCGATGTAAAACGTCAGCCGATCCCATGGAATTTGTAAACTTGGAAGGGTTGGACGGCGAACCGGCGGAGTTCACGCAGATGAAGTGGATGTCTTTGGATGAGTGCGTTGAGAGCGTGTGGGAGGCGAAGAAGAAAGCGTACGAGAAAATGCGAGTGAACGTCGAACCAATCGTTCGGAAGCATTTTTATTAGTCGCGCTTTCGTTTTGTAGTCACTGTGTGTAGTTTGTTATTCTTATTCTTTTATTCTTTTATTGAAAGAGATTTGCGTTTACTTGGTGATGTTCTTCGCGACGCTTTGCGACTCTTTCCAGTTCACACCCGGCATGATTAATCTCTGGTCAACTCTATCTTTGTAGTCAATCACGGTTTTCATGAGCGTGTCGAGCAATTCATCGCCCAACAAAGTCGGTTCTAATCCCAAGTCTTTCAAGTTGGAGTTTTTCGCGTTGTAGTAGTGCTCTTCCGCTTCGGTTCTCGGGTTCGGTACGCTAATAACTTCCGGACTCAATCCTAATTTCTGACCGGCTTCGGTGATCAAACCAGCGAGTTCGTTCACGGAGAATTGCTGCGTAAACTGGTTGTAAATTGGCATCTTTCCCGGTTCCGCGGGGTTGTCGACGGCAATTTGGATGCATTGCACGGTATCGCGAATGTTCAAGAAACCTCTTGTTTGTCCGCCCTTACCGTACACCGTCATCGGGTGACCAACCGCGGCTTGGATGCAAAATCTGTTCAATGCGGTGCCAAAGACGGCATCGTAATCTAATCTGTTGATCAAGTCTGGGTGCATCATCGTTTCGTCCGTTGCGATGCCGTACACGACGCCTTGGTTAATATCCGTGCATCGCAAGTTCCACGCTTTCGTGCAAAACAACATGTTCGCAGAGTCGTGGCATTTCGACAAGTGGTAGAAAGAACCACCTTGTTTCGGGTACGGCAACGTATCTGTTCTACCATTGTGCGTGATGGTCAAGTAACCTTCCTCGATGTCGATGTTCGGAGTACCGTATTCACCCATTGTGCCGAGTTTGACCAAGTGGCAATCCGGCGCGAACTCTTTAATCGCGTACAAGACGTTAATGGTACCCATAACGTTGTTCGTTTGCGTAAAGATGGCACGAGATCTATCCATCATCGAGTACGGTGCAGAGCGCTGCTCGCCAAAGTGTACCGCGGCAGTCGGGTTGAATTTTTCAAACGTTGCGCCCAAAAACTCGTAGTCGCACACGTCGCCGATGAACAACTCAATCTTTCTCCCGGAAACTTCTTCCCACTTGCGAACTCTTTCGTGGATGGATTTAATCGGCGTCAAGGAATTGAAACCGAGCTGATCATCAAACTGACGTCTACACAAGTTATCGACGATGGACACCTCGTAGCCTCTTTGGGACAAGTGCAAAGCCGTCGCCCATCCGCAGTAACCGTCGCCGCCGATGATCATGACGCGTTGGCCTTTGCCCGCGTCCGCGGCATCCGATCGCGGGTTGATCGCTTGAACGACCAAAGACGATTTCTTTCCGTGCCTCGCAGGGATAGAAGAAGATAATCGCAACGCGTTTCTAGTTTTGCTCATTCTTCTCGAGCTCAAGGCTGTATTTTAGTTACAATAATAAAAGAAGAAGAGAAATAATTTGTTGTATTAGTTATGCTCTTTTAACATGTGGACAGATGATGAAAAAGAGAAGAAGAAGAAGATGAAAAGAAGATGAAAAACAAAGGGAAAAAAGAGAACAAAAACTCAAAAGCTTTTCAGCTCTCTTTTTCTGCTGCTGCTGCTGTGATATTCTTACCCGAAGAGGAGGAAGCGACGACGCGCGTCGTCGTCGTCGGAGCTGTTTAGTTAAAGGAGAAAGAAATCCATCGTTATTTTTAGTTCTTCTTCTGTATCTTTTACGCGCAACAAAAAGCGAGAAATAGCGAATTGGAATTAATATTCCTTTCTCAACATACATCTCTCCTCGTCTCTTCTCGTCCCCGACAGAACCGACCACAAAAACGAGGAGGAAAAGGAATAAAAGAACGAAAGAAAGAGAACTCAAAGAAGGACGACGAACGAGGACACGGGAGAGACAGACACGTTTCTGTCTCTGTCTCTCGCGAAGGTGGGATACGAAGGAGGAAACGTACCGAAAGAGATGGCTGATTGTGCGATGGCTGACATATTATCTACTATTATTAGGAGAGCTGCTTTTGTTTTTGTGGTGTCGAAGGAAGCGACTTTTGGTCCAAAAGTTTTGGACGAGAGAATTTTTCCGAGAGACGAAAGAGAGAAGTCAACGAGACTTTGAGAACTCACATTCATCAACCCGCACAATAATAATATAATTATTCGTGAGCACAAGTGTTTTAAAAAAAGTATATCATGAGACGAGGTGCTGCGGCTTCTTCGCACAACACGTCGTCGTCGAATTCACCTCGCGCCGCCTCCACTTCCGCCGCTACCGCCCCCGCAATCATCCACTCGTCGGGACAAACGATTTCGGAGAACAACAACAACTTGAATAACAACAACAATGCGTTTGAAAATAATATTCGACCGGCGACTCCGGTGGCATCTTCTTCTTCTTCCAGTCAATATCAAACAAAGATGATGAATACTTCGGGAGGTGGAAACATTGGTTCAAACAGGGTATTTCGACAATCGACGGCTTCGAGCACCTCTCATTCGTCGTCCTCTAATAGTAGCACGTTACATCTCTCGGAGCAGCAAATTTCAATCAAGTTTGGCTCCGTTGCCTGTTTGCTCTCGTTTTGTTTGATTTTGTTCGGAAGCGGTTTAGTCAGAGAATCAAAACTGAAACGACACGAGATACCGGGAGATTTGCACACGAGAGTGTTCGTCGAAAAGTTGAACAAGTGGAATAACATATACAGAGATGAATTCGAACGCGTGGAGTGGATGTTGATCGACAACAACTTCAACGACGCGCAGGCATCGCCGAATATCGAAACGTTGAGGAGCACAACGGAGGCGACTAATTATCAAGCGCCCAAGTTAGCTGCACCGCAAACTTACAAAGCTTTGAAATTTCAGAGTTCAAATCTGATGGAGACGTACGTTTTACCGAAAATTTATCCGAAATACGCCGAGTACATGCCGTCGATTGACACGTTGCGAGAGGCAGTTCAAAAAGGAAACCCGATACCGGCGACGACGACAAAGTTGTTGAACAAAACTAGCGATAAGACTAATTTAAACGACGCCATGAACAACACGGCACTCGTCTCTCGAATGCTCGAGTCGCCGCTTTCGCTTTCGCTCGTAGGAAAAGACACGGCTTCAAACCAAATCGTCGCCTCGATCGATTTAGGCGAGCAAATACTGTTTCAAAAAACGATACTTTCCCACGTGAACAATAAGATTTGTAAATATCAAATGGGTGGCTATCATACTAACACACAAAATTGCGAGACATATTCAGCGCTCTTGCGCGTGTGTTTCAAAGTCAGAAAGAGTGGCGTAGAAGAAAATGCGCATTGGGTTTTGGATGATACGTTCGGTAATTTTGGGTGCGAACCGGGGAGCCTAACGAGAGTACGAGGTATTTCTTCGGGTAGTAGTAGCGATAGCAGCAGCAGCAGTAGTAGTAGTAGTAGCAGCAGCAATAGCAAAAGCGGCGATAGTAATACTGGGATCACAAACACCGCAGTGAATGGAAACAGTGATAATGGATCACTTTTGTGGAAACCATCGATACGGAAACGTATCGATGCGCCTCAAATCAAAGCCACCCTTCCGGATGCGAACAAAATTCGCGTCGCTTTCGCCGAGCAAACGGTGACTATTCAACACGCGTTCGATCCCGAACTCTGGCTCAAAAACCAAACGATTTTCAAGAGGAATTACGAAAGACACCGCGCAAAAGTGTCAATAGAAGGAATCGTGCTCATTGTCGTCGGAAGTGCGCTCGGTATTCCCGGCGTTGGTTTGCTCTTGTTGGGATTCATCAAACGCAAACGCACGGTTCGATCCAGACGAGGATACGTTCAGTTACAGTTCCCAGGTCCTGATTACGTGTAAATTAATAATGATTTGCTCCGAACGTATTATAATACAATCATAAAATTCCAACTAACTAACTACTCTATTCGTTTCTATACGTTTCTATACGTTTTAAGCGATTTAATCGTCGTCGTCTAACAAGTCGTCTAACATCGCCTCTTCTTCTTTCTTTTTGTTTTTAACTTCTTCTTCTTTTTCTAATGTTTCTTCTTCCTTTGCACTTTTATCGGCATCATCAATTGAAAACTCCCCCAACTCTCTTCTGTATTCATCGTACTCCTCTTTGCTCCGACATTCGTCCAACGCGAGTATTTTAGACAAAGGTATTGAATGCACGCGTCGTCTTACTTCCATTCTGTTTAATAAAGTTACTTTTTGTGGTGGTGCGTCTCTTGCTCCTCCATTCAAATCGTTTTTCTCCTCCTCCTCTGGCCAAGTGGAGCGCAAAAGACACGGTTTCCTTCGCATCATTGTTATTTATTATATCGCGCTGATACGCTGATGAGAGAGCGTTTTTGTTGTTTGGACAAAAGTCGTTGATGAATCTGCCTTGAAAAAGTCAAAAAACACTTGCAATGGAACAAACACTCTTGTTTTTGGCTTCATTTTCGTCACTCATCATCATCATCACTCCAAAAACACCACACAGTTTTACCCCGACGAGTTATTATAAAATGTCGAACAACAACAACAACGAAAAAGAGCGAGAGAAGGCGAAGCAAAAGAACATCGCGGTCATCGAAAACGCGATCGCGGCTAGGAACAAGGTATTAATGTTGTTGTTGTTGTGTTCTTTTCTTTTCGTTTACCTAAATAAATCATCTCATTTTTCAAAAATAAACTTCTCTCTTCTCTGCGTTTGCTTCTCGTTACTGACTCTTCTTCTTCTTCTTCTTCATCACCATCATCAGTATAAATCTATCGCGGACGACCGAGTGAGAGAAATTGCAAAGTTGGAGAAGCAAATCGTCTCGTTAGAAGCGTTGATGGACCCGCGAACGAATAAGGACGGCATGGATGCTTTGAAGATTAAACTGGCCGAATGCGAAGGGACGATAGCGGCGTTACGGTTAGAAATTGCGAGCGTTCGAGGAAAACTCGATAAGAAATCGAAAGCGGCGAGTAGTAGCGACGACGATATCTCTTCGTCAAACGCGTTGAGCAAACTCGCGCAGTTGGCCGGAAGCGCCGCCGGTTCCGCCGGGTTCGGGAGTGGCTTTAACTCGAGAGATTATCTCCTCGGCGTGGTGAGTGGGATGGCACTCCTTGGCGTATTAGTGAGTGTGAACCATCATCGCAGTGGCGGGACGGTTTCGTTGCGTTGGTTCGGGGAGACCGTGAGCGCTTTATTGAAAACATCCACGACGTCTTCCGCCAAGTAATCGATCGTCATTTCACAACAACCGCGTTAATATTATTATTTATTATAGAATTGTCTTGATTTGTATTTTTAGCACACTGACACACACACTGGTACAACACACTATTATATTATCATTGTTACGCGCTACTTTCTACGGTCTACTCTCTTCCTCTCTAAATAAAGCTTCTAGTGTAAAAACTCCTCTCTAATCTTCGCGGCTTCGTGATACGCGTTCACGTCCAAGCCGCTCGCGTTCTGCGCTATCCGAACGCGTAAAACACCGTTTCGTAAAATAGAAAACCGCGTCGAAGTCGACGACGATGGAGAAGAAAACGAGCATTTCTCGTACTCCCCAATCAAAAAATATAAACTCTTCAACTTCCACTTAAACGTCGGCGACATTGAAGACGCGTCGAAGGTGAGCGCGAACGCGTCGTCTTTCAAAACACCGACGGAATTTGAAGCGTCGAAACTTTCCAAAGTGCCCAAGACGCGCACGGAGACTTCGTACACGTTTTCTTCTTTATCTTCTTCTTCATCATCTCCTCCTTTTTCTTCTTCCTCTTCTCCGTCTTCTTGCCTCTCGGTCTCTACAATTTCTTCTTCTTCTTCTGACTTCTCGTCGTCGTCGTCCAGAAAAGTCGTTTTCGTAACCACCATCATCATTTCTTCTTCTTCTTTCTTAAAGATATCCCGTAAATCTCCCACGCGAGACACCCGTCCACTGTTCACCATTTCTTTTTCTTCTTTTTCTTAATCACACCACCCCTTCTTATTCACCGGGTATTCACATAATAACACACGTTTATTATAATATTGTATAGTTGTTGTTATTAAAAAGTATGAAGAAGAGAAAAGAGACAAAACAACAAAAACTGAAGTGAAAAGAAAAGAACCACAACTTTTTGTTGCTTTTTTTTTTTTGAGAGAGACTCTTTCTTGTCTTCCACGTGTGTCGTGTTTTCGTCAAAGACTTTTCAATCGTCGTGCCTTTTCGCCACTGTTTTACAAATTCGACACAGAAAATGGAATTCTCGCGGAGGAAATCTCCCTCGGGAGACGATCCAACGGAAAGAGGAGCGTGTTTGAGTAAACCGGCGACGCCGGCCAGCAACGACGGACGAGACAACGAAAATAGCGATTTGATTGTGTACCAAAACGATATCTTGCGCGCCGGTGACGACCGATGCGCGTATAAAGTGCTCGGCAGTTTAGGAAGCGGGACGTTTGGACAAGTTTTGCGGGTACAGAAAGTGACTCAGAACGACTCACACGAAAGAAATAACAACGACGACAGCAACGCGGACAAAGAGAATGGGAATAAAGTCTCGGCGTTGAAAATAATCAAGAACCATCCGGCGTATTTCCACCAGGCGCACGTGGAGATTGGTATTCTCCACATGCTAAACACGAGGTGCGACCCAACCGGGGAGAAGAAAATCGTAAAACTTTTGGACCAGTTTGTCTGTCACAACCACTTGTGTTTAGTTTTCGAATTGTTGGACATCAACTTGTACGAATTTTTACGGAAGAACAAATTCAGAGGGGTCTCGTTGCGAGTGCTGAGAGAGCTCATGGTGCAACTGTTGAACGCTTTGGACGTGTTGAGAGAGGCGAACGTGATTCATTGCGACATAAAACCAGAGAACATTCTGTTGAAGTCGTTGTCGTCCACGGAGGTGAAATTGGTCGATTTCGGTTCCGCCTGCTTTCAAAATAGAACGGTGTATCAATACATCCAGTCGAGATTTTATCGGAGTCCAGAGGTTTTATTAGGAACACCATACGGGATGCCGATCGATATGTGGAGTTTAGGTTGCGTAGCGGCGGAAATGTTTCTAGGATTGCCGATTTTACCAGGCGCGAGCGAGTTTGATTTGTTGAACCGAATGTGCGAAACGATTGAACCGCCGCCGGATTCGATGTTGCACAAAGCGAGACATCGGCACAAATATTTCGTACGAGAGAATAACGGTAACACTAGTAACAACAACAACAACAACAACAACAGTAGCAGCAGCTTTTCAGATATGAATCTAAACTCGGAATCTGATTCGGACATGATGAAGAATAAAAACAACATGGACGCCAATGGAAACGGAGAGTCGAACTATCGTTTGTTGAACTTACAACAATACGAAGAACGTTCGGGGAAACGAGCCGCCGTAGGGAAGAGATACTTCCACCAAAAGAAACTAGCTGATATTATTTTTGGAGCACCGTATAAGGATCTCGGCGTGGATGGTCCCGGATCGAGAGAACGAGAAAACGCCATCGAAGAACAAAGGCTCATGCGCGCGTCGTTTTTAGATTTCTTATTCGGGATGTTGACGCTCGATCCAACTTCACGTTGGACGCCAAAACAAGCGCTGTTACACCCGTACATAACCGGCGAGCCGTTCGATGCGAAGAATCCGTTTAAACCACCGTCGTGTATGGAAACTACATCGGAAGAAACGAGAAAAGAACATCAACGGAGCGCGGCGAAAATGGCGGCTGCGGTTTCGGAGAGCGCAAAGAGAGAAGTTACCGCGGCGAAGAAACCGAAGCAAACCGTCCAAACGCCGTTTCCAGATTTCGTACCACCGCCTTTGGAGCAACAACCGGTTCCCGCCGGCATTGCTGCGAATGCAGCCGCTGTTATTGCCGAGGTACCAGCAGCAGTTTCGGCGCAACAGCAACAACCGGTTGTCGGCGGTTTAGCCGCGGCGTTCGCTTCAGCTTCGGCAACCGCTACTTCTGTTGGAAATACAAACTTTCTGCAAGCTCAACAAATGCAAACGGCAGCAGCTGCAAACGCAGCCATGGTGTCTCAAGCCTCCCCTGGTCAAACGCAATCTGTTTTTGGCGTCGGAAGCTTTGGACAAAGTCCAGGCGGAACCCAGTTTTTGGGAAACCATTTCGTCGGTTCTCCTCACGCCATGAACTCCGCCGCGCTACATCCGTTACACTTTGGACAATCGCCACCGACTTCGCAAATGCAGAACTTGTCCATGCAACGACAGCACGCAGTTGCGGCGAAAGCAGCCGCGGCCGTTCAGCTTCCAGTCGTGTACGCTAGTCCTTTAGGTCCCGGTCGAGGGACGCTGGGAGGCGAGGCTTCCGCGGGCGGAATGAACACCGCGTCGGAGGCGGCTCGAGCGGCGACCGCGGCACAAAACGCCTTGAACGTAGGAAATAACAACTTGATTCGTAACAACTTTGGCATTAGCGGACAGTACAAAATGCAACAAAGCGGCGAAAACTCGAGCGGCGGAAGCTCCTCTTCGACGTTTTCGGGCTTACCTCAATCCATGCCGAGACAATCCGCCTCGGGTGGTTTCGGTGGGTCTGGTAACGCCGGTTGGTGGGGACCAGGTGTCGTTAGCGGCAACTCAGCGAGCATAAGCAACAAAGAAAAAGGTGCGTTCTCGCCCATGAGTCGCGTTTCTGGATTCGCGTCCCCATCAGGCGGTTCTGGTTTGAAAACTGTTAGAGAAGGCGGGGAGTACGTTCCAAACACTTCGCCTCCGCCTCAAATGAACAAAGAAATTGATATGGACGCGAACTGGGACCCTACGCTTTCAGAACCGTTGGAAGATCAGCACCAACAGAACAATAGTCAAACGACGACGACGGATTTGTACAAGTACGCCTCGAGCGCTCCGACAGGCGGTTCGTTCATGCAAGAGAAGAAGCGCAAAAGCGATCGATAAACAGTTAGGTACCGGTACAATCACCGTATTCTTGTATAAACTCAAAACTAAAGTGTCGCTCTTTATATTCTTTCTGTACCAGTGGTACCATGGTACCATCTACGAACTACATAACCTACACATCTATCTCTCTCTATCTCTTCTTTCTATTATTATCAAACGACGAGCTTTTTCAGTTTGAACACGTCTTTCACATTCTTCTGCATCGCTTTGTACGGGACGTACATGCCTTCTTTTTTACCGCCTTTGTAATGTAAGATGCGAATGTCCTTCTTTTTCAAACCTTGGCCGTTCCCGCTCGGGACAAAATTATACTGATCCCCAGGTATCATTCGCACGGTGACTACCTCTGCACCGGAGCTCCCGCACACGACCGGTAAATCAATAACTTTCTTTCCTTTCGCTAACGATTGTACTTTTGAAGCCGGGACGTTCAATCCTCTCTGATACGCCGCCTGGTCCCCGGTAAATCCAGCCTCCTTCCCACTTTTTTCTAAGTCTGACTTCCATAAATCCAACGTGTGGTCGCTAAATTTGGCCGCGCCGACGTACTTTCCTTTCGGCACAAACTGCACGCCGCCTTGAACCGGGTACGCTTTGTTATCTCGAATCGTCACGCCGTAATCGAAATTTCTCGTCTGAAACAAATCGCTCACGTCCCCGACAAAGACAATGTCCGTATCCACCATCAACAAGTCCGCGTTCCAGTCGTTATCTCTCGCGCGTTTAATAAAAGCGTTGTATAACTTCATTCTCTCCAACATTAACGCTCCAGTCCCGATTTTCGTTCGATCCAATATACCCTCGAAGCGGTGCAACTGTACTTTATCCATTCCCGGTTTGCTCATATCTATCTCCGTTTCTTCGTCCGTAATCAACGCGACGCACGTTCCAGGCCCGTTAGTCATTCGCGCGCTTTCCATGGTGATGAACATCGGAGGTTCGTGACACCCGTTGCACCTCTCGCCTTTTTTCCTGTCAAACCCGCCCGGTTTTGTGGCGTAAAACGAAGCCACTATTAAAGAGCATTTTTTCGCCTCCTCGTTGATCGATTTAAACTGCGCGTGGTGGTGCGCATCAAACGTGTCCTTCTCTCGAGGGGGATGCTGCTGATGATGACTTTGCGATGACACCGTATTCGTTCTCGTTCTTCTTTCTTTTTCTTCTTCTTTCATCGTGTTGGTACGAGGAGCATATCCATCACCACCGTCTTCGTCGTTGTTGTTCGAAGCAAAAGCCGATGACGATGACGACGAGAGAGAAAGAGAAGAAGAAGAAGAAGATGATGATGAAAAGAGCATCCAAACGACAATTGCAATCATCACCGCCGTCAAGACGAGCGCGTTGTTCAACACCACCATGATGATGATGATGATGATGTTGATGATGTTTCTGCTGAAACTTGATTAGAGTGTTTGTTTTTTGTTTGTTTTCGATTGAGGAAAAATTTTGAGAGGAAGAAAAAGAAAAAATTTTTTGAAAAAAAAGAAAAAAAAACAGACAGACGAAAAAAAAACACAAGAAGGCAGCCGAAGAGAACACATTTTACACACCATTTTGTATAAAGGAGCCGCGCCTTTTCCTCATAATAAAAATCATCATGGTGAGAAATTCAATCGCGTACTATCGGAGGGACGAGAACCCGGTGAGCATGTACGGCGCACCGTTCTTGGCCACGATCGTGACGTTAGTGTTCATAGCGTTATCGTATTTCGGATCATCCAGGTCTTCTTCTTCTTCTTCTTCTTCTTCGATGAGTGCTGCGAAGGATTACGCCGCTGCCACAAGTCGAGAAAGAACGACGACAAATCCGACGACGACGACGAAAATCGAAGAAGACGAGGATTTAGCGACGACGAGAAAGTATTCTTTGACGTTACCGAGACGCATGCACTTGCCAAACTTCTTCTCGAACCTCGGGAACGAGCAACAGCTCGAGCAGCAGCAAAGTTCAATCCCTTCACTTCCCTCCGGGTCGAAACGGTTCCAAGTGTCCACCAACGATTTACTCTTAGACGATAAAGTGTTCGACGACCAAGAGAAGAATCCGTTAGTCGGGTTCGCGTGTTCGTTCGATCGCATTCCAGGCGCGCAGACGCAGACGTATCACGTGAAATCATTCACGCCAAAATTGTCCAACCCGGAGGCGACGCACCACGTGACGGTGTTCGCGTGCAACGCGCAACGCATGCACAAAAAGTTTGGAACGACTAAAGGTACCTTTTACGGCGCGAACGAGTGCGGGACGTGGCCGTTTTACGGCGAACCGGATTCACCGTGTTTAGAAGTCGCGTGGGCGTACGATAAAGGCGCCGGTACATTTTCGTACCCGACCGGGTTCGGTTACAAAGTTGGTAAAGGTACCGCGTTTGACGTGTTATTGACGCAAGTGCATTACTTGTACCCGAAAAACAAACCCGTGAAGATGTGGAACGACGATACCGGGGCAATCATGCAGTTAGATCCGTATCGACCGTCGGTTGTCGACGCCGGCGTGTTGACGATTATGAAAACGAGCATGGTGTTGAAACCCGGTCAAGACGAAACTGTGGTGCATTACTCCGTAGGTCCGGAAAATCAAGTGTACGCGCACCATTTGAAAGATGATTTCGCGAACGGAGAAGAAGAGAACTTTGGCGTGACGTTGTTAGCCGCGCATTTACACGCGCACGATTTGGCCAAGAAGTTTAAACTTTCCGTAGAATCGCCCTCTGGACATAGAAACGTCGTCAAGTACATCGAGAACTATGGTGGTTACGGAAAAGACCAAGACTTTTTCGTCTTGGCGAACCGGGCGAGAGTACGTCGCGAGGACAGAATTGTCATCGAGTGCACGTTTGATACGTCAAAAATTACGCAGCAGGTGAAATACGGGACCAATCACGACGAGGAGATGTGCGGACCGATTTTGATGTATTATCCGAAGAAGGTGACGTCTTCGGATTTAGACCAAAGCGGGTATTTTAGCGGCATTCAAATGAATTCAGTCATGGTTTAATTTTTCTACGTAGAATTTCTTGTAATATATGGGTATACTTTTATGAATCACATTCGTTATAAAAATCACAATAAGAAGAAGAACAACAACAACAACAACAGCAGCATAAAAGTAAAAAACCACTTCAAATGAGTGTTCTTGACTAAAACGCATCCATAATGAACGTTTCAACGCATACCGTACGCATCTCGAACCTCCCCGAGCAGTTCGACGAGGACGATTTCACATCCATGTGCCAAAACATCAACCCGAAATCCAAAACTCGATTTTTCAGAAACAACAACACCGGGGAGATGGATTTTAAATCGAAGAAAGAAGCCGAGAGATGCATCGAGGAGTACGACGAGATGGACATCGACGGCGGGTGCTTGCGCGTGGAGGTAATATCGATCGCGCGTATTTTGTGTTCTCTTTTTACTTTTGCCTTTTGTGTTTGTGTGTGCGTCTCTTCGTTGATTTTTGTTGACCAAACTCCTCTTTATCTGATGAAAAACAGCTCGTCGCCGCCGCGAGCGCGAACAACAACAACAACACCTCGACGAGCCGCGAGCAACAATCGAACACGCCACCGACGACGTCGGGGCAGTCACCGTTCTCTGGGGGTATGAACGCGCGTCTTCTATCGCCCAGTCGTGGGTAAGGTCAACGGAAAAAAGAATACGATGCCGACGGCCTGGAAGCGACGACGTCGAGAGCGGAAGAGGATTTGGAGTGCGACAGCGAAGACGAACGGAGTAATATTTGGACGAACATAAAAGAAATGACGTTCAAGGATTTAAAAGTGATGTTTGAAGCGACGATTGGACGGAAGAGCGCGTATACGGAGAAGGATCGAGCAAAGTTAGAAAAGAGCACGTACGAGATTTTATCGGGGTCGTTGGAAGGCACACCGAGAGGCGCGCATGACGAGAGCAGCAGCGATGATGAAGAAGGAGGAATAGGCAAACGAGAAGAAGAGGAGAAGAAGGAGAAAGTGGAAGAGGAGAAGTTCAAGGCGAAAAAAAGTTCGCAGCAGATTTCGGAGGAAGACAAGAAGTGGGTGCAGAAGTTCACATGTCCTCGCTGCAAAACGACGATCAATCCAAAAACGAAGACGGCGTTCACGTCGAAAAACCAAGTGACTGGTCACATGGCTCACTGCAAGAAAGTACCTGAACAGCAACAGACGAGACCGAAGGCTGCGTCAGGGAAGAGTGAGAAAAAGAGAACGTTGGAGATGAGAGCAGAAGAAGAGGAAAAGGAAGCGGAGAACAAGAAGAAGGCGATACGTGTCATCGATGATATGCTTAAAAAGAAGCAGAAGTCGACATCGACGCAAATCCCAAAACGAAGCAGCACTTTATTGGACGTGGTGATGAGAAAAGAAATACCACCCGTGAAAACAATTGTCAACGGTGGTCCGCTGCCGGTTATTCCAAAGCTTACTATCTCTTCGACGGCAATGGATCCGCCACTGCCGAGATATGTCCAGCAACAAAAGCAAACACAGCAAACACAACAAACACAACAAAAAGCCGACGAGAACAAACACTTGGACGATTTCAGAATTGAGATGCCGTTTGGATTCGTAGCCCCGGAAAGAGCAGAACCGTGTCTGCTCATCAAGACGAGTGCACGAAACGTCACAGAAAGGGAACTGACTAACTTATTCCGATTCTTCGAAGGATTTCAGCACGTAACGGTTCGTGACGATACTTCCTTCTTCGGCGCTGGAGGGGAAAAGAAAGTTATTCACGTACAATTTAGGGAGAAAGAAAATGCGGCGTACGCGAAGAGCAAAACGGATAAGTTCATACTGGACTCCAAGGATCCAATCAACTCTGTGCTCAATATTGGATACTTCGCTGGGTACACACCACCTTCCTCCGCGACGGCTCGGGATGCGCACATGGCGACCACGACTTATCCAAGCGCCTCCGCGGATAATCCTTTATCTGCAGCGGCAAAATTAGCAGAGCCGCCTGATGGTTTGTATTGTGATTTGTGCGGGGTGAAGTTCGCAGGAAAACACCATAAAGATGCTGTGATCGAGAATTGTTGGAATCAACACACAAAAACTAACTGTCACCAACAAAACTTGAAGAGCAAGAAAATTGAAGGCGCGGAGTATTTCAGACCCAAAATTACACATCATCCTGTCAGCGGTTCTATTCAGTTGATATGGAGCTGTGATTGCTGCCAAGTGACAACGGGTTTGTATGGGAAATCTCTCTGGAATGGGCACGCATTCGGAAAGAAGCACGCGGAAGCTATGCGAGAAAAAAGTTTGTCAGCGAACGCGACGAGATCTACTCACACGCAAGATCCCCGGTTGAAACCGAGTGAAAATCCCGACGACGATCTCGCGAAAGATACAAGTCCTTCGAAAACGCCTACGGCTAGAAATACTCCAGTCTCGGGGCAACTGGGAGAAAGCGAGTCCAAGAGCGATTGGCTTCAATTTAAGGAAGCTCGCTTGAAGAAGATTACGCCTTACGAAAAAGAAAGCACTGATTTCATAGACGAACTGCCGATGGATGGAGGGAAGAAAGTAAACGTGGAAGTAAGTCTCGATGGATGCGATGCGAGTTACTTTGACGAGCGGATGGTGGGCGATTTGAAGAGAAAGATTATGGAGGAAGATTCCGGTTTTGTGGTGAAAAAATTCAACGAGAGGAACGTCATTTGGTTATACGGGAATAAAACGAGCACAAAATCCGCTTGGTTGCGTACTCGTGAACTCAGGCACATTGCGGCAAAGTTGAGCGAACGACGGGTAAATAGAACGGGCATATGGAAGTTAGATGGTCTCAGAAACTTGGTTTCGAAAGGATTGATAAAAGAGTACAAACCGGAAATTACAGCATTCATTGACGACGAAACCAAGTACAAGAGAGACACCGATGGTAAAATAACAATCGCTGAAGAGGTCGGTAACATGCTGGGTATGCTAAAAGGATCAAAATATGTCACACAAAGACAAACAGAAGAATACCTTGGACAAAAACTCAAAGTTAAGTACGAGATATTGGAGATCGGCGAGGTAAAATTCACCGGGTACCCTGAAGGCGTCGCAAAGGCGTGGTTACTCATTCGCGAGTTTTGTTTTCTCGGTGCAGAAGAAGGGAGAAAAAGGGAGAGAGAGGCGCGAATAGAACGAGAACGAAGAGCGGAGGTTGTGAAAAACAAACCGGCGCGTAACACCAGATCGTGCCCGCATTACGATCCCAAAACGAATAAATGCGGTTGGGCGAACTCTTTCAAAAATCGCGGGCGCACCGCCTGTCGATACTGCAGAAACGACAGCAGGTGAAGTCGTTGATTTTAGAGGAAAGAGAGAAAGAAGAAACACGAAAATTGTACAGCAGCAGCAGCGATAGCAGCGATAGCAATAGCATAAAGAAGGAGAAGGAGGGTAATGTAATACTGTTGTTTATAATATATTTCTTCTTCAAAATGGTCACTTTTTTCTTCACATCTTTTTAATAAAGCAAAAATGGATGCGCGTCAAACATCACGTCGTCGTCGGTCAAACGCGAACGCCTCCTCTTCTTTCCTTTCTTCGACTGAAAATAAAACAAAAGCAACCACACCGAGAAGACGAGACGCGAAAATGACGATGCGAATATTCTATCCCTCGGAGTATTTCGAAGACGAAGACGAAGAAAAAGAAGTTTACGGTTGGATATTTCGAAGCGATGATGGATTTATGGATACAGACGATACAGACGAGGACGAACAGAGGAGAGGAGAAAAACGAGAGATTTGGAACTGCGTGGTGAGCGAAATTGGCGCGAAGAAGATTACCTTCGATTCCTCCTCTTCTTCTTCTTCTTCTTCTTCTCAACTCTCCGAGGATGATGATGATGATGATGATGATGCCGTTCTGCGAATTTTGTTCCCACGACGAAACCACAAGAAAGAAACCATTAAGAGGAACGTTATTAAAGTCATCGAGGCGAAACGAATAGGCAAAATAATATTTAGAAACGACGATATCGATATCGATGAGCATAAAGAGTACAACAATAAGAACGACGAGAACGAGAACGACGACGCAAACGACGCCGAAGTTTATTTCGTGACTTTTCGCTTAAAAGCGTGTTCCCACCGCGTGCCGTTCTCGGTGAGCGTCGTCGACTCGAAGGGACGAAAGAGAGAGTTTGACGACATATTGTTCGTTTCGGTCGCTCGCGAGGCCATCGACGCGACGACGAATAATAGTAACGCGCATGAGAGTGATAACAGTCGTCGTTCTCAGCACACAGAGGTAAAAAGAACGGGGCTAGATGCAATCGTCAAGGTGCTGTCTTTGTCTTCCTTGGCGTCCTACGAACGACAGCAAAAAAAAGCGAGGAAAAGTAAAAAAGGAACGAGCAACAACGCTTTCCTCACCTCGATTTCCTCCGCATTCCTCTCGCCGGTGCATAAAGTCTTGGACGAGTACGAGTTTGTGCCGTATTTTTCCGGAAGTGGGAAAGGAAACAGTAGCTGGAAAGATGGCAAATTGAAACGGAAACCAATATCTGGCGTGAGCATCAGCTCGCGTTTGCTCGCGACGCGCGTAGCGATACTGTTACGACGACGTGTATATCAGGCGCCTCTGCTCAAATCGATAGTCGCGTTTGCATTCGATGTTTTCCTCGCGCGAGCATGTTTCGCGCGAATAGCATCCCGGGTTCAAATGATGTCTTCCGGGTTCATCAACGGCGACTATTTAATTCGCAACGCGAATTGGCTCGCCAAAGGTGACCCGTTGGGGGTCAAGCTTCACTTACCGTTGAGTCGAACGTTGAGTGGGTTAGCCGTAGTACTTGCGGAGGGATACGCCTCCGTTTTAGGCGTTCGATTCGATACCATCGTCCGAAATATCGATGAACGTCTGTGGTTCCTCGGTCTCACGACGCAACTCGCGTTTTTATCCGACTGCATGTTCCTATTCACCTCGCACGCCGCCGCGTTGCACGTGTATTCGAGTTTACTCATCACCGCTCAAGTTGCGTTTGGAAAATTTTGTTACGAGGCTGGTTTCGGTCGTCCCTTGCAACGACGGAAAGAAGAGGAACACACCACGAAGAGACAGTCCACGGAAAGTCTCGTGTTTGGTGTTCTTTTCGTGCCACCCATTTTCCTCTTCTTCCCGACGACGTTTGCGTATTTTGCGAGCTACTTGGTCTTACACGCGGCTGCGTTGTTGGTGAGAGCGATGGTGGTATTTCTAGTTTCTTCGCTGGAGAGCATTAAAATATATTTTGTTGAGGATGGTTCTTTTGACGAGGATGATGGAATAATAGTGTTATTCAGAGCGGTAACAGTTTTGGGGGAAACGCAAAAGCTCGTTAAATTGGTACAACAAAAACAGTCAAGAAGAGGGAAAAAATTTCTACGAAAATATTGCAAACACGTCGTTCAGTTTTGGTGGGGTTTTGAGAGGTTCGAGAAGAAGAAGAACAACAACAATTATGGGTTCATGGGTTCGTGCGTGAACGCTTTGCGTTGCTTTGGTCGATTACCGGTGGCGTCGTTGAAACCTTTTTTTGAAGTTTGACGCGTGTCTCTCTGTATTACAAGTGCTTTAATTGTATTTGTGTAATCACGATAATAATAATAATAATAATAATAATAATAATTATTCTGATTCTGATTCTGGCACGTTTAACTCTCCGTGCTCGTATTGCCAACCTTCTGGTAATGGGCAGTCGTTGTCGAGGAGGTATTGTACACAGTCGGTGTGGTTGTTCTCGTGCGCTTCTCGTACCGCTTTTTCGTCCCACGGCGCTTTGGCGGTTTCGTGTAAGTACTTCAAACAGTCGAAGTGGCCGTACACTGCCGCAAACACACACACATCTTCGTCATATTTATCATACTTACGCTCGACAAGATATTCGAGTATGTGAAGATGACCATTTTTAGCCGCCCAAGCGGCACTTCTCCAATCCCAAGGCGCTTTCGCTTCTTCGCGTAAGTATTTGAGGCACTCGAGATGACCGTCATTGGCAGCAAATGCACACGTATACGTACAGATAGGACACTCATTTGCAATGCAATACTTTACCATTTCCAGATTACCTTGTAATACGGCCGCATTAATCGTACATTCATGCCACCTACACTCTTTCTCCTCTCGCGCCCACTTGAGCAACTCGAGTTTATTCGTTGCAGCAACTCGATAGCAGAAATATGTTTCGCCACACCAACTCGGTTTATTCTCCCATGCAACTTCCAAAGTCGATACTGACGACATCTCTCTCACATCAAACCCCTTTTTCAAATCATTCGCGCGAGACGATCTCTTAATCAACTTTCTCGTTTCACTATTCACCTCGTACAAGAATTTAAGATCCGTTCGATTCAATCTCGGAAGAATGTGCGTGAAACAAATATCGTCGTTCTTCACGATCAAACCCCACAAAGAATCGCTCTTCCCGATCATCCGGCTTTTCTGCTGCGTTTCTCTCGTCGTCATCGCTCCAGTCGTGACGTATGTATCGCGACAAAACCAACTTCTCTTCTTCTTCTTTTTCTCTCTCTTTTTGTTTTTCGTCAAAGAAGAAAAAATGCCGTTTTTGGAGAGAGGAAAAAGACAAGACAAAGACATTTTTATAAAAGAGGAGCAAAAAAAAAAGTTTTCCGCGCTATGGTACTTACTTGCACGACGCGAATACGACACAAAAGCGCGCCGACTCGTATGATTATCCCGCATCATGCACGAAACGGCAAAAAAAGAGGTCATACTTGGATTCGAACCAAGGTGATGGGATATCATCTATCAACACGCATACTTTTTATGCGACCTTGCGAAGTTTCAAAGTCCCCTAATACAGATACATTATTATTTCCCAGTAAAGTGATATTGGAACCACACTTACAGATACTAACCAACTATATTATATGACCATATAGTAAGCTTTCTGGCCGAATTTAAAGAATATTACTCTCTTTAAAAAAAATAGCCCTAAACAACAACAATTCTCACTTTTGTTTTTTTATTCGTTGAAAGAGGTTGTTTCAAATAAGAACCAATAATAACAACAACGACATAATAAGTATTCTTCTTAATACACATATCATCATCTGAGAAGAAGAAGAAGAAGAAGAAGAGGAAACGACGATGATGATGACGATGACGTCATCATCAACGTTGATGACATCATCATCATCATCATCGTTTGATAATGTTTTTAAGAAGAAGGCATCATCATCATTTCGTTTGAATACCCTGAAAACGACGGCGAAAACGATGAGAAACAACACCAAGGTTCAACAAAAGAATATTAAAACAATCAAAGCGGAAGCGATATCGGAAGATTCCTCTTCAACGAATTCTTCGGACATATTCGCCGATTTGGTCGAAAACTCTTCTTTTGGTTCTTCTCATAATAATAATGGTTTCGTTGAAAGAGGAGAACACATCATTTCCTCTTTCAATCAAAATTCTCCTGTAATTTCAAACACAAAAAACGCTCTGAAAGTTTTTAGCGGATCGGCGCACCCGGAATTGTCCACGGAAATTGCCAACTATTTAGGCATGGATTTAGGGAAACTGACGATTAAGAAGTTTGCGGATGGGGAGATTTACGTGCAAATCAACGAGTCCATTCGCGGTTCGGACGTGTTTTTAGTGCAACCGACGTGCCCGCCGACGAACGACAACATCATGGAGTTGCTGGTTATGATTGACGCCTGTCGACGCGCGAGTTGCCGTTCGATTACCGCCGTGATCCCATATTTCGGCTACGCCAGAGCCGATCGAAGAACGGCTGGGAGAGAATCGATTGCCGCGAAACTCGTCGCAAACTTGTTGACCCAGGCTGGAGCGACGCGAGCGGTGTTGATGGACATTCACTCGTTACAAACGATTGGGTATTACGACATTCCCGTCGATCACATTTACGGCGAAACCGTCATCTTAGATTATTTAACCTCGAAAGACTTCCACCCGGACGAAGTTGTCGTCGTCAGCCCGGACGTTGGTGGCGTGCCTCGAGCGCGAGCGTTTGCCAAAAAATTAGCCGACGCGCCTTTAGCCATCATCGATAAAAGACGCACGGGACACAACAAAGCGCAAGTGATGAACTTAATCGGTGACGTTGAAGGAAAAGTTTGCGTCATGTTGGACGATATGATTGACACCGGCGGTACTTTGCTGGCTGGTGCGGAATTGTGTCGCACGCTCGGCGCGAGAGAAGTGTACGCTTGCGCCACGCACGCGGTGTTTTCGCCACCCGCGGTGGAACGGTTAGGCAGCGGCGCGTTTACCGAAGTCATCGTGACCAATTCTATTCCGCATACGCCGGAGAGAGATTTCGCACAGTTGACCGTGTTATCCGTCGGGAACTTACTCGGTGAAACGATTTGGAGAGTCCACAACGATACGCCGGTATCGTTCAATAAGTTGTAAGTACTGGTAGTTGTTTTTTTTAATAAGATTTTTCGTATAAGAGTTCATCATCTCCTCCTCCTCATAATAATAATAATAATAATAATAATAATAATAATAATGAGAGCATACTGATAAAGCATGTCGTCGTCTGAATCGTCGTCTTTAAACGTAAAGTCCGTCATCGAATATCACGGTCACGGCGAGTATTCTAAAACGCGCTGCGGATACTGCAAAAACTCATCATCATCATCATCCTCTTCGTCGATTTCAACCGGTTTCGTGGCGCATTTCTTAACCGTTTTCGATTACGAAAGATGCATCAACAACGGGTGGAGACGAAGCGGGAGGTGGGTGTACCATCCGACGCCGATCGAGAGCAACTGTTGCGTGCTGTGCACGATTCGATTGAACGTGGAAAGGTTTCAAAAGACGTCGAAACAGAAGAGAGTGGAGAGAAAGTTTGAGAGATATTTAGAGACGGGTTTTGAGACTTCGTCATCATCAACATCAACGTATCATCATCATCATCATCATCATCATCGACAAAACGGCGGCGATAAAAACGAAAAAGAAGATAATGATGATGATGATGAAAATAGAGTGTTCTTGAACCAGCGCGTGTTAGATGCCATCGAGAAATCAGTCTCTTTTGTTGATTGCGACAAAGATATTTTCAACAACGAGAAAAAACTACTGGTACAGAAAACGACGAACAAAGAAGCGTTGGAAAGAGGATCAAAATATACCTCCTCGGCGTGTTTAATAATCGCAGGAAAACTGAAAAAAGATCGAGAGGAAGTCGTCGCGAAGGTTTTAAAGCGATTGACGGAGGAACAGAATGAAATGAAACACTTCAGAGTGGAAGCGCGAGGCGGCTTTCTCAATTTTTTTCCCTCCTCCTCGGAAGGAAATTCTGAAAAGACGAAAATAAAACCATCGCGGGGGATGCCAACGAAGAAGAAGGAAAAGAAAGACGACCACCCAACGTTGAAGCCACAGAAGAAGAAAACAACGAGCAAACACAAAATGTTCACCGTCACGGTTGAAAACTCAGAATTTAGACGGGAAGATTTCGAATTATGGCAAAGATACCAGGCGAAAATTCACAACGATCCGCCTTCAAAGTTGAAGAAGAGTTCGTATGTTAATTTTTTATGCGACACGCCGTTAGTTTCAGACGACAAAACGTACGGGTCGAAACATTTTCGATATTTTATCGACGATAAACTCGTAGCCGTCGGCGTTTGCGATGTCTTACCGACCGCCCTGAGCTCGGTATACTTTTATCACGATCCGGATTCAATGAAACTCGAGTTGGGAAAGTTGAGCGCGTTGTACGAAATCGATTTTGTCTCCAAGAATCGCAACACGGCAAAGTATTCCTTGGGTGATTTCAAATACTACTACATGGGTTATTACATCCACGATTGCCAAAAGATGCGCTATAAAGGCGAGTATAAACCGAGCGAGTTAAGATGTCCGACGACTGGGAAGTGGGTCAGTTTAGACGATCGAAAAACGCTCGAAAAGTTAGACGCGCATTCCTTCAAGATAGTCAGCGACGTGGACGAGGAAAAAGTTTCGATGAAGGAAGAAAAAGATGAATTTGAAGAATCATCACTTGGTAACCAAATCGTTGGCGTTATACAAAACGGGCAATACTTAGGTCCCACGCGAATAATGGAGAATGGCGCTCCCATTTATCACGTGTTAAACGCCTCCACCTCGGGGCAGAAAAAATTGCGCATGATAAAACAGTTTCGAAGAGACATCGGAGGCGGCGAGAACGAGTTCGTTTACCTCGTCGATGTCACGTCTTCTCGTTTCTCTTCGTCGGGTGATAGTGAAGACGATGATGATGACGATGATGAAGATGAGTTGCTCGTCGCATCGCCGTCCTCTTCAGATGCAATGAGTGTGTAGAATTATAGATTTAGTCTTAGTAGCTCTTTCAAGTGTATGAATGGAAATAAGCTCGCATTCCTTTCGTGTATATCTTTGCTATTACTAGTGCAGCTATCTAAGCGCTTGATTTTGTATTGTTGTTACTGTTACTGCCGCCGCGCAACACGAAGGGGGGACTGTTTTTTCTTCCTTCTTCCTTGTCATAATCGCAGCAAGAATGATCGTGCGCGTGCGAATGAACGTGCGAATGCACTTGTTGCGAATGACCGTGCGAATGTACTTGTTGCCGCTCCGCCAACAGTTTCTGTTTCTCCTTTTCTTCTTCCGCAAATTTAACGCCAATTTCGTGTGAAATCTTGTTTCGTCTCGCGTCATCCTTCTCCGCTTCGCGCAAAATCGACATGCCGTTGAAAATGACGACCAACGCGCTCCCGACGTCCACGACGACGGCTTGCCACAACCCAGCCAAACCGGCAAAAGTCAGGCCTAAAACGACTAATTTTGTCGTCACCGAAAAGAAAATGTTTTGTCGAATCTTCAAGACGCATCTTCTTCCGATATAAATCGTATCCGCGAGACGACTCAAATCGTTCGTCAATAATGCGACTGGAGCGGTCTCCATCGCTGCCGCGGTTCCGGCAACGCCCATGGCAACGCCAACGTCCGCTGCCGATAACGCCGGCGCGTCGTTTATGCCGTCACCAACCATCGCAATTGTACCACGTCCAGACGTTCGGAAGATTGTTTTTTTTCGCGCCACTAACTCTTTCTCTTGCTTTTGAACCTCCTCAGTAATCCTATTCAGTTTCTCGTTCGGTGTCAGCGAGCTGAACACGTTCGTGTGCACATCGATGCCGACATTTTTGGCGCACATCTCCGCCGCGCCTTTGTTATCGCCGGTTAAGATGATCACGTCGATCGATGATTTCTGTAATTTCGCAATCGCATCTTTCGCACTCGGCCTCAACGAATCTTCTGCTTTCAAAATACCGCCAAGTTTGCCGTTGATGCCAACCCAAACCACCGTCGCGCCAATTTCTGTTTCCCATCGAATAGCCGTCTCATACAACTTCAAATCAGACAATGTCCACAGTTTCTTTTCGGCCAATTTTTCGTTCCCGAGTTCAACTAAAACGTTATCGACCATCGCTCGCACGCCGACGCCGTCGATTTGTTCGTAATTCGTCACCACACACTGTCTCGCCGCGACGCGAACAGCCGCACCCGCGTTCTTTTGAATCGCAAACGCCAACGGGTGCGACGATTTCGACTCCACCGCACACACCCAGCGTAGTAGCGCGCCAACGCCCAACGCCGGACGTGGTGTGCTCGCGTCTTCACTCGGCGGCGTTGCTAGTTTCACTTCCGTCATTTCAAATGTCCCCGTGGTCAAAGTGCCCGTTTTGTCGATATACATCGTTTTCAACTGTCCCAATCTTTCCAAGAATTGTGAACCTTTCACCACGACGCCGCGTTTTGCGCACACGGTTAAGCCGCACACGGAAACGACGGGTGTGGACAACACGAGCGCACACGGACACGCGATGACTAATAAAACGCACGCGGTATACAACGACTCTTTCGCGTTATCTGTGGAAATCAAAACCGGTATGACGCCGTAAAGTAACGCGGCTAATATGACGATTGGAGTGTACCATTTCGCGAACGTTTCAATCATTCGTTCGGCCGAGGAGCGCATGGACTGCGCTTCCTCGACTAACCGAATGAGCCTCGAATACGCCGAGTCTACGGATACCGATGTCACGCGGACGTCGATAGATCCTTTTTGGTTCACGGTGCCACCAAAGACCTGCGAATCGACGGTTTTCGAAACCGGTTTTGATTCCCCAGTCAACGCGCTCTCGTCGATAGCAGTCGAGCCATCGACAACGATACCATCGAGTGGAACGCGTGCGCCCGGTCGAACGCGAACGATTGCGTCAACATTCACAGATTCAACCGCGACTTTCTGTGTAGTTTGGTCGTCTTTATTGACGAGCTCAGCTTCGTCCACGCGCAAAGCGAGCACGGCGCTCATGGCGTCCGACGTTTTTGCCATAGCGCGAGACTCGAGCCATTCGGACAAGGTGAATAAACTCACCACCGCGGCAGCTTCGAAGAAATCCTGTAAAGCGACAGCACCGGCGATGGCGATTGCCATTAGCGTGTTTATATCAACCACGCGCATTCGCAACGACCCGTACGATTTCAAAAGAATTTCCGGTAATCCAACCGCGATGGCGCCTAAAGCAACCCATTTGAAGTGTTCAAAAACGCCTCGATCGTCTTTTATAAAGTGCAACAAACTGACGACAGTAAATAAACACGCCAACAGAATCTTCGGCCCGGGTAAGTTGACCATAATCGCGTGAAATTTTGATGTTGCTCCGCCATTCTTTTGGTCGTAATAATCCACGTCCGCGACGGATGCGCGTAAATGCGCCGCGTTCAAAGCGTCGACCAATAACTCAACCGGTGCGTACGATTTCGCGTGCTCCACTAAAACCATTTTCGTCGGAACTATGACTTTTACGTCTCTCACGCCGGACATTGAATCTAAAATGTTATGGATCAAAGGCACTTCGCTCGGGCAACAGATACCTTCGACTTTGAATCGCGTTTGCGAGGCGACTTCGTTACCGCCTCGACGCTCGTGCTCGACGATTTGACGTATATCTACGACGGTATCCTTTTGATTTTCTTCTCTTTCTTCTTCTTCTTTGCTTTCATTTTCTTTTCCGTTCGCTCGCGCGCTACTTCGTTGCAAAGGCACGTAATCACCTCCACCGAGATTTTGCTCGTGCCCTTTCCTCTGACGTCGAATCACCGCCTCGATTCGCCCGTGATCCTCGACGTTGCTAAAACGTTTGCCGCTCCCTCCGTGTTGCTCTCGGCAGTCGCTCCCGCACATGCCATCCTCTTCGTCTTCTTCTTCTTCTTGTCCTCCGTCCTTCTGTCTTCTTCTCTCGTAAAAATGCAACAAGTGGTTCTTGTACAAAAAATCGCGATGGTTGCCGTGCGGGATAGTCTCCGCGTTGATTCGTTTCAAATACGCTTTCGCCTCCTCGACGTCGGCGGGTAAACCCAACGCAATCAGCGGATGCGGCGTTTTGCCTCCACCGGCGGCGGCAGTCGCAGAGGTATCATCGGTAGTAGAAGATTCAACCGTCTTTGGTGGTTGCTCTCCCGAAAGTCTTCTTGTACCATCTAAAAGTTCATCGTCGTCATCTTCTTCTTTACTCCTCTTCTTCAGCGGATTCTCAAACTCTTCCTCCTCTTTCGTCTTCTTAACTGTCGTCGTACGAGAGTAGACTAAACTCGTCGCTTTCCACTCCTCGCCGACGGATTTCACCAGTTGTCCTTCGATCAAGAACAAACTCTCTCCTCCTTTAGTGTTGTTGTTACTTCCATCGTCGAGTAATTCAATCACCGTCGGGTCTAAGCACAAACCCTGGGAGAAGCACGGACTGTTCATCTCTCGACATCCGACGCAGACGAGATTTTCGTTCGCGATTCCGAAGAATGCTTTTTTCTTCTTGGATGTTGTTTGTGTCTTCTTTTCATCGTCGGGGTTTTCACCGGAGGAAGAAGAAGAGTACAGGTCGTCGTCTGAATCGTCGTCGTCTGAATGACTGTTCAATGCGTTGCGCTTCATTTAAGACAACAGATGATTTTACATAGATAAAAGGAGAGAGGAGTGTGTTGGTTGAAAAGAGTCAACTCTCAAAACCACTTTTTTCTGACGCAAAAAATCTCTTTTTTTCTTTGTTCTCTCTTTCTCTCTCTTCTGTAAAGAAGAAGATTTAAAGAGGGAGCGAAACTCTCGATAAAAAATCGAGTGAATTTCACACGATGACGAGTTCGTTTTCTGCGACTGGTTCGTCTTCTTCTCAGTCTTCCGGGTCGGCGTTCGTGGAGTTCTTCGCGCACTTATCCGCGGAGAAAATCAACCACTTGTATACGATTTCCCCGTGGGCGACCTTGGCGGTGTTACGAGCGTTGACGCCGTTGGCGAAACAATACATCATGCGATGCGTGTTTTTACCGTTACACTCTGTGATCGCGCACGAAATGCTCGCCTCGTGGACGAAGCGAGGGTGCGAAACAGCGCACGAGATGGCAATTGAAAGGTTGGTGCAACTCAGAGCGTTCGTGGAAGTTGAATCACATTCAGAAGAAGAAGAAGGGAAGAAGGAGGAAAACGCTTCCAAAGGAGGAGGGTTTATCGTCCACGAACACTTCCGGAAACACGTGAAACGAGCAATCGAGAGAGGTTTCGAGGATTTAGACGACGAAGAAGAAGAAGAGAAAGAAAACGAAGGAGAAAAGAAGAAGAAGAAGAAGGCGAACGTAAAAACGACGAATACTACATCTACCACAACCACTCGGTTTAATGAAGAAGATGCGGGGTTTTTAGATCACTACGCGAAGAGTCGATGGGAGACGGTGTTGCTCGAGTTGACGTCCGAGGCGTCCGTGGAGAAGAAGAGAAAGAAGAAGAAGATGATGAAGAAGAAAGGAGACGGCGGCGCGGGGGCGCAACACGCTCTGCACTTGCGAAAGTTGTTCTACGCGGCGAGACTGATTACGAAAGATGGACGAATTACGAGCGAGGGATTCTCGTTTCTGTTAGGCGCGACGTCGGAGCAGATTTGGATCTTATTGGCGAGGTACGCGAGAGGCGGAGATTTCGAGAAGAAGATGAAGAATAAAACAACAAACGAAGAAAACGGCGAGGGCGACAAGATGGAAACGAATGGAGAAGATGAAAAGCAACAACACAAACTCAAGAGCGACGAATCATCCGCCGCTGCCATGGCGTTTTTAGTTCGACTTTCGTTTCAACACCCGGGGCGCAAATATTCCAAAGCGAATCTCTCCGAGGCGGAAAGACGCGTGGCGAGTCATTTAAGCGCTTTAGGCGTTTTATACGAAAATGAAGACGATGAAAACGACAACAACTGGTACGTGCCTACCGTTTTATCGGCTGGTTTATCGAGCGTTTCGACGACGTCTTCGGCGAAATCGGCGTTAGCGCGCATCGACGGACACATCATCGTGGAGACGAATTTCAGAGTGTACGCGTACACACACTCTGAACTAGAAACGGAAGTTTTACGTCTATTCACTCGACCGGATTACAAACTTCCAAACGCGTACGTCGGTATGATTACGCGAGATTCTATTCTAGACGCCATGCGTGCCGGTATATCGCCCGATCAAATCGTAAACTATCTCCAAACGCGAGCGCACCCGAGGTGTACGATCGGTAAGAGACCAAACCATCCGGCGGTACCGCCGACGGTGTGCGACCAAATCCGTCTCTGGGCGCGCGATTTGTACAGAGTGAAAGCCGATGATTGCGTCATGTACACGGATTTCCCAATGCAAGGCAATCAGTTCCAAGATGCCGTCAACAACGCGAGAAACGTTGGCGCTCAAATTCTTTGGATGGACGAAAACAAGAGAAGATTCGCGGTTGATGCAGATTCGCACGAACGATTGAAAGTGTTTTTGTGATGAAAGGACGACGCGTTAGATATCCTAGAGTTAGAGACAAATAGACATACTGACACGGAATACAGATAGATAGTAACGGTATGTATAACAAAAAGTACCAGGTAAGTAAAGCGTAGATTACTACCTTTATACTGATTTTAAAATCTCTCTTTCTCTCTCTCTCTCTCTTTATAAGAAGTTTACTTCGCCTGAGCGCCACCGTTCGAAGTCGGCGTCGCGACGATGGGATGTTCAAAACTCAATCGCGATCTCAAGCACAAGTGATCGCTCGGTTGCGTTTTCGACGGTAACCCCACGACCCCTTCTCCAAACCCGCTTTGTTGCGGCTCTACTCTAGAAACAATCTTTGCGCCTCTGTGCGCGGAGTACATGATATAATCCGACACTCGTTTACTCGTTCCGTTCTTGAAGAAACCGAGTCTGGTTTTAAACGTCGTAAAAAACGGCTCCTCTCCTTCTAATTGTTGTTGTTCTTGTTCTCCATTCTTACTGCTATTGCTCGTTTCTAAATCCTCGTACGCGGATTTTAAACCTCTCCCTCTCAAGTGCTCCATGCACGGCTCCTCCGGCGTGGCGTTAAAATCGCCGCACACCACAATCTGCACGGTGTTGATGTTCGAACATTGCGCCACGCAAAACGCGTTCAATCTCGAGCACATCTCCTTCGCTTGATTTACTCTGGTCACCACTTTATCCGGCGACTGCCCGCTCTCCAAGTGCGCGTTGATCACCACCACTTCTTGTCTCGTCAATGACTTCTTCATGATCAACCGCGCGAACAACACTTTGGCGTCTTGCTCCTTCGTTTCCGCCGTCGTCGAGACGTGCATCCCGACCAACTCCACCGTTTCCCGCTTACAAAATATAGCCAGACCATCTTTCAACTCGTTGGAAAACTTTTGGCACGGCGACCACTTATCTTCGCGATAGATGCCAAAATACCCTCTCTTTTGCATCTCCGGTTCGAAAAAATCGTAATAATGGTCGCACTCTTGGACGCAAATCACGTCTGGATTGGACGTCGAATCATTCTCGTTGTTGTTGTTGTTGTTGTCTTCTTTGTCTTCTTTGTCTTCTCTCGGGAAAATCTTCTTCAATATTTTCCCCGCTCTGTTCTCGAACACCAAGTCCTCGTTCTCCGAGGAAAACCCAGCCTCGTTCCCACTCAAAGCGTCCGCGAGAACGTTGTAACTCACAAACGTCAAACTCGTGCTCGGGTCGATAGATTTCGAGTACGAACTGTTGTTGTGTCTCGGCCCCATGCACATCCAAGACGGGAGCAACACGTTGGCCATTTTTATTTATTATATGCTGTATCACTTGAACAGAGAAAGATCTTCTCGATGTGTGTGTGTAAATAAGCAAGAGCGCGTCTCTTTTGCTTCTTAATTAATTTAATGGAGAAAATTCGAGTGTGATCAGATGAGAGAAATTTTCATTCGAGCAGTCTTTTCAGCGAAAAACACAGACAAAAAAAGTGATTTTTAAGTCGAGAGACACTCCTCTGATGAAGAAAGAGAGTGTATTGTATACACGATTGCTATTTCTAAACTACTACGCCGGGCTATTCTACGATGCTAACCTCTCTTACTACGCTGCTCTCGCGCTATTATTCTTCGTTTTCTACTACAGTATTCTCAACCCCTTGTCCAGAGCGCTTTCGAGGAGACTTTCCGTATTCGCCTCCTCCTTTTCCTTTTCCTTTTCTTCTCGCTCGACTTCGAGCCGTTCCATTTTCACGCGGTGTTCTCTCGCAATCAGGGCCATGTTAATCACTCGTGGACTACTGCTACTGCTCGTCTCAACATCATCATCGCTTTTGTTGTTCTCTTCTTCCTTCTCTTCGTTTTCTCTCTTTTCCTTCTCTTTTCCTCCTCTTTTGCTCTTCTTCTTCTTCTTCTTAAACGTCTCCGTGGCGTTGATTAACACCACGTTCAACTGTTTATCGACGCACCCTAACGTCCCCGTGAATACGCGTCCATCCGTGACAGACACGCGAACGGTCGTGCCTGTGTCAACGAAATGTTTCATTTGCTCCATCGCCGATTGATGATGGTTTGTATATATACTGGTACGTGTGTGTAACTACTATAATAATGGAGCAAAGTCGAAAGGGAAAAACCATAAGTTTTGGATAAAAAAAGCGACGGCAGAAAAAAAGGTGCTCTTTGACGACGACGACGATTCAGACGATTCAGACGACGACGATTGAGATGATGATGGCAACTATGAATAATACCACGACGAGTACTACCACTTCTTTGTCTTCTTTGTCTTCGCGCTTTAGGAGGAGTGCAAAAAAGAACAACAACAATAAGAACAATAAGAAAGAAGCGACGGGGATTTTCCACCAACGAGAAGAAACGAGACAACAACAACGAAGGAGGAGGAGAAGAAGCGCGACAACAAACGCGGCAGCATCGGGGACGAAAACAGAAGGAGAACAACTTCACCTCTCGGCGTTAGAACAGTCGGAATTAATCGACGATACCGAAGATTTCCCGATCGATGCGAACACTAAGTTCGAACCGACGATTGGTATCGAAACGCACGTGCAGTTGCAAACGAAAACGAAGGCGTTTTGCGGGTGTCAATATTCTTACGGCGCGAACGCGAACACGCAGATTTGTCCAATATGCATGGGACATCCCGGGACGTACCCGAAACTGAGCGAAGAGGTTGTGGAGAAAGGCGTGCAGATTGGTGTCGCGTTGAATTGTAAAATCCGCGAGGTGAGCAAGTTTGATAGGAAGCAATATTTTTATCCGGACTTGCCGAAAGGGTACCAGATTTCTCAGTTCGACGAGCCGTTGTGCGAACACGGGAACATTAAAGTTGTCATTCCAGTGGAAGAAGGCGGGGGAGAAGCGACGATTGGGATTACGCGCGCGCATTTAGAGGAAGACGCGGGGAAATTGAACCACGTGGGCGGATCCGGAAACGTCTCCACGGCGACGCACTCGTTGGCGGATTATAACCGAGCCGGTGTCGCTTTGTTAGAGATTGTCACCGAACCGGACTTTAAAAACGGGAAGGAGGTTTCTGCCTACGGTCAAGAGTTGCGAAGAATCGTTCGATATTTAAAAGCCTCAGATGGGAACTTGAACGAAGGCTCCATGCGATGCGACGTCAACGTGAGCGTAAAACCAGTCGGGAGAAAACGATTCGGCACGAAAGTCGAGGTGAAAAATATGAACTCGTTCAACGCGATGGCTCGGGCGATCGATTACGAAATCGAGAGACAGGAAAAGCTGTACAAGGAAGGACGAGGCGATGAGATTGTTCAAGAAACGAGAACGTGGGACGACCAAAATCAGCGAACGGTGACTATGCGCAAAAAAGAGGGCTTGGCGGATTACCGCTACTTCCCCGAACCGGATTTAAATCCACTCGTGTGTTCGCAAGCGTACGTCGCGAACGTTCGAAAGGAAATGCCAGAGTTACCGAACGAAATTCGCGACAGGTATAAAGCGTTAGGGTTACCGAACGGCGACGTACAAGTTCTCGTGGAGGATGAAAACTTGGTTCGCTTTTACGACGAGATTTTATCCGCGAATAGTTCTAGAAGTAGCGAAGAAAAAGAAGTCAACATCTCGAAACAAGCCGCGAACTGGTTAACGAACGACTTATTAGCCTTCGTAAAGAACGAAAAGTTAGCCACGCCGTACGATTTAAAGTTAAATCCAGAGGAAATCGCGGAGTTTTGCTTCCTCATTGAAAACGGCGAGATTTCCGGCAAAATCGGCAAAGACATCTTGCCCGAGTTGTTACTCGACGGCGGTTCTCCTCGTAAACTCGTCGAAGAGAAAGGCTTGATGCAAATAAGCGACCCGAAAGAGATTGAAAAGATTGTTCAAAAAGTCTTGGATATGAATCCAAACCAGCTCGAGCAGTACCGATCGGGGAAGACAAAGTTGAAAGGTTTCTTCGTCGGCGCGTGTTTAAGAGAAAGCGGTGGGAGAGCTAATCCGACGTTGACCGATGAGATTTTGATGCGTAAATTAGAGGAATAAACTGTGTGATGTTACTTTTCTGCAAAAAAACTACTTCTTGTTCGTTCGATCCTTTTTTTTCCTTTCTGTGTCGAGGGAGGGAGCCTTTCTTTTTTTTTGTGAAAACAAGGAAGATCTCTTCTCTTTCGCCTAAAAAAAGTAAAAAAGTCGACGACGTGGCTCTTCCGCAACCGTCGTTTAACACGGAGAGAAAGAAAAAAAAAGATTAGATGAGATATCCGTTTTAACGATATAGTAATCTCTACATAAAGTAAACGCGCGCGCTTTCTAAGAATAAGAAGCACTAGTCGCCTTTGCTTTCTTTCTCACTCGCTCTCTTTTATTAACATCATGTCACGCCGTGGTGTTTCTCAACTCCTCCGCCGCGCGTTGGCGCAACCAGCTTCGGCTTCATCTTCTTTCGGAGGAGCCGCATCGTCGACGTCGTTGTTCTCGACGAAAACCATCGGATCCACTTCTTCTTTAACGAGCGGTAAGGTGAAAGTCGTCTCCGCGGCGTTGAAGAACAACAACACCTCCCAATCCTTCAACAAGATTTTCTCGAGACAAATCTCGGTGGAATCTTTAGGTCCGTTGGATACGTTCGAACGCAGACACAACTCGGCGTCCAAGGAAGAAGCCGAAGAGATGGCTCGCTTCGTTGGGTTCAAGTCTGTGCGAGAACTCATCGACGCGACGGTGCCAGATAACATCAAAGCGCCGCAAGCGTTGAACTTAGGTTCCGAGGATTACAACAGAGGCTATTCCGAGACTGAGTTTTTGGACATGTTCAAGAAGATGGCGGGTAAGAACAAAGTCTTCAAGAACTATTTGGGTACCGGCTACCACGGAACGCACGTGCCGCAAGTGATTTTGAGAAACATCTTGGAGAATCCGGGTTGGTACACGCAATACACGCCGTACCAAGCGGAAATCTCCCAAGGTCGTTTGGAATCGTTGTTGAACTTTCAAACCATGATTTCTGATTTGACGAAGATGCCGTTGTCCAACTCTTCTTTGTTGGACGAAGGGACCGCGGCGGCGGAGGCGATGACGATGTGCTCCGCCATCGCGAGAGGTAAGAAGCCGAAGTTTTACGTTTCGAACAAGTGCCACCCGCAAACGATCGAAATTTGCAGAACGAGAGCGGACGGTTTGGGTTTGGAAATTGTCGTCGGCGATGAAGCGACTTTTGATTACAACGACAAGCAAGTGTGCGGCGTTATGGTGCAGTACCCGGCGACGGACGGCTCCGTCTTGGATTACTCCGACGTTGTCGAAAAAGCGCACAAAGGGGGCATGAAGGTTGTCGCTGCGTGCGATATCTTGGCTTTGACGCAATTGAAGCCTCCGGGAGAGTGGGGCGCGGACATGGTTGTCGGCTCTGCGCAAAGATTTGGCGTGCCGTTGGGCTACGGCGGTCCGCACGCGGGCTTCTTGGCGACCACGGAAGAGTACAAGCGTTTGATGCCAGGGAGAATTATCGGTATTTCCGTCGATGCGGATGGGAACCCGTGCTTGAGAATGGCGATGCAAACGAGAGAACAGCACATTCGCAGAGACAAAGCGACGTCGAACATTTGCACGGCGCAAGCGTTGTTGGCGAACATGGCGGCGATGTACGCCATCTACCACGGCCCGAAAGGCTTGGACGACATCGCCAAGAAGGCGCACGGCTTGGCCAAGATCTTCGAAGCAGGCGCCACGAAGATGGGCTTCCAAGGGCCGGCGAACCCGTACTTTGACACGGTGACTTTGAAATGCCCGAGCGGCGCGGATGCCGTCGTCGCCTCGTGCGCCAAGGCGGAAATCAACATCCGTAAGTTAGATAACGACCACGTCGCCGTCGCGTTTGACGAAACGACCACGTTGGAAGATGTCGACGATTTGTTCAAGGCGTTTAACGGCGGCAAGTCGACGGATTTCTCCGCGTCGTCCTTGGCACCGTCCGTGAACGTTGAAGAAACGAAGTTTACCAGAAAGTCCAAGTACTTGACGCACCCGGTGTTCAACGTCTATCACTCCGAGCACGAAATGGTGAGATATATCGCGAGATTGGAACAGAAAGATTTGTCCTTGGTTCACTCCATGATTGCGTTGGGTTCGTGCACCATGAAGTTGAACGCGACGACCGAAATGGCTCCGATCACGTGGCCGGAACTCGCCAACATTCACCCGTTTGCGCCGAAAGAACAAGCTGAAGGTTACGCCGAGATGTTTAGAGATTTGACCAAGCAATTGGCCAACATCACCGGCTTCGACGACGTTTCATTGCAACCAAACTCTGGTGCTTCCGGTGAATACGCCGGTTTGATGGCCATCAGAGCGTACCACCAATCTCGCGGTGATCACCACAGAGACGTGTGCATCATCCCGGTTTCTGCGCACGGCACTAACCCGGCGTCGGCGGCCATGTGCGGCATGAAAATTGTTGTTATCGGTACCGATGAAGCCGGTAACGTCAACATGGACGAATTGAAGGCGGCTGCGGAGAAGCACTCTGCGAACCTCGCGGCGTTGATGATCACGTATCCGTCCACGCACGGTGTCTACGAAGACGGTATTCGTGAGATTTGCGATACGATCCACGCACACGGCGGTCAAGTGTACATGGATGGTGCGAACATGAACGCTCAAGTTGGCTTGACGTCCCCGGGCTTCATTGGCGCGGATGTTTGCCACTTGAACTTGCACAAAACGTTTTGCATCCCGCACGGTGGCGGTGGCCCGGGTATGGGACCGATTGGTATCAAGGCGCACTTGATGCCGTTCATGCCAAACCACCCGTCCGAGAAGGACTTCGGTGCCTTGCCAGTTGGTGGGGACAAGCCGTTCGGCACCGTCTCCGCGGCTCCGTACGGTTCTGCGTTGATCTTGCCGATTTCTTACGCGTACATCAGCATGATGGGCGCCGAAGGCTTAAAGGTTGCCTCTGAAAGAGCCATCTTGAATGCCAACTACATGGCGAAGCGCTTGGAGAACCACTACCCGGTTTTGTTCAAGGGTAAGAACGGCACGTGTGCGCACGAGTTCATCTTGGACATGCGTCCGTTGAAGGACACCGCTGGCGTTGAAGTCGAAGACATCGCGAAGAGATTGATGGATTACGGCTACCACTCGCCGACCATGTCGTGGCCGGTCTCCGGTACGCTCATGATTGAGCCGACTGAATCCGAGTCTAAGCAAGAATTGGACAGATTTTGCAACGCGATGATTGCTATCCGTAAGGAAATCGCGGACATCGAATCCGGTGCCGCTGACAAGGAGAACAACCTCTTGACGAGAGCGCCGCACACGGCGGCGTCCATCGCCGGCGAGTGGGACAGACCGTACTCCAAGCAAGATGCCGTCTTCCCGGCGGACTGGGTCAGTCAGTCCAAATTCTGGCCGACGAATGCTAGAGTCGACAACGTGTACGGCGATCGTAACTTGGTCACGACGCACGCTGCCATCGAAGAAGTTGAATCTGCGTAAAAAACGTAATTTTTGTGAAAACATGTTTTGCGAGAGATTGTACCAAGTAGAGAAGAAGAAGAAGAAAATGAGAAGCATAAACCGAGTATCCTATATACTAAACTACCATATTAATAATCATCATTTCTACTACTAAAACTATAAAGTCATCGACTGATGAGCACGTTCGATGTCCCTTCCTCTACACGCTCGCGTACGCCTTGAACGCCGAGTCGTATAAGCTTTCTCTTTCTTGGCGCACGCCCGACCAACCTCTCGCGTTCCCGCTAATCTCTCGTCCATCCTCTCTCGTATACGTAGCACCAACAATATATGAAGCTACAATAACGAAAATACCGAATCCTAAGGCGCCTTGAAGTACTTCGTTCTTGCTCATTTTGAACGAGGAAATATCGAGTAACGTTTTGAATGTCTTTCTTGTTTCTTCTTCTTCTTCTTCTTCTTGCCCGGTTGGCGCCGCGTTCGTGTTGATCTCTTCTTGGACACCTTTTTCTTCTTTTCGTTCTTCTTCTGTTTCTTTCTTCTCAGCGATGATCTTCTTTACAGCTGAAGGCATTGGCACGTTCAGATTCTCCCACGTAAACCGACGATTCCCGCCCGGCCAGTAGGTCGTGGCTTCTACCAAACTCTCCACGTCCTCTCTTTCGTCCTCGCTGATATCATCATCGTTTTGTTGATTCGTTAAAGTCGTCTCTACTTGAGCTCCTTCTTCCTCGGGGTTCGTCTGCTTTCGCTCTTCTTCTTCTTCTTCTTCTTTGTCCTCGGTCAAATCCACCTCATCCATTGGGTTCGAAAAGCAACAATCCAAGAGAGTTCCCGTCGTTCCCGTTTTCGAGCAACATCCGCCTTCCTCCTCGCAACAGGAGAGCAAAGACGACGAATTTGGGCAACACCCCTGGTACGCGGGACCGGAAAAGATGTTGAACGTTTTCTTCGTTTGTCCTTCTCCTCGTTCGTCGTCGCGTTTCTCTCTTTTTCCAACCTCCGCTTCTCTTTCTTCTTCTTTGTTGTTGTCTTCTTCTTTTTCCGTGGTGGTGGTGGTTGTGATGAGAGGAAGTTGATGCGCGGCTTCATTTTTGGAATTCATCAAAGTCGAGTTTGAATCGTTGTTTTCGTCGTCAGCAAAAACGAACGTCGTCGTCAATGCGAAGAAAAAGAAGATCAGAAAGACTTTGACCGCACGTTTTACTGAAATCGTCGGCATCATCGTTCTTCTTTTCGCGCGATAGTGTTCCTTAAATGAGTTTCTACTCTTACAAGACTTTTTAGAAATTTTGTGTGGAAAGACTGCAGTGTGAAAAAAGTCGTTGTTGTTCTCGGTAACTGTGACGATGAATTTACGCATCTGTGATGATGAATTTACGACGTGTATGTGTATACTTTTAGAACTACAAATGAGCAGCTAATGTTGAGTGCGCTTGTGCCTTTTCAAAGTATCAGAATGACGAAAAGCTTTATCGCACACATCGCATTCATACGGTTTCTCGTTCGTGTGAATGCGCTTGTGCCTTTTCAAACTACTAGATTGAGTAAAACGTTTCTCGCACACATCACACTCGTACGGCATCTCGTTCGTATGAATACGCATGTGATCTTTCAAAGCATTAGAATGACGAAAAGACCTCTCGCACACATCACATTCGTACGGTTTCTCGTTCGTGTGAATACGCATGTGGGTTTGCAAAGTATCAGCTCGACGAAAACACTTTTCGCAAAAATCACACTCATACGGTTCCTCGTTCGTGTGAATGCGCATGTGCCTTTGCAAATTACCAGAATCACTAAAACGCTTCTCGCACACATCACATTCGTACGGTTTCTCGTTCATGTGAGTACGCATGTGTCTGGCCAAGTAGGATGGATATCGAAACACCTTCTCGCAAACATCGCACTCGTGCCCTCTCTTTCTCTTCGTTCCTTTCCTAACAGTTATCTCTTCTTCTTCTTCTTCTTCTCCCTCTTCTTCGTCTTCTTTTTGTATCTGATGATTTGCCTCGAAATCATCCTCAACAGGAATCCTCAAACACAACACCGGTTCTTCTCCCTCTTCTTCTCCCTCTTCTTCTCTCCTACCCTTCACCACCCTCAAAATCGTCCCCGCGTTCACCGCGCGCTGCGGGTGTGGATTCTTTTGTCTCATGTTGTTGTTGTTATTAGTAGTTGTATTAAAACGTAAAATAGATCAAAGGCGAGAGGAGGGAAAAAAAAATGAGACGTTTTGAAGGAAATTTTATAAAAATGATTGCATGTCTTTCTTTCTCTATTTTTAGTACTCTTTTACATGTAAAAATTGTTGGCATCACAATCTCTTTTTATGATGATTTATTAGACATTTCTTTCAATACGAACGAGCAAATGGCACGCTGAACGTTCAAAGAAGCTAAAGTGATCGAACTTTGCGCGAAGAAATCATTATTTGCGTTACGTTTGAAAGAGAGATCGTCGTCGTTTTGATCGTCGTCGTCTCGCGCTGCTCGGACGGCGAGGAATTCGCCGGATTCCGGATCGTATGATTTTTGCGACAACGACGGCGGTTGGACGATTGGCGCGTTTAATATCTTTTGCGTGTACGCTTGTAAAAGCGCAGCCACTTTTGGTTGGTCGCTTTGGTTTCCTATGTATCCGGAAACCTCGAACAAGAGTTTGGCGTAAAGCGCGTTGACGTCTAAAACCGGTTCGTCGTCTTCGCTCGGTTGGTACGTCGAAGAAGAGGAAAGAGAATCGTCGTCATCGGCAAAAGGCGCCCCCGCCATGTTTTGACGTTGTTTCGCCGCGGCTGTTTTAAACGCGGCATCGAAATCATACTCGTCGTTGTCTTCGTCCACGGACAAGTTGGTGGAAACGTCCGCGAAGAGTTCCTTTTCGCCGATCGATACCCATCGCGCGATGGAGGTTTTGAAACCTTCCAAATATTTAATCTGTCTCCCTTCGTCGAACTCAAAGTTATAATCGTACGCGTTGCCTTTCTTCCTAGACTCGATATCGTCTTGACCGTTGCTCGAAGATAAATCAATCTCTTCCCATCGAGGCGGATTCGCAAACGCAAAGGTTTTCTTCTTCTCCGTCTGTTGTTTGTTTTCCTGTTCTAATCGGTACTCGGCGGTTAAATACGCCGCAGAAACGAACCCGGCAAAGAGTTTTGGCGCGTCCGCACCTTTACCAAACATGCCTCTCGTCGTCGCTTCGCAATCAAACTCAGCCGCAGTAACGGATTGCACGAGCTCCTCTGCGGAAATGTTCGCCTCGTACGCCTCTACGCACGCTAACGAAAACGCCTTCAAGCCTTTCGGGTGCGCAGTCAAGACTGAAAAAAACGCAGTTAAAGCTCTCGCGGCGAGAGTTCGTTTCAACAACAACTCAGGATCGTTTGTAGGTCTGAAGCTCCATTCTAAAGCCAATTGCGGTTCTATTGTTCGACTCGTCGTCGTCGTCGTCGTTGCGGTCGGGACAGCTTCTCCTTCGTCCTCGGAAACCTCCGGCAAATCCTTCTTCCTCCCTTCCGGTCCTTCCACCATCTCTTTCGCGAGTAAACTCAATCTCGCGTTCGTTCGCATCAACAGAATTCCGGGCGTTATCTGTCTCACGTCGTTCACTTTCGCGTTCGGATTCCTCCCGCTCGAATTATCCCATTTCGAATACTTTCTCGGATCTTCGTTCGGTTCGCTCGCGTTCAACACTCGTCTTTGTTCAAACTCCATGCGTTTCAACGTGATTCCGTTTTCGTCTCGGTTCGTGTGTGTCATTTTAATGTACCCTAAAATCCCTTTAAGTTCCTTATCTTTCTCCGGATCGACTAAAAACGCGTCCGTTTTCTTCGAAGCTCGTCCCATGTAATGCAGCGTGCAATACACCATGCTCAGATGACTCAAAAACGCCTCTTGTTCGCTCGTCCCTAACGATCCGTTATTACTACTTTTACTACTTTTACTGCTGATATTGCTGTTCAAACCTAACACGTACGTTTCCGTTTTCAACTTCCCCAGCGAAATCGCCTCGTCGTACGCCTCCGTCGCCGCCATCACAAACTCTTGGTGCGCGAACCTCGAGCCTCGTCTCAGGGCTAAAAACGGCACCAGAAGCTCATCGAGCGTTGCGGTTAGATTTTTTGAGATCTCCTCGTCGTCGTCGTCGAAAGAGGATGATAACGGAGAAGAGGAGGAAGAAGAGGAGGAACACGCAGTTTTATTCGCACCTCTGTTGTCCTTCCTTTTCCTCTGTCTCCTCCTCTGTCTCCTCCCGTTCAACATCATCCCGTTCATCGTGTTTTGCGTCGTCCTCATCATCTGTGTCGTTAAAGTTTTTGTTCTTCTCGTTGTCGTTGTTGTTGTCGCAGACGCCGACGCAACAAAAGTCGCGACGCTTCTCGTCGTCGAAATCGTCGAAATCGTCATCATCATCGTCGTCTCGTTTGAATAATAATACACGTTAAAAATGTTGTCTCTGTCTCGTGTTTGTACTCCTCCTGTGATATAATAAGGATCTGATGAAGTCTTTCTCGTTTGTAATCTGAAGAGAATTTAAGAGAGTTTTTTGGTGTCGACGTAAGTGTTTTTTTCGTTCTCGTTTCCAACTATACATTTTTAGTCTTGGGAGTTCTCGTTATCCATCACGCACCTTAACACGCGCACGACAACAGTAAACGCACTCAGTATACAGAAGAAAGCAAATCATCATCATCAGAACAACAACAATTTCAACAACAACATCTTTTTATGAACGTTTATTCTTCAAACGAGATGATGACGACGACGCGGTAATAATACTATGTTTCGCTCGTCCTCGCTTCTGTCGTTCTCCGCCATCGTCGGGAAAAGAGAGAAGAAGTTAAAGAAGAAGACGAAGAACAAAATGGACGACGACGACGAGAAGAAGAAGACGAAGAAGAAACAAATAACGACGCTGGATTGGACGACGGTGATTGCCATCCAATCGTGCTCGTTGATTTCCATCATGTCCTCCACGTTCATCTTCTCGACTGGGATATTCATGGTGAAGAATTTCGACAGAAACAACGTTAAAGAAGACGAGGCGAAAGCGGCGTTGAGATGCGGGTTATTGATTGCCTCGAAACCGTTTTTTAGCGCGATGAGCAGTTATATGTGGGGGCGTTCGGGGGATAGGATTGGGTTCAAGTTTAATATTTTGGTGTCGGTGATATTCGTAGCCGCGATTAACTTGGCGTTTGGTTTCGCCGAGACGTACACGCAAGCGGTTTGGGTGAGGAGTTTGAGCGGATTTTTCGACGGGATTGTCGTTTTAGTGAAACCGTCGTTATCGTTGATTTCGGATAAGACGAATGCGAACAGGGCGTTCGGTACGACGGGTCTGGCGTACGGGTTAGGAACATCGATCGCGCCGGCGATTGCGAGTTTTTTAGCGTTTCCGTGCACTTCTTGGAAGATGTACGATACAAAAAACGAGGGCGGGAAAGAGTGTCCGGCGCTGTTCGAGAAGTACCCGTTCGTGTTATCGTCGTCTTGGATTACCATCGTCGCCGTTCCCGCGTTCGTATTTGCGCTCGTTTGTATGAAGATTGTGCCACCAACTAGAGCAGCAGCAGCAGTAGAGAATAGCAGTAGAGAAGATATAGAGAAAGCGAACGGCTTTTCGATATCGTTCGAGATGGTCGAGACGGGGAAATTGAATCAAAGCATACCAGAGGTAGAAGAAGAAGAAGAAGAAGAAGAAGAAGAAGAAGAATCGGAATCAGAGTCTGGCGGGGAAAATGACAAGTTAGTTTCGATACCTCTCATCGACGATGATTCCGATGATTTTGATGATTCCGCCGAACACGCGGTGGAAACAGTTAAGTTAATTCAAGAGAAAGACTCGTCGTCGTCGTTTTCGGAGATACCCATGACGACTTCTACGACGACGACGACGGATGCATCGTCGTTTCATTCTACGAAGACTGGACGAGACCGAACGAGCATTTGGATCCTATTAAAAGACGAAGACATTTATCAAGCCATTTCGCTACAGATTATGGTCACCATGAATGTTTTAACCGGGACTGAAATCACTCCGATTTGGCTCGCCACGTCTATCGAAAACGGTGGATTAGGATGGAAGACGCAAGATATTGGCGTTTTCGGGACCGTCATGGGAGTGACAATCATGTCCTTTCAATTGTTCGCGTTCGTTAAATTAACCGACAAATACGGCATCGTAAGACTCGTCACTTGGGCGCTCTTTCTCAGCGCCTTGGTGTATCCGTGTCACTCCATCGCCAACTCCATCGCTCGCGTCTCCAAACCGGGCGCGTGGGCCATGGTCGTTTCTTTGGGTATGATTCGAGGATCTTTAGGTCCAATCATGATGGGCGGCATATCCTTAATCGTCAACAATGCCGCGCCGAGAGAGTCTCTCGGCGTCGTGAACGGGTTTGCCGGCACTTTTAGCAACCTTTCCCGAGCGTTGGCCCCGTTAGTCGGCGGTTCTCTCATCGCCGTCATGGCGTCTTCGCCGAAAGATGCGTTCATGCGTAACTGGTATCCGTTCTTAGGGTTAGGTTTCTTCTTCTTAGTTTTGGGTTGGTATTCCATGAGACTGAGTCGACGGTTGGACGTTCCCCGAATGCATTAATGAGAGATTTTTTGACTAGACTTGTATTGCACCAAAAGAACACTACTTCACAAAACAGAACACATAAAAGACAAAAGATGTTTCTCATCACGAGAGCGACGTCTTCTTTGCACTCCTCGACCTCTTTTACTCCTCCTCTTAGCACTCATCGCGAGAGGAAGTTAAAGAAGTTAAAGAACAGAAACGTTTTAGGAGTAGGAGTCAGAAGCAAACTAAGCGACGAAAACGAACAAGAGTGGGAAGAAATCCTCCCTCCAACAACGAAAGAAGAAGATAAAGAAGAACTACCGGTTGGTCGTAAACTGGCGATTTCGGCGTTCGCAGTCGGTACCGCGGCGTTTATGAGCGCCACTGGCGTGGGAAGTTCCTCGAATTCAATCAACGCCGTCGCGGCAAACTTGGCGCAGTTAGAACGAGAATCGGTCGATATCGACGTCGCTTTGCAGAACGAGAAACCGACGGTGTTGGAGTTTTACGCGGATTGGTGCGAAGTGTGCAAATCGAGCGCTCCGTACGTGTTTGAGGTGGAGAAAGGGAACAAAAAAGACGTGAATTTTGTGATGATGAACATCGATAACGCGAAGTGGACGCAAGAGATGGACGACTACGACGTGGACGGGATCCCGCACTTGGAGTTTTTAGACGGCGAGAACAAGAGTAAAGGGGCGTTGATTGGGAAGTTCCCGAAAGAAGTTTTGGAGGCGAACATTGGCGCGTTGAAAACGGGGGAGGAGAAGTTGCCGTACGCGAAAGTGAGGTTTCAACCGTCGCCGGTTGAGGCGAAATCGATCATGGAGGCACCGAGCGTGGCGGTGTCGGCAACCGGAGGCGCCGTGGCTACCTCCGATCCGAGAGCGCACGGTTGAAAAAAAAGACGAGTTGAACTTTTACATCATCATCATGTACACTATAATAATATTACACACAAATACTGAACGACCCCGAAAGGGCTTATTGACATTGTTGTTTTACACGAGCGCCAACGAGCGCTCTTCCTTTTTGTTGTTCGAGGAATCATTTTCGTCATTTTCGTCGTCGTCTGAATCGCTCCCGTTGTCGTACGTTCCAACCCTTTCGTGAACGAAAATCGATCCTTTATTGCCGACGGAAACGCGAACTTTGTCGTCCAAATATAACTGCTCGACGTACCCTATCCCTTTGCCCGGAGACGGTTCGAGCGTAATCGTTTTCACTTTCTTTCCAAACAAGTTAATATCCACCGTATCAATCGTCACGTTCGTTCGCACGTCCGACGCCGCGCTGGACCGCGCTATCGCTTTCACGCGCAAGAACTTCGCCACCTCGACGTCGTTCACCACTCGCGCGCCGTTCTCTTCCACGATTTGAAAGTTCGTATCCTTCGCCAACCCGGCGAATAACTTCTGAAACGGATTCACCTTCCCGCTCGTTTGTTTCGACCACAAAAGTTTCCACTTCCCTTCCAAAAGTCTGGATTTTGCCGGTCGTTCAATTTCGCCGTCGTATAACGTTTTCAGCTCCTCCAACGCGGATTCCACGCCGACGTCGTTTTTCGTTTCAATCATGTATAAGAGATTCTCTCGCGCGCCGAGTTTGATTTCATCTTTCCCGCCTTTGAATATCTTTAATTTATTAGTATTACTATTATTCGTAGCAGAAGTGATAGCTTTTGTTTTGCAACGTAAACGACCTCTCTCGTTTTTGTCGTTTCTTGTCCTTCTGCTGCTTTTTATGTAAAAGCTCCGCGGTTGGAGTGGTGTCGTCGTCGTCGTCGTCCTCGGAGAAGCGCGCATCATCATTTCAAAATGTTATCTTTCTTTTATCTTTTCAAACTCCTTCAAACTGATTTTACTATAAGAGAGCGCAGGGATACGAAATATGCGAAACCGCTCAAAGTGTTGTTGATATTAGTTTAGTAGGGAGAAGACGCAAACAACGCGTTGTTTGCAGAGATGAGAGAGAGAGAGAGAGAGATTGCGTCGCGCGTCCTTGTGTGTTTTGCACGTTTATACTAATGAGGAGAGCTTTTGAAATGGATTTGCCCACGTTACGTCATCCTTTTAAGTCACTTTTCAAAACGAGACCAAAAAGAGTCTCACTTTTCACCGCAAAAGAAGAAAAAAAAGAAGAAAAATTTGGACTCTTTCGTCGTTTCCCGATCTCTCTTCATTTTTTATAGAAGACACATTTAGTATCGCTCTTCTTCTTCTTCTTCTTCTTCAGAGAGAGAGAGAAAGAAAGAGAGAAGAGAGAGAGAGACAAAGTGCGAAAATTCGAGAGCGAGTACAGAGACGACCACTTTAAAACGACGCTTTGAAGAAAAACGTGCGGGATTTCTTCTTTAAAGCAGAAAAGCAGCGCGATCTCATTCCTCGTAACGACATCATCATCATCTTCTCCCCTTAAAAAGCTGCACTTATTACGTAGTAGATATATTTAGTCTCTTCAACGATAATGTCTGGAATCGGCACGGGGTACGATTTGTCCACGACGACGTACTCCCCGGACGGGAAAGTTTTCCAAGTGGAATACGCGTGTAAAGCGGTTGAAAACGGAGGTTTAGCCATCGGGTGCAAATGTAAAGACGGCGTCGTCGTCGCGGTGGAAAAATTGGTACAATCGAAAATGTTAGTGCCAGGGACGAATAAGCGCATACACGCGGTGAGTAAACACGCCGGGATGGCGGGAACTGGATTAGTACCGGACGTTAGAACAGTCGTGGATCGAGCGAGAGAAGAAGCGGCGAACTATTTGTCCTTTTACGGCGACGCGATTCCGGCGAACGTTCTCGCCGATCGAATGGCGCACTATTATCACTTATTCACTTTGTACTGGTCGGTGAGACCGTTTGGAGCGTCGGTTATTTTAGCCACCAAAGACTCGAACGGGTATCACATGTACGTGTTAGAGCCGAGCGGAGAGTGTCACAAGATGAACGGGTGCGCGATTGGGAAGAACAAAGCGGCGGCGAAGACGGAGATTGAAAAGTTAAAGTTCGGGGAAGTTTTAGCCAAAGATTGCGTGAAAGAGTTGGCGAGAGTTATATATAAAATTCACGACGAGAAAGATAAGGATTTTGAGTGCGAGCTGGGATGGATTTGCGAGGACAGTAAGGGGGAGTTTAGGAGAGTACCGAAGGAGGTCGCGGACGAGGCCATCGCTTTGGCGAAAGCGGCGTTGGAGGAAGACGACGATATGGACGACGCTTAAGAAGTAGGCAATAAAATAACCCTTTTATATATACCCACATAGCATTTATCATCATCAGTTGTTAATATTAACGAGAGAAAGAGAGAGCGTAGTAGCATAAATACTCACACATCATCGCGTGTACGTACCACGGGTAGTTTTTAAGGAGAAAGGTTGTTTTTCCTAGGCAAGGAGGAGCAAAAAAAGGAGAAAAAAATATTACATTTTGCTTCATTTCACGGGCGTTACATCAACACTCGAACACACTCAAACACATCGAACTTTTGAACTTTTGAACGAACGAACACTATGGCGTCGTATTACATCCACGCGGGACGAACGATCGAAGAGGCGCCGATGCGCGAAGGCTCTCTGTATCTGTACGATAAGTAAGTGTTGTTTGATTTTTTTTTTCTTCGATCGAGAAAAGCGAGCGTTTTTTATCCTATTTCTCACGTTGTTGTTCTCACAGAGAAGGTTGGTACGATTTCTTCGCCAACTCGACGTCGGTGACGAGCGACGGATACTGCGACGACTCCACCATCGGTATGAAACACGTCGCGGTGAGAGACGCAGGAAGAGAGTCGACGTTTAAGCCAAACAAAAACAACATGTTTCCTCGACCGAAAAATTGGAAACCGACGAAGAGTAACACGCACAAAGAACATTTCAAGGAGTGAATGAGTGCGTACGAGGGCAAACGGAGGATCTCGCGTGATCTCGCGTGTATCTCTGTTATGTATCATCCATCACAAAAAAGTATAAGTGCTACTGCGTACAAAAATCTATCTACTTTTTAAGCGCGCCCGGTGTAATTCAAAACCAAAGGAAAAGCGCCTTTCTCTATTTCATCCTTGAATAGTTCGTACACGGTTGTATTCTTGTGCGGCTTTTTGCTTTCGCATTTGTCGCAGTACCACGGATCGTCGCCTTCTGGAATATCGTCGAGTTTCGGCGTCAAGCAGAAGCAGTGCAAACCGGCATCGCATCCATCGCAAAGTAAAATTTTCTCCGGCGAATGTCCCGCGCCGCATTCCGCGCACATGACTTCGTCCGCTTCTTCGCCAAACTTAAAGTTTGCGACTCTCAGCTGTTCGTTCTGTCTCTTCTCTTCGGAACCATCTTTGTCTTTCCAGACGATAGCGCTGACGAAAAAGTTTTGCACGACGAACGAGGATAACAGGTTTTCAATCGTCAAATCTTTCGGGACGAGCATGTGATCAAACTTTGCAATCGCGAGTGGATCTCCCAACACGCGTCGTAAGGAGATGTGCATGAAATCTTCCTTAGCAATAGCGCTTTTGTGCATCATCCCATTCTCGTGGGAAATTGTCATTTTCTTCGGTACAAATCCACGCAGATTGATAGGTGCAGCGGTGGTTGCGGCGTTGGCGGTGGCGGCATGGTGTCCCTGCGCCGCGCGATTGTTGATATTTGCGAGACTTACATCGTTCTCCTCGTCGCTTCCTCGATCTTTGCCTTCGCCACTCTCCTTGCCAGAGACTGTTTTGCTATTGCTCGTCCCGTTCGCGAGCTCTAAATCAAACTTCTTCGCTTTCACCAAGTCTGTAAACGACAACTGCTCCTTGACTTTCTTATAGTCCACTCTTCCGCTCATTTTATGTTCTCTTGTAAATGCCTCGAAATTTCGTCGCTCCTCTTCGCGCTTCAACTGTACCTGTCGTTCTTCTTCTTCTCGTTTTCGTTTTTCTAGCTGTTCGCTTGTATTTTCATTGTCATTCGCATGATCGCTCGTCTTAATCGCCACGTCCATTCGCGCTGGCAACGGCTTCAACTTGTTATCGTCTTCCCAGTTAAAAATTTTCATCCCGGACGCCATCATTGCCATCCTCTTTGCGTCTGCTTCGCGTTTTATCTTATCTTTCGCTTCTCTCACCCGTCGATCGTACTCCGCTTGACTCTTGTACCGATCGCCTTGAATCAAATCGTCGTAGTCATCGATTATGCCGACACTTTTCTCTAACTGATGGTCCGTCGCAACTCCTCCTCCCGCCAACGCTCTCTGTTGTTGTTGCATCATAATATGTCTTTGCAACTGATCTTGCTGCTGCATTCGCATGTCGCGTTCCACAGCCGCCATTCTCTCCCTTTGTTCTATCTCCTTCTGCGCCCGAAGTCTCTCCCTCTCCAATCTCTGCTCTTTTCTCTCCTGTTGCTCCTTCTTGATCTGCTCCGCGATGGCGTCGTATCGGTTCCTCTCCTCTCTCTGTTTCTCCAAGTTATCCTCCAAAATCGTCGTCGCCTCTTTCCTTGAAAACCTTTCCTCTTTCTCGTCGTACGATTCAGCGCCTCCTTTCGCTGCATAAATCGCGCTCACAATCGCGTCAAATTTCGGATCCTTGACGAAATCTCGTCTCGACGCCACTTTCGCTCGACACTCTGGGCAGCACATTTGATTTTTCCGAATCGATTCTTGCACGCAGTCGTTGCAGAATCGGTGTAAACACACTCTCACCGTGACGCAATTTTTCACGGTGCCCCAACAGATGGAGCATCGCGTGTCCGCGCGGACGTCTCGGTACAAGATCTTTTTATCATCGTTATTATTATTATTACTCAAAGTCGTCGTCGTCGTCGTTACTAAAGCGTTGTTATTGTTCGTTTTTTCTTCTTCTTCTTCTAATTTTTTTTCTTCTTTCTTTGAATCTTCATCATCACCCAAAAATTGCAATTGCGTCGACTTTTGCAACTCTGTCGCATTCGGTGCTTCTTCTTCCTTCTCCTCCTTGTTATCGTCGTCGACTTTGAGAAGAGAAATACCTTCTTCTTCCTCCATCATCTTTGAAATGAGAACTTCTTCTTTTCTTTGTTAAAATAATACAAATATATATACGAAGAAGAGATTGTGGTGAAATTCAAGCTTAAAAAAAAATTCCGAAGAAGTAAAAATTTTGTGTTTTGATTTTGAATGAAAAATTTTTCTCTCCTTTTTCTCTCCTCCTCCTCTCTTGTCTTTATTTGTATCAAAGTCTTGTTACTCTCGCACAACAAACAACATATTCAGAACCAACGACGAATAATCTCATCATGCCGCCGAAATCATCGAAGACCGAAAGGGAAGAAGAGACGGACGTGTCGGCGACTACGAATCGTTTGCTCGAGCTGGAAGAACTGACCGCAGCGCAGAAGGTCAAGTTAAGAGCCGCGGTGAAGAAAGGGAAATCCATCGAAGAAGAACGGAACGCTTTGAAAGAAAAATTGGAGGAAGAAGTACGAGTGAGCGAGGAGACGAGGAAAACGAGCGATATTTTAATCGAGCAGTTGAGAGAACAAGTGAAGAAGATGGACGGGAAAGTGAAAGTTTTAGAAGCCATGAAAGAAGCGACGACGAGTTCGTCCGACAACAACGATAAAGCGAAGAAGGAAGAGAAGGTTTTGAAGGAAAAGAACGAACAGTTGGAGGCGAAGGCGAAAGAGCAAGAGGTGTCGATCGCGCGACTGGAGAGCGAACAGAAGGCGCAATCGAAAGAAACAGATGCGTTGCAAAGAGAGAAAACGAGAATGTCGAGAGAGATTGACGATTTAAAAGCAAAGTTGAAAGAACAGAAAGATGCGGTGAAAGTATCGAAACGAAGAGAAGCGGACGCGCTGGTAGGCGGAGCCGCGTTGGAAACGGCGGAAAAGAAGGCGATGGAGAACGAACAGTTGAGAGAAAAGTTCGAGAAAGAAAGAGACGAGAGTTTGGAAAAATACGAACAAATGAAAGAGGAGAGAGACAGGGCGATAGAAACGGCAAAAACGATCGAGGCGCGAACCGCGTCGTTGACGAAACAAATGGAGGAAGCGAAGGCAAAGTTTGAGGAGGACTCGGCGCGAGCGAAAGATTTGAAAGAGAAATCAGAGCTGATTCTAAGAGAAGCAGAACACAGGATTCAAACTGCCGAAGCTTCTGCAGTCGCATCCGAACAAGAAGCCGAGCGCATGATGGAAGAGGCAGAAAATAGAAATAGAAAGTTTCAACACTTACAAGTTGCGTTTCAAGAGCGGGAAGCGGCGTTGCATAAAAAGATTGAAACGTTGGAAATGGCAAGAGACGATCGAGTGGAAGGTGTGAAGAGCAGACTTGAAACTGAAATGGAAAAGAAAGAAGAATTTGCGCGGATGTACGAAGAAGCAAAGACGGAAGTGAAGGGCTTACGTGCCTCGATGGGTGCGATGGAGTCCAACGCGCACGCCGCGGTTGCGGCGAGAGAACACGCGACGACGTGGAAGGAGAAAGCAACGTCGGCAATCGCAGAGACGGAGAATTTGCGCGAAAAAATTGCAGCATTAGAAGATGCAAATATACAAAAGCAGCAAATGACGTTGTCCAGTTCCTCATCTACGGCAAACGCCGTCGTCATGGAAAAAGAGATTGCGACTCTCAGGGAAAGTTTAGAAGTTGCGCTGAAACAGAAAGAGGACGCCGAACTCCGCGCGCAATCTGCGTTGAACACTGCTTCGAGCATGAATACAAATGGTGTCAGCGATGCCCCCGGTGGTGATTTGGAAAACAATAACAGCTCGTCCGCGCACCAGGCGCGTAAATTAGCCGAAAGTGAACACACTGTTTTGAAACAACAAACAGAAATCCAAGCGTTGACGAGACGCGTGAAAGATTTGTCCTGGCAAGTTTCCATGTACTCCGATCAAGACAAAGTCGAGGGGAGTGGCAATTTGACGGCGACTCCAGGGAAGAAAGCCGGGTTAGCGGCGATGTTTGGTGGAGGTGGCGGTGGTGGCGGATTGGCGAATTTGAAAGGCAAAAGGAGACAGTTTGTCGTCGTGTATTTAGGTGTTCTTCATCTCCTCGTGTACGTTGCATTTTTACACGGTGCATTTAGCGCGCATAAAGCAGTCACCGGATGTAGAAGATTTTAGAAGATGATCGCTTTATTATCAAAGACCATTGTAGGTAGCCATTAGCAGCGGAGCGTTTTGATTTTACATGTTATTACACTATCTTGATTACTACGTGTGAAATTTGATGGATTGTAGAGAATGAAAGAATTCCCTCAGCGCTTCCAAAGTGTTCGTTTTAACGTTTACGCATCCCTTCACGTCTAGAACCTTCAAAGTTTTTGTCTCTTTTTGTCCTATTTGCAAACTCTGGATGAGCTTTTCCGTGATATTCCTGTTCCCGTGTACGGACAAGAGCTCCAAATGACGACAGTTCTCCGCGACGTGACAAATACCTTCCGACCTCAGACTCCCGCACCAAGAGAAATTCGCGTACCTCAGCGTCTTCGGTAATTTGAATAAAGTCACATCAGTCAGCTTGTTGAAACCGCACGCATCAAAAAACTTCAAATTCGTGAGACCGTCTATCTTCTCGAATGATTTGTTCGTCAGTTGACTGTTGGCGTATAACGAAAGAAACTCGAGTTCTCGACATCCCTCTACGACGAGCGCCACGCTCGCGTCCGTCATCTTAGGCACTCTCGTGAGATCTAAATATCTTAATTTTCTACACTTACTAATCTCTCGAACGCCTTCATCGTCCAGTTGCACGCACCCGCTCAAATTCAACACCTTTAAGTTCTCGTGACAAAAGCGACACACCGAGAGCACGCCTTTGCTCGTTATTTTCGTATTCCAGAAGAGTTCAAGGCACTCCAACTTGTTCTCTAAATACTCGCTCACACTCATCAACCCGAGATTCCCAAACTGCCGAACGCGTTCGTCTCCAGACCCGGCCGCGTTTAAGTTCACTCGCGTACAACTTGTCGCATATTTTCTCGCGATTTTCGAGACGGTTTCGTCGTCCACGCCTTTCGCCAACTCCAACTGCACCGCCTGTATTATAACTGTATTCTTAGAATCATCATCATCATCATCATCGAGAAATGCAACATCAATCTTCGCCTTTGCGTTTGGACAGTCTCTCAAATATAAAACGGTTCGATCGTTTTTCTCGTATTCTCTCAGTCTCACTATTTCCTCGCTCAAACCGTGCGTCGTCTCTTTCGAGCCTTCGTCGTAACAACCCATGATTGAAAACGATGATAAAATGATGATGATGATGATGAAACGTGTGATTTTTTTAAGTTTTGTGTCACCCCCAAAAAAAACAACAAAAAAGACGGACAAAGAAAGGACAAAAATGCATCATCCTTGAAAAATTGTTTTCTCCAAGAAGAGAGAGAGAGAAAATACGAGAAACGAAAAGACAGCAACAGCACAAAAATAAATATCTCTCGTAGAGAATAAATAAGATGAGTTGTTTTCTAAACATGGTGACGTCTTCGGACGTCATCGTGCCCAGAAGAGAAGAACAGCAACATCAGCATCATCATCATCAGTATTATAACGGTGGCGAGTACGGAGGCGCGATGATGACGACGAGTGTAGCGCCTCGAATACGGGTTGAAATCGCGAACGGGATTCGGAAAGGCGAGAAGTTCATCACCGAACTGAGCGGATGCGAACGGGTTCGAGATTTCGTGTCCATGAAGTTATGCAAGAACGAATATTTGCGAGGAAAAGAGGTGAAAGTGTACTTGGACGAGTACGAGTTGTTAGGGGACACGAGCGTGGACGTGTTAGGGCACGAAGATAAAATATTCGTGGTCGTTTGCGACGACGAGGGTGACGAGATGGAAGAGGAGGAAGAAGTCGACGACGGTTTTGCTCGAGTACGAGCCGAGTTGGAGAAGCGCGAAGAGGAGAAGAAGAAGGAAAAGAAGAAGAAGAAGAAGAAGAAGACAACATTAAAGCTGAAAAAGGAGACGAATAATCGAGGGACGCGCATTGTAAATCAACAACACGAACGAAAGCAGAAGAAACATAATCTCGAACACTCGCTGCGGATGGCGCCGACGATGGTAACGATGAAAAAGGTGCAGAAGAAGATGGCGACGGTTCCATCGAAAAAGGACGAGCGTCCGAGACTTGCCGCGCAGGTGGTCTACGCGTCGAGTTCCGAGGAGGACGATGACGACGGTGACTCGCACGGATTAGAAGAGTTATCGTCCGACGAAGACGGGGGAGATCCGGAGTTTTTTGTACGAAACGTGGGTGTGCAGAAAAGCTCACGTTCGTTAAGGAAGAATGGCACGCCAAATTCGAAAGAGAAGAGAGCTGAATTACCGAAGAAAAAGAATTGGCAGTCGCGCTTATTACGAAATGCAGAGAAACCAGATTGGATGTGCAGAGGAGCCGGGTTCAAGTGGTCTTGCACAGAGAAGAAAGCGCCGGGGAAATCGGTTTGCGAAAAGCATTCGAGGATGCCGAAGTGGTCCAAAGCTCCTGTCGCCCCACCACCACCGCCCGCAAAAAAAGCTGGGAAAACGCTCGAAAAGCTGGAAAACGCTCGAAAAGCTGCCGCTTCGAGTGCGCTTACTTGCGAGAAATGCGGCAAGGTTTGTAAAGGTCAAGGTCCTCTGACGATGCACGTGCGATCGTGTAAAGGCAGCGACTCGAGTATCGCCGCGTCGCCAGCCGCCGATGAAACGAAGAAAGGTGGGCAACCTCCCTTGTTGAGAGGAAAGCGCGTTCCCATCAAATTGCTTCGAAAATGCGCGAGAAATTGCGGCGTGAAATCAATATTAGCAGAGCTTGTGGTGAACTACCGCATTGGTGCGCGCTCGAATGTGCCTGTGACTGCGATGGTACCAGCACAAACCCCGGTCGCGACGGCGATTGCGCCTATCCTAGCATCAGTCGCAGATGCCGACAAAAAGCTAAGTGATGTGATGGCCATCGCGAAGAAGAAAGCTGAAGATACGAAAAAGCGTCTGGAACACGAGCTACGAGTTGAGGGAGAAAAACTCGAAAAGGCGAAAAAAGAGGAACTGGAAGAACGGAAACGCCTGGAAGAGTTAAAGAGTAAAGCCGAAATCGAGCGATTAGAAGCTGCGAGAAAGATGGAGGAGGAAAAAGAAAAGCGAAAAGCAGAGGAAGAGCGAAGAGTCGCCGCAGAGGCGGAAGCGAAAAGAGTCGAACGCGTACGAGTCGAAGAAGCCTTGAAGATGAAAGCCGAGCAAGAAAAGAAGGCAGCGGCTGAGCGCGAGAAAGTAGAAGCGGCTAGACAAAAACAAATTGAAGAGGCGCGATTAGAAGCTGCGAGAAAGATGGAGGAAGAGGTTCGATTGCAAGCTGCTAAGAAGAAAATGGCAGAGGAGGAAGAAAAAAGGCGCCACGAAGAGCACGAGAAACTTGAAAAAGAGAAGAAAGTGAATGATGAAGCTCGCCGCGGTAGGAGCAAGGACGCCACCGTCGAAAGACAAGAAAAGGAGGTTGAAGAAGTTACGCCTTTGATGAAATCGAGCATCGTGCTGAAACCGGGCGAAGTTGCTTGCGGTGCACCCACGAACAAGCAAGTTATGTGCCCGTATCCTGCAAAAACCTGTCCATGGCACATCCACGGAGACGGCGATGACAAGGATGACCAAGTTCATCACAATCGTCGTCATCTTCTCACTTCGGGCGATATCGGTCCTTCGCTGAAGGGAAAGTGGATATCAGTCTTATGGCCAGATACCGGAGAATGGTTCGACGGTGAAATTTTGAATATGAACAACTCCACCGCGAAACTGTGGTACCCAGCGGACGACCTCGACGATGCCACGCTCGGTGAAAGGGAAGATATCAATTTAGAGGAGGCTATTGAAGGCAACGAAATATCTTGGCCGCTGGTAGCAAGAAAGCCTTTGACTTTGCAAGCCAAGTTGGTCGACGAAACGTCTTCCCTTGATATATTGAGAGACTACATTACTTCTTGTGGCGGAAAATTAGAAGGCAACTGGTCCGTGCAAGTTAAAGTGCGTCAGAGCGGCCAGTCTGCGTTAACTGGACACGTCGATCACTACTTCTTTTCGCCAGAGGGGAAAAAATATCGCTCGAAAGTTGAAGTCGCGCGCGCTCTGAACGTCCCAAAGCTTCCGAAATCAGCGAAGAAGAGAAAGGTAGTGTACAATAAAGACGACGACATCGGCACTCCGCCGCCAAAGAATCGCAAAGAAACGCATTCACAACGACTGTCGGATAAAACAGCAGCAGTAGCAGCAGCCACAACAGCAGCAACTCCGTACGGGTACGGGTCCCCGGAGGCCTCTCCCGACTATTTTCTTCAACGAAGCTTTGATGGTGAGACGAACCTCAGCGACTCGTTTTTGACGAATACTACTAATATTAATACCATCATCACCGACGCGATCACCAACGTCGACGAGAAAATAAACCAACAACAGGGAGGAGAATATAATAACAGAAACACTACCGACAGAGACGACAACGCGTCGTCTCCGTTGCCGCCGCTGTTTAAGAATAAAAGCGGCGAGAGGATGGAGTTAACCGTGCACCAAAACGACGGATGGATGTAGGTGTACGCGCGCACGCACGCGCACGCTAGCGCGAGAGAGAAAGAGAGAGAGAGAGAGAAACGAGAGAGTCATAAGAAAACTTTGTACAAATAATAATAACTTGTGGTAGTACTACTGCGGTATATGCGCTCGAAGAATATATTATTGAAACATAAAGTGTCTTTGCATTCCGCCATAAAATATCTTGAATCTCCCCTCGGGGAAAACGAATCGAAGCACCATGAACACATTTTTACCGGCGAACATGTTGACGAACAAAGATAAAGTCATCTCTCTTCGAGACGATACCGTCAAAGTCTCCGATGAAATAAAACCTCCTTCTTCCTCGTATTCCGCGCGAGTTAAAGTGCATATTAAGCCACTGGGTATCAAGTTCGTTGAGAAGATCGATTCGTCTGCGTGTCCAACCATACGCGACTTTGTCGAGCGACAGCTGTGGAAAGTCCAGGAAATACGAGGGAAAGAAATACGAGTATACGTGGAAGAATTTGGAAACGAAGAGGAAGGGTACGAGTTGTTCGGCGACACGGAAACCTGCGTTTTAAAACCGGACGAATTGTTGACGGTGAAACTCGTCTCGGACGACACCAAAAAGCAGAAGAAGGCGAAAACAGTCGAGAGAACGCGAAAAACGAAGAAAGTAACGTCGACGACGCGGATGGTAGATTTCTATGAGGAAGGGAAGAAAAAGCGTAAAAAGCGCGAGGAAGAAAACGCTGAGAAGGATTCGTCGAGCGAGGACGAGGACGGAGAGAATGAGTCGATTCTGAAACACCAAATCGTGCACTCCGCAATAGTCAGAGCGGGTGCAAAGGGTATACACGCAAAGGATCTCTCTGAAAGAGAGAAGGTCAAGTTGAATACTGTGCGTGCAGTCCAGCTAAAAGGCATGCAAGAAGGCATTTACAAACGGGTCTCGCCTGGCACGTATGCGATTACGTCGAAAGGAAGTGAGAAGGTGATTAAAAAGATGAAGAACTCTCCTAACTCTGTGCTCACAATCTCGACACCGACGAATGCGAAAAATTTTACCACGATAAAGTCGCCGCTCACGACTCAAAGAAAACTTCTCACGACTGACGACATATCGTCTCGATTGACAGGAAAGATGATTTCTGTAAAATTTGAAGATCCGCCCGAGTGGTTTGTTGCAACCGTACTATCATTCGATGTGATCGAGCAAAAATCTTCGCTGTTTTATCAAGACGGCGATCGAGAGCTTTTGAACATGGCAAAAGCATGTCGTAATGGCCAACTTTCGTGGGTAGTGCACGGCGACAACGGCACGTCTAAAACTCATTACCGTTTACCCCCTCCCTCTCCAATTACGGATTCTGAAAAAGCTCAGCGCGCACTCGAGAGGTTACGTAGCTACATCAAATCTTTAAACGGTACTTTGCCCGAAGGATGGAACGACGTTGACATCCACTACTATCGCAACGGCGTTTCAGAAAATTACTTTATTTCACCAGAGGGCAAGAAATATAAAGGACCTCGGGCAGTAGCAAAAGCTTTGAACCTGCTATGAGCGCACGCAAAAAAGGAGAAGTAATGTACCACCACTAGTAATTCTAGACTTTCGTAGAGAAACGCGCATTTTAAAAGAGAATACCACTTGCTAAATACACATACGCTACGTTTCATGGCTAAATTATGCTATTATTATCATCATCTAATTGCGAACTTCTCTTTTACTCTCATCATCATCATCATCACTTGGAGGCTTTTTTTGATTTTTTCTCCTTCTTCTCTTTCTTTTCCTTCTTTTTCTTCGAGACAGAATCCGTGGAAGACATGCTCTGAGAGTTCTTGGTTTTAAACCCGAGCGTCGGCTGCAAAGCGTCTGCAAAAGAATCGATCGAGTTTGGATCTTTCACTTCCTCGTACTCGAAAGCTTTTGCCAGTTGGTCGATCTCCTCTTCGTCGTCGTCTTTGCCGCCACTTTTCAAACCAGCACTCGTGGCTATTTCTTCGCGTTGTCTTCTCAACCGCACCTCTTCGGCATCTTTCGCCTTATCGGCGGGCGTCTTCACTAATTTGGAGCCTCCAAAGAACGGGTCCGTTTTTGGAACGGTTCGAATAAACTCCGCGCTCGTTGGCGAACTCACTTTCTTCGTCTTCTCATCATCGTCATCGTCGTCGTCGTCTGAATCGTCCCATCCATCCATACGAATCGCAGTGGACTTTTTCGGCGTTCCGTCGTCGTCCCAATCTCTTCCGTTTCGATCATTATCGCTATCGTCGTCGTCGTCGTCGTCGAAAAAGTCGTCTTTGCCTCCATTCTTCTTTTCCGCCGCGTCCAAAATGAGCTTTTCCATCGCGCCGAGCGGTTCTTCGATTTGCTTCCCGCCGACGGCGTTTACTTTTCCGCCGGGCAAATGCGAAAACTGTGGCAACACCTTCACCTTCAACTCCTCTTCGGTCGATTCTTTGAAGTTTGAGTTTTTCTGTTTACCCTCTCCGGCTAAACCAAGCGTCGCAAACTGTTTAGCGTTCTTCGCGAGATTTTCGGCAAGCTCCGCGGGCGTTTGAGCAGCGACAGCTGAAACGCCAGCGTACGCCGACGATATCGCCGCCGACGCTAAAACCAATGGAACTTCACCAATCTTTGTGTTTGATAGCTTCGCAAACGTAAGCGCGTCTTCATCTTTATCCTTGTTACTACCACCACCACCACCACCGCCGCTAAAACTACTTTGCTTTCGCACCGTCGCAGGCGCCGCGACTCCCGCCGAAGGTGCTTCACCACCCCCGACGTTACCTCGTTCATGCGCCATCTTCGCCTCGTGAGAATCTTCAATCTTTCTCTGATGTTGCTCGTACGAGCCCGACGTTTTCATCGTCCTCAACGCCTCTTGCGCTTGAACTATGTGCGACGTATTCTGTTTCAACTGACTCTCCAAATTCGTGCGTTTCAAACACAAAAACGGGACGTGTAAAAACGTGCTCAACGCTTTCAACCCGAAATTATTCAACATGCTCGTCTCAAATACAAACGGTCGGATTGGCCTGGTCTCAGAAAACAATCTCGCCACTTCCTGCTCGACGTCGTCTATGTGCAAAATCCTCTTCGACGCTGGGTAATCTCTAAAATTCAAGCAAATCGCCACCGGCAAATGCGTCGGTACTTTCTCAATCTCCCTCAACACGTACTCGTACGTCCACTTCTTACTCGGATCTACGCAAAATATAGCCGCGTGTGCGTTTGAATACACATCAATCATAGTCGCGTCCAGCGGAAACGTGTGCGCGCCTTCTTCGATCCCTCCGTTGGCCTCGCCAACCGGCCCGTTCATCAAAGCCGCCCTATGCGCCAACGTCAAACTCTCCGAAATTTTCCTCGCGTTCGCTTTATCCACCACGTCCCACACTTCCAACATGATTTCGTCTCGTAAAGATCCTTTCGCTTTCCACTCCACGTGCGCGGTTTTTATCTCGTTCGTCGGCTGGTACTCGGAGATGAAATCGCCTCCTCGCAATCTTCTCAACAAGGCGGTTTTCCCAGTGGCGGAATCGCCTCTCAAAACGACTTTCACGTTGTACTTCTCTCCGGTTTTTTTAAATCTGTTCGCGATGGCTTGGTCCATTTTCGCAATTTGACGTCTGTTTTGTTGTTGTTGTTGAGAAGACGAAGAAGAGCTCATCATCATCGATCCTAAAGGATTCGACGCAAACGCGGACGAAGAATTCGACGATGAGGAGGAGGAGAACGGGGATGAAATCGCAGGAAGCCAGGAGTACCAAGACGTCGAAGGAGAGCTGGTGGAAGCGAGAACATCGTTAGTGTTTCGCTGCTGATGCGTTTCCGGAGTCGACGACGACATCGTGCGTGGAAGGTCGCGTCGTAATTAATATTTGGGTGGAAATTAAATGGAGAATGTGATGCAAAATCCACGAGTACCTAAAAGAACACACACACACCGCTATTACGACTTTCTTTCGCAGTTTGCAACAGAAGATGTTTTTTGTCTGCAGTTTTCCAACTCGAGACTCAAATCGTCCAACTCTTTCTCCAACGCTCTTCTTTTTTGTCTGAGCCGCGCGATCTCGTCGTCTTTCGTCTTCTCGGAGTTCGAGAGACGTTCGACGAAAGACTGTAACCGAGCGACGGCGGTTGCGAGTTCGGCTTTATCTTTTACCAGCTGCGAATCGGTTTCGGATTGGAATTTTTCACACTCGATGAGGCGTTTATTGGCTAAAACGAGTTGTGATTCGAGATCGGAGACGAGTTTGGCGGTTTGCGTGTGTTCGAACGAAGCGCGTTGGAAAAGCAGACGTTCGCTTCGCTCGTCCTCCTCTCCCGTTTTCGTCGGCGACGAAGCGCCTTCTTCCAACTCTTCTTCTTCATCCTTCGCGAAAAGCTTCCCTATCAGAGCATTCACGAGCACATCTCCATCCATCTTCCCTCGCAATTTCTCTTTCTCCTTTTCCATCTGCTCTTGTATCTCTCTCGCGTTCGTTTCCGCTTTCCTTTCCACTTCTTCTTTCAAAACTTGGAGCGTTTTCTCTTTTCTTTGTTCGTTGAACAGTAACCGATCGACTTCCACTCTCAATCGCATTCTCCCGGCTTCGACTTCGATGAAATCGTTCGTCATCTTCGCGTTGAGTTCACGCATAAATTTTAACTCGCGTTCGAGTTCCCTCGTGTGCGCTTCCGAGAGTTTTTCTTCTTCCTTTTTCGCTTTTCTCTCGCGTTCGAGTTCTGCGTTTTTCTCGTCTGCTCTTAAAAGCTGTTCGCGCAAAGCGTTGAGTCGCGAAGGGAGAAACATTTCAGACGACGCGTGTTCGGACGTTTCGTTTTGATGAGCGTTCGATTTCGCGTTCATCTTGGTTCGAGAAGAAAGAGAGCGCAGGAGAGAGAGAATCAGAGTTTCGCGCGCTTAAGTGCTTACGCGTATTTTGTGACGAGACACCCGACTTTGAATTCAATTTTCTATTACATATAAACGCGCGAGGAGGAGGAGAAGGAGGAGAGTTATCACTTCTTCACTAAGTTCTTCGCCAACAGTGGATTATTACTCGCAAACTGACTCAACTTTTGCTTCTCTCGCATCTTCGCCTTCCGCATCTCTTCCTCTTTCACTTGCTCGGGAGTCAACTTCCCGGTGGCTAAATCCTTCGCTTTTTGTGCCTCTTTTAAAGCTTTTTTCTCCGCCATCGCTTTCGCGTCTCTTTCGGCTCTTTGCGCGGGCGTTAACGATTCTTTGTTCCCTTTCGCATTTTTATCGTTGCTGCCTTTCTTGGCGTTCTTTTCGCGAGCGAGGTCGCGAGATAATCCTCGCGCCATTTGACGTGTGACGTGATGTGTGATTTCAAGTGACGAATAAAAAAGAAGTTTCCCCTCAGAATGTTCTTGGAAAATAAAAGACGATGATGACGATGATGTTAAGAAGTGCGTCGAGAAGACGCGCCGCTTCTCACTCGTCGTCCTCCGAGTTGTTCTTTTCTCTGGTGAAGAAGAGTTCGTCGTTCACGACGACGGGTTTAAGAGGTGATGTGTTTTACGATGATGATGATGATGAGAAGAAGAGCGTCAATACCTATTACCCGATGATGATGATGAGAAAAGAGAACAACATTAACGACGCGAAAAGGAGGAGGAGACATGAGAGGATGTTTTCCTCCTCGTCAGCGTCGACGTCTTCTTCTTCTCCTAATACTACTACTAAAGTCGACGATATCCTCAAGCAGTTCTTGTCGTTAACCGCCGAGGAGAAACGAGACGTGTTTCAAAGTCTGTTCGGAAAAGGAGGAGAAGAGAGGAAAATTTTAGCCGAGAAGGAGAAGAAGTTGTTCGCGGCGTTCGATAGCGACGGGGATAAAATGTTAACGCCGCAAGAGTTTCAAAACTTTCACCGGGCATTTTTGTGGCGACATTTACAGCAGGAGCCGGAAGTAGGAAACGAGGACGGAGAGCAGAGGAGTAGCGGGAGTAGCGGGAGTAGTAAAGAGATCACCTACGCGCAGCTTAAATCGGTGGCGCTTTCGCAGATGTACCCGTTCATCGGGTTTGGTTTTTTAGATAACGCTTTGATGCTTGCGTTTGGGGAAACTATTGAATCATCGGTCGGACTGTCGCTGGGTTTATCAACGATGGCGGCCGCGGCGATTGGGAACACGTTGTCCGACGTCTGCGGCGTCGGGTTGGCGAATAAGATTGAGTATTGGTGTGCAAAGTTTGGATTGACGGAAGAGGTGACGATGACGACGGGCCAGGCGAAAGAGATGCGGGTGGTGGTGGCGAGATTAGGCGGGGCGATGACGGGAGTAACCATAGGATGCATCGTCGGATCGTTCCCGCTCTTGCTTCATTAGCTTTATTTATTACTTTTTGTAAACGTATTTATTATTGTATTGTTTTAATTTACACGCATCTGTTCGACGCGGCGTTGCTTTAATCTAACTAAAGAGTTCCGCTCAGGCCCGGAACGTGTATCCCGACCGCTCAAACTCTTGAATTTCTCGCCTCGAGATGAGCAAATCGCAACCAATTCGCGCGTGCGTAATACCGGCTCTGCAAGTAATCTCTTTTCCTTTCAATCGGTACGTCAACGTGCAGCAGTAAATCATTTCTGACGCACCCGCGACGACACCGTGCACGGCTTGTTTCTCCCATCTCGACTCAGTCGGACGTCCTAACGCATCGCACAGACCGAGCGTTTGCGCGATGTGCTTTTGAATCAACGTACACCCACCGTTCCCGGTATCTAAGCACGCGCGATACTTTCCGAGCCACTGCAATCCCATGTCTCGAACTTCTACGTACTCGTCCGTAGATATTTGAAAATCTTCCGCGCACGGCCCTTCCGCAGGGATGTACATGGGCGGCTGCCAAAACGGATTCTCGTTCGCATTCCACTCTTCTGCGCTCGTATTCCCTTCTTCTTTTTTGTCCTTCTCGTCAGCGGGTTCTCGAAACCCAAGCAACCGTTTCTTTGCGCGTTCCAACATCACTCTCCTCCTCTCAACTTTCCTCTTCCTCTCCTTCTCTTTCTCGTCGTCAACAACGTCGTCGTCTATCACAATGGGTTTCATATCTTCCTCCAACTTTCTCTTCTTACTCTCTTCGTTCCAAGCGAGTTCGGTTTGCTCGTAGGATTTCGTCAACTTCTCTCGATTGACGTCTCTCCCTGCAAACATCGGCGACTCTTCGTCCTTTTCTTCTCCCTCCTCGTTCTCATTCTTCTTCAAACTCTTCTCCAAACTCTTACTCGGTCTGCTCCAATCGAACATGTCCACGAACGCGTTGTTCGTCCTCTTCGGCTTCTCCTTCTTTTCCTTCTCCTTCTCGATTCCATCGTCGTCTTTTCGTTCCATCTCTCGAATCTCCTCCTTCGTCATTAAACTCGCGCCTTTCACTCTCTTTTCCCCTCTGCTCAACTTTTCCCACACCGGCTTCTCTATACCTTTGAAACAATCGTAACACTGCTTGTGATGCTTTGGCGCATCCGAGATATCCGTTCCACAATCTCGACAATATTTCTCTTCTTTTGCGATTTTAGAACCGTCGATGTGCGTTTTATTCGTACACGAAGACGCGAGGTGCGTGGAACGTCCACAACGCGTGCACGGCGCATTTTTCACCTCATTCGACGGTGGATTTGGTTTCTTTTTCTTATACTTATTGTTGTTGTACGTGGACTTTTTCTTGAAGTCCGCGAAGGTGTGGATGGGCATCGAAGAAGTGGAGTGAAATGAAGCAATTTTTGGTGGTTTCAAACTTTTTTTGCATGCGTTTTTTTTCTTTTTTGTTCTTTTTAGGTGTTCACATTTGTGGTGGTCGTCCTCCCTCTCTTTCGAGGGGTCCAGACTTCCTTCAAGTCATAATACTAGTATTATTAAACAGAGCTATCGTCTCGCTATCAACCGTTACGATGATGATCAATCGCGTGGATGTATAAATTCTATAACTTTCTCCTAATAACGCGCGAGTGCGCAATGTGTATGCACAGTATCATCATTTTTTCTTTTTTGGTGGTTTTAAAACGACAGCCATCGCGTTCGCGTCGACTTCGTCGTGCAGCGCGTGCCACATTTTGGAAGCGAGGTTGAACTTTAACGTTTTCAAGATTCG
>Ga0181556_1000081_pt1 | contig 89617 bp, 77 predicted proteins | sample 011ome_14_FD_148651 | JGI IMG/M metagenome (GOLD analysis project Ga0181556, IMG submission 148651) | Coastal salt marsh microbial communities from the Groves Creek Marsh, Skidaway Island, Georgia - 011505AT metaG (spades assembly) | ecosystem: Environmental > Aquatic > Marine > Intertidal zone...
AAATGCAGACTCACACAGGAATTTGATCATGACCGAAGCCTGGATTATCGACGCAGCACGCACCCCTCGTGGCATAGGCAAACAAGGCAAAGGGGCCTTGTGGGAAGTCCACCCGCAGAAATTACTCTCTACGGTGCTCAGAGCCCTGGTGACACGAAGCGGTCTCGACAGCCAGGATATTGATGACGTCATCATCAGCTGCAGTACCCAATTTGGCAAACAAGGTGCCTGTATCGGGCGCATGGCGGCCTTAGATGCAGGCTTCTCTAATAAGGCATCGGGCGTGACCCTTGATCGTTTCTGTGGTGGCGGCATCAGCGCGGTCAACTTTGCCGCGGGCAGTATCATGAGCGGCATGGAGGATTTGGTCATCGCCGGCGGCGTCGAGATGATGTCCTATACCCGCGCAGAAGCGCCAAACCGGCCATTAGATGCTGGCAATCTTGACCTGCGTGAAGCCCACCCACAGACTAATGTTGGTCTGGCCGCCGACATTATCGCCACCGAAGAAGACTTCAGTCGCGGGGAACTCGACGCCTTCTCCGCGACCAGTCAACAGCGCGCTGGCAAGGCATTGCTCGATGGCGCTTTCGCCAAGAGCCTAATCCCGGTTTACCGACCCGACGGCACTCTGGCGCTGGACACAGAAGAGTTTCCACGCCCGCAAACCACAGTCGAGAGCTTGGCGAAGCTAGAGCCCGTCTTTGGCGCCTTCATGGACCTGCCCTTTTATGACTCGGGTCTGACCTATCGCGAGATGGTTGAGAAAAAATGGCCTAATCTGAAGATAGATCATCGTCATCATGCCGGCAGTTCTTCCGGTGTCGTAGATGGCGCCGGCGCCCTCGTTCTGGCATCACCCGCCTACGCGAAAGCCCATGGTTTGAAGCCTCGGGCCAAGATCACAGCGATGGCGAACATGGGCCATTCTCCCGAGTACATTCTCAACGCGCCCGTCGACGCCGCCAAAAAAGTACTGGGCAAAGCGGGCATGACCTTGAGTGATATTGACCTGTTTGAAGTCAACGAGGCCTTTGCCGTTGTTCCAGTCAAATTCATGCGCGATCTCGGCGTCGATCACAGCAAATTGAATGTCAATGGTGGCGCCATTGCACTGGGGCATCCGATTGGCGCCACCGGCGCCATGTTGATCGGTACTGCATTGGATGAATTAGAGCGTCGCGGCCAGTCTGTGGCCATGGTCACCATGTGCGCCGCCGGCGGCATGGCACCGGCCATCATTATCGAACGTCTGTAGCCACCGCAACCGACCCACTGAACTTCACCGCCCGACCAGGCGGTGAGGTTGATACCAGCCATATAAACCAGGGAAGCTTAATGACCAATCTAGTGCTGCGGCAAGACCATAACGGGGTGGCAACACTCACCATTAATCGACCCGAGAAGCTCAACGCCCTCACCGTTGCCGTATTCATCGAACTGCAAAACCATATCGACAATATACGCGAACAAATTGATACGGTGGGTTGTGTGGTCGTCCGAGGTGCAGGCAAGTGCTTCAGCGCTGGCCATGACCTTAAGGATATCGCGGCCGGCGAAAAACTCCCCCGCCCTAATTTCCAGTCTCACGTGATTGAAAACCTGGCGAACCTGCCACAACCGGTTGTCAGCGCGGTGCATAGCCATTGTTATACAGGCGCATTAGAACTGGCCCTAGCCGGAGACATTATCCTTGCCAGCGAAAATGCCAAGTTTGCGGACACCCATGCGAAGTGGGCTTTGACCCCGGTCTGGGGCATGAGCCAGCGACTGCCGCGCCGCATCGGCAAGGTCAAGGCAGCGGAAATGATGTTTACTGCCAAGACCTACTCAGGCGGTGAAGCGCTGCTAATGAACTTGTGTAATAGTTGTTTCCCTGACGATGAGTTCGATCAGGCAGTGCAAGCCTTCTGCGAGGCTATGCTAGCCAACTCCTGGTTCTCCCTGCGCGCCAATAAATTATTGTTAGCCGAAACCGATGGCCTACCACTAGCCGCCGGACTCGCCCATGAAATTTACCAGAGCCAGGGACATGGCCCTGATATGGAAGAACGGATCGGAGGGTTTGGTAAAAAATAGAGCCATTCCGGCAGAGCGGCGATGACTCAGCGTTCCCTGCTATACATTGAACAGGCTTAATGCAGCACGGAACACTCAGTGTTAGTAAGAACTGACAATAAACTAAGGAGAAGCCCTGATGCGCGCAATAGTCATGGTGTATGGAGTAGTAAGCTACTTGCTGTTCTTCGGCGTATTCCTCTATCTGATCGCTTTCGTCGGCGGTATTTTGGTTCCTAAAACGCTGACATCAGAGGCCGGAATACATGGGCCCCTTGCCTTGCTGATCAACCTGGGGCTCATTATTTTGTGGGGCGTACAACACACCGTCATGGCCAGAGACTGGTTCAAAGAAGCCATCGCACACATCGTTCCCCACCATACCGAACGCAGCACTTATGTGCTGGCCTCGACCCTGATACTGGTCTTGCTCATGTACGCCTGGCAGCCCATCGACGGCATCATCTGGCAGGTTCAGAATCCTTTAGGTGTAAAAATACTCTGGAGCGTATTTGGTATTGGCTGGGTGTTGGTCCTGCTATCAACGTTTCTGACAGACCATTTTGATCTGTTCGGCCTGCGTCAGACCTGGCTGCATTTTGTTAAAAAAACCTACACATCGGTGAATTTTACAGAAAGCCTGTTATACCGCTGGATTCGCCATCCAATGATGCTTGGCCTGCTGCTGGCTTTCTGGGCAATCCCGGTTATGACAGCAGGGCACCTGGTCTTTTCCCTCGGTATGACGGTTTATATACTGATGGGCATCCATTTCGAAGAAAAGGGCCTGGCTGCATCCATTGGCGCTGACTATACGGAATACCAAAAAAGAACTGCCCGGATCATTCCAAAGATCTATTAACAAATCAGACGGATTAGCCGCTAGCCTTCGCTCACTGCAGACAAGCTGGCAAACACACCATCCAAATATAAAAGGACAACGACCATGTACGTCGGTAAATATGCCATAGAAAAAGCTAATCAACCCGCCATTATCATGGCGGAAACCGGTGAACTGTTGACCTATGCAGAGTTTGACCAACGCACCAATCAGGTGGCTCACTTGCTGCGGTCTGAGGGCCTCAATCGATTAGCGCATTATGCTCTGTTTATGGAAAACGCCCTGCCCTATGCTGAAATATGCGGCGGTGGCGAGCGTTCGGGGCTGTATTATACCTGCATCAACTCCTATCTCACCGCTGACGAATTAGCTTACATTCTCAACAATAGTGAATCTGAAGTGGTCTTCACCAGCGCTGCCAAACTACCTATCGTCACGGCGGCCCTGGCGCAATGCCCCAACGTCAGGCGCTGCTATATCATCGACGGCGACGCCCCTGGAGACCAATATTGTCACTACGCCGACGCCATTGCTGATTTGCCATCAACGCCTATTAGTGACGAATTTTTGGGCACCAGCATGTTGTACTCGTCAGGGACGACGGGACAGCCAAAGGGCATTATTCGGCCGCTACCCGAAAGCAAGCCTGACGAATTGTTGCCGATTTACAATTTCTTGCTGGGTCTGTGGCAGTATCGCGAGGACATGATCTACCTCTCGCCGGCGCCTTTGTATCACTCGGCTCCCCAAGCCGCTGTCGGGCTGACCCTGCGCGCCGGTGGCACCGTAGTCATCATGACGCGATTTGATGCCGAGCGTTACCTAGACTATCTGCCTCAGTATCAGGTGACTCATAGCCAGCTGGTGCCCACCATGTTCAGTCGAATGCTCAAACTGCCCGCCGACATTCGATTAAATGCTGATATCTCCTCCCTGGAAATCGCGATACACGCGGCAGCACCCTGTCCGGCCCAGGTTAAAGAAGACATGATCGCCTGGTGGGGACCCATTATTCATGAGTACTACGGCGCGACAGAAGGGTTGGGGTTCACCTCCTGCGACAGTCATGAGTGGCTCGCCCACCGCGGCACCGTCGGTAAAGTCATGCTCGGTGAAATTGCGATTCTAGACGAAGACGGCCAGCCATCAGCCCCGGGGGAACCCGGTGAAATCTGGTTCAAAACCGCCACTGAATTTTCCTATTTCAATAATGAAGCCAAGACCACCGAGGCAACTTCAGGTGACGGCAAGCTGAGCACCGTTGGTGACGTGGGATACCTGGACGACGATGGCTTCCTGCATCTCACTGACCGCTCGACCTTTATGATTATCTCTGGCGGGGTCAACATCTATCCGCAAGAAACCGAAGACTTGCTCATCACCCACCCAAAGGTTAGTGATGCCGCGGTTTTCGGCGTACCGAATGAAGACTTTGGCGAAGAAGTCAAAGCCGTGATTGAGGTCATGCCCGGCGTGATTGAAAATCAAGAACTGGCCCTGGAATTAATGGCGTTTTGCGCCTCAAAGCTGTCACAGCAGAAGTGTCCACGCTCAGTTGATTTCGAGGCTGAACTACCTCGCTTGCCGACGGGCAAACTCTACAAGCGCGTACTCAAGGACCGTTACTGGACTGATCACAAAAATCGGATCCTGTAGCGGGCTTCAGCCACTCACGGGGACATACCGTCACATGCAGATAGATCATTTAATGTGGGCCTGCCCAGACCTTGAGCAGGGCTGTACCAAGCTCGCGGCACTGACTGGCGTCGCTCCGGAGGCCGCGGGCAGTCACCCTGGCATGGGGACTCGCAACGCGCTGTTGTCCCTTGGCCCCAGGTGTTATCTGGAAGTCATCGCCCCGGATCCAGAGCAGCCGTTAGCGGATAACTTCGGCGCCAGACTGGCGGCACTGGCTACAGACGGCTTACTGAGCTGGGCAGCGGGTGCGCAACATCTCGATGAGTTAAGGACCGAGCTGCACCAACAAGCCATTCAAACCAGCCGAGTGCAGGCCACCAGTCGCAGGAATCCGGCGGGCGAACTGCTCCAATGGCAGCTCTTGTTTATCGCTGGCGTTGAATTGGCGCCGTTTTTTATTGACTGGCTAGCCTGCACCCACCCCGCGGCAACCTCGCCATCGGGATGCCAGCTGCAGGAACTCCAAATCACAGCAGCCGCCACTGAACCGCTACAGCGTCTCTGTGGCCAAGTACCCCGACTGAGCTTGTCACAGGGCCCCACGGCCAGCTTACAAGCGCGCCTGGATACGCCTCACGGCGAGGTCTGGCTGGAATCTCTCGAGCCGCGAATTGCTCTATTTTAGTGCCGCAGCTACGGCTGCTAATGCCCGGGCCCCTGAGTCACTGCACGGCATGAAAGCAAGCTACTTGCCGATGCGGCCAAATAGAATTATCGTGGCTGTTGGGCGAATTCTTCTTACCACCTCAACAGGGACACCCCCGAAGGACCAGTACCATGACAACAGACACACTGGAACGTAGAGCCAAGTTTACCCGCATGGATCAAGGCACTGAGCAAGACTGGCAGATAATTGCCAAGCACAATGGCGAGGAAGCCGCAGGCCTCGCAGACCGGGTACTGAATCACCTGAAGTTACTCGGCGATGATACTGGCGGCTTCGCCGTCACCCGCCTAGAGCATAGCCTGCAAACCGCCACACTGGCGCACAATGCCGGTAAAGATGAGGAATATGTCGTCTGCGCGCTGCTCCATGACATCGGCGACACGCTCGGCAGCTATAATCATGCCGACGTCGCCGCTGTGATCCTGAAGCCTTTTATCAGCGAGGAGAATCACTGGATCATAGCCCATCATGGCATTTTTCAAGGCTATTACTTCTTCCACTATCTGGGCCTCGACCGCAATATGCGAGACGAGTTTAAAGACCACCCCTATTATGCGGCCTGTGCAGAGTTCTGTCGCCTGGATCAGGCGGCCTTCGATCCAGACTTTACCTCCATGCCCATCGAGGCCTTCGAACCCATGGTCCGCCGCGTGTTCGCCAGACCAAAAACCTCGATCTACAAAGCGACGTAGCCAGACCGGTTATGAACCCAGCAGCGGGACCGGCGTTAAGCTCGCTTTTTGATAGAGCGGGTGGGCCGGCTCACCCGTCTTGTTGATGGCCAAACAATGCATGCCCGGCAGCAGTCGCTGCACTTTATGTGAACGGTTGAGATAGCCACCATCGTTGCCCCAGGCAGCCACCAGCAATGTCGATTCGCCGGCAAGCTTAACCAGCCAGCGATTATTCTGCCGGCCTATAGGGTCCTCTGCGGCCTTCATATCAGCAGGCTCTGTTGCCCGATAAGCAAACAGATTAGCCATGCAAACCCCACCATAACCCCATGACCTGGCGTAATTCATACATCGCACCAGCGTCGGGTCGTCAGCGGTTTCATCGGCAGTGGATGGGTTAAGACCAACAAACATGACTGACCCCAAGGTATTATCCCAGGTTCGCCACAGGGCATAGCGATATTGTCGGCATCGAGACAGGCTGGCGGTATTTTTCAATTAACAGACCTTTCACAGACCAATAGAAGGCTTATATTAGCAGTTGTGCTCAGACCATTTTGCGCGGCCAGCATAGGAGTCACGCCTGCAGCTGATAGATCATCACATATATCATCACACAACAGACGGTCGCACACAGAGCCACTGTCGAGTTTCTACAGGAGCACCTTGTTGAGGATGCAACACCGCCTGCCTGATGGAAATCAATGCCGCAAGGCGCCAGTTCAGATTTTATCTACCACTGGGCCGGCGCAGAGAACCTAGCTCGTCAATTAGCCAATCAGTGCCGTCGATTGAACCAGCCAGGGCGTATCCAGTGCGTTCAGTAAGGGCGCGAGCTTGGCATGTACCTGGCGATGATAACGATTAATCCAGACCAACTCTGCCGCACTGAGCTGAGTTTCATCAATCAAGCGCGCATCAAAGGGCGCGAATGTGATGGTCTCAAAGGCGAGCATGCCATCGTCGCGCTCGATGACGATCATTAGATTTTCGCAGCGAATACCGTAGCAGCCTTCCTTGTAGTAGCCGGGCTCGTTGGACAACACCATACCTGCGAGCAACTCTGTGGCGCCAATCGCAGACTTGCCAATTCGTTGGGGACCCTCGTGGACACTCAGGTAACTGCCAACTCCATGACTGGTACCGTGATCGTAATCGAGACCCGCCTGCCAGAGGAACTGTCGAGCTAATACATCCAGCTGAACACCGGTCGTACCTTTGGGAAAAACCGCACTGGCGAGCGCGATATGGCCCTTCAGCACCAGGGTGAACATGTGTCGATGTTCATCTGTGGGATCGCCGATGGCGACGGTACGAGTAATATCCGTGGTGCCATCGGGGTACTGACCGCCGGAATCAACCAGATACAGATTGTTCATTTCAAGGCAAGCAGGCGTACCATTTCGGTGATCATAGTGACACATAGCCCCATTGGCACCGGCAGCGGAAATCGTATCGAAAGACAGATCACGCAAATCATTGGATTCTCGCCGGAATAACGCCAGCCGATCAGCGAGCACACCTTCATCGTGCAGGCGGCCAGCACTCACTTCCAGTTGTATCCAATGCAGATAGCGGCTCACCGCCGCGCCATCACGAACATGACAACCACGCATACCACTAAGTTCCACTGCATTCTTCTGCGCTTTAGGCAGCAGCACGGGATCTTTACCGGCAACAATAATACAGCCCGCTGCCTGCGCCCGCAGCACAGAGTAGGCATTGACCCCATCAGGATCGACCAGCAGCCGCGTCTGCTGACCACCGAGTTCATTCAGGGCCTCGAGCAATTCAACCTCCGCGCGGATAGTGACGCCGCTGCCAACATGTTCACTGAGCGTTGCTGGGATTTTTTGCGGATCGGTGAAGAAGCACATTCGGCCCTCGATATCCAAGGTTGCAATGCCTAGAATCACCGGCAAGTGCGGTACATCAGCGCCGCGAATATTCAGCAACCACGCGATCGAATCCAGCTGGGCGATGATCGCAACCTCAGCGCCTGCGGCGGCAACCAACTGACCTATACGCAGGCGTTTCGCTTCACTGCCTTCACCGGTATAGCTCTCGTCCAGCAGCTCTGCTGCTTTGATCTGCGGTTGCGGTCGATCGTGCCAATGCTTATCAATGAGGTTTTCGCTGACCTCAACCAATTCGATAGCATTTTGCGCCAGTTGCTGCTGCATGGCGCTATACCCGGCCTGGGTATGCAACCGCGTATCGATACCGACTCTAGCACCTGCCGCCAGGCTCTCGCAGAGCCAGGCAACCGGCGGGCTGTCGATCAGGTGCTGATATTCGAAGCACGCAGCAGGGACCTGTTGGCGCACTTGGATCGTGTAGCGGCCATCGACAAATATCGCGGCGCGATCAACCAACACAATGACCTGACCCGCAGAACCGGTAAAGCCGCTGATCCAGCGCAAACGTTCATTCTGCTCAGGCACATATTCACCCAGATATTCGTCCGCCCGAGGGACTATGAGAGCATCCAGACTGTCCTGGACCAGGTCGGCACGAACTGCGGCTAATCTGCCTGGAATGTCGTTCATTGTGATGCTACCCCTAACTTAAGATCGAAGGATGAATTGGCCGGTTAAGACCTCGCGTTAAGCGGCGCAACTCACTGCATAGCGCCTTCACCAAATATAATACTACGGGATGCCAGTCGCTTGTAACGCAAGCTCATGGTTGCCGCGTCCATCAGACAAACACTGAATGCTCGACGGCTGTGATTAGTTCGATTGACCCCGCTACCATGCACGGTCCAGGGATTGAGCAAGACCACCTCCCCTGCCGCCAGCACCAACGGGATGCGCCGAGGATCATCATCAAAGGCTTGCGCCATAGCGGCGGTCAAGAAGCCACTGGGGTGCTGTGGATTCAACAGTTGATGTTGGGTACGCGGAATAATCTCGATACAGCCATTATCTTCATTCGCAGGATCCAAGGCAGTATAGATCGTCAGCTTTGGGTCCCGGTCCAGAGCCCGCCAACGATCTTGGTGGAGCGGCAAGGCTGTACCACGACCGGCAGGCTTATTCATGAACATGGCACGAAATGCTGCTACCGGCAGGTCGCCATAGAAATGGCCGGCAGCTTCAGCAAAAATCGGCAGCTGCATATACGCCAGAAACACCGGGTCTCGCTCCAGCAGCTGGATTTTTCGGTAATTGAGGGTTTTGCCTTTATGCCCACGGGTCTGCTCGCCGGCTGAATCGTATGCACCATCGTTCGAATCCAGCTGCATGAGCATCCGATCGTAGTCAAGATCTGCCTCGCCCAGCATAATCTCGTCAATGCGCTGCTGCATGGCGCGCAACATGGCGTCGGGCACTATTTGTCCCAGGCGCAAAAAGCCCTCAGTATCGAATTCAGCCCATTGTGCGTCACTAATCTCAACCATGACGGGAGTTTACCTGCGTTAGAACGATTCAGGCAGCTTTATTGTGCAGACCCTGACTGGCCAGATACTCATCATAGGTACCTTGAAAGTCCACGACCTTTTGGCCTTTGATTTCGACGACACGAGTGGCGAGAGACGACACAAACTCTCTGTCATGACTGACAAAAATTAAGGTTCCCTCATATTTTGTCAACGCTTGATTCAGGGCTTCAATAGCTTCCATATCCAAATGGTTGGTGGGTTCATCCATCACCAGAACGTTGGCATCGCTGAGCATCAGCTTGCCAAATAACAATCGATTTTTCTCACCACCGGAACAAACTCGCGCTTTTTTGTTCGCATCATCGGCAGTGAACAGCAGTCGGCCAAGCATGCCACGGATCATCAGATCATCATGTTTCGGTTTACGCCACTGGGCCATCCAGTCGAACAACGTCAGGTCTGAATCAAAATCATCAGTGCTATCTTGGGGACAATAGCCAATCAGCGCGTTCTCAGCCCATTTAACCTCGCCGCCATTCGCTGTCACCTGATTCATCAAGCAGCGTAGCAAGGTGGTCTTGCCCACACCATTTTCACCGATAACGGCTAATCTGGCACCGGCTTCCAGAATCAAGTTGCCACCCGAGAATAGCTGATCATCAAAACCGTGCCTCAAATCCTCTAGCACGAGTGCCTGGCGATGCAGGCGCTTGTCTTGGTTGAAGCTCAAGGAAGGCGTTACTCGGCTTGAAGGCTTGACTTCGTCAAGCTTGATTTTGTCCAGTTTTTTCGCACGCGAGCTGGCCTGTTTGGCTTTCGAGGCGTTCGCGGAAAAGCGATTAACAAAACCCTGCAGCTCGTCCATCTCTTGGCTCTTTTTCGAATTCTCAGTGAGTAATTGCTGCCGGATCAATGATGAGGCAGCCATGAAGTTTTCGTAATTGCCGGGGAAGATTCGCAATTCGCCATAATCAATGTCTGCCATATGGGTGCATACCGAGTTCAGAAAATGCCGATCGTGAGATATCACGATCATGGTGCATTTACGCTCGTTCAAGACACCAGCCAACCAGCTGATACTATGGATATCCAGATTGTTGGTGGGCTCATCCAGCAACAAGATATCCGGATTAGAAAACAGCGCCTGGGCCAACAACACTCTGAGCTTCCAACCCGGCGCCACCTGACTCATCAACAAATAGTGCAGCGATTCATCAATGCCAGCCTCGAGCAGGATCTCACCCGCACGGCTCTCTGCGGTGTAGCCATCGAGTTCGGCGAAGATGGTCTCGAGCTCGGCGACTTTCATGCCATCTGCCTCACTCATTTCTGGCAGGTTGTAGATCCGGTCACGTTCGCGTTTGATCTTCCATAGCTCAACGTCGCCCATAATGACGGCATCCACCACACTAAACTCTTCAAAGGCGAACTGATCCTGGCTCAGGGTGCCGACTTTGTTGCCCGGGCTGACAGAAACGTTACCTGAAGTCGGGACCAACTCACCGCTTAAAATCTTCATAAACGTCGATTTACCGCACCCGTTGGCACCGATCAACCCATAGCGATTACCGTTACCGAACTTAGCCGAGATATTCTCAAATAAAGGCTCAGCGCCAAATTGCATGGTGATGTTTGCGGTTGTGATCAATGGACTGTCCTGGTACTTGAGGGGAGAAACGGGGACGTTGGCTCCCGTGATGCGCGTACTTGCGCGCGCGCAGCTTATAGACTCGGGACCGAAATGTCGAGCCGCCGACTGGCCGTCATGTTTTTCGATCCACCACCGACAACCCCAGTCTGACAACCTCACAACGGTTTGATGAGGATCAACTCAAGTCGGCTTGCACCCCTTTATATTCGGCACATCAGACTCAACTAGAGCCTGCACAACAAGGAGGTTGTAGATGCGATCACTTAGTGGATTGACAGGCATCATCATGCTTGTGGCGACCAGCACAGCGCTTGCCGAGGTCAAAGCCCGAGAGGTACCAATGCGCTGGCAACAGGCGGCGATCAGCGATGGTGGCGAACTCTATGGCGAGCTCTGCGCGGTCTGTCACGGCAAGAGTGGTAAAGGTGACGGACCCGCGGCCGGCGCGCTGAAGAAGTCCACGCCTGACTTGACCGTACTGGCCAGCAACAACGGCGGTATCTTCCCGCAAGAATCTGTCGAAGACACCATTACCGGCAAGGCTTCAACCCAGTCACACGGCACTGTTGACATGCCGATCTGGGGCGCCGCCTTCGAAGGCGTTAGACCTGACTGGAAGCCTTTTCGACGGGGGGCTCTGGCGCAGCAGAGAATTCACAATCTGACCGAGTATCTGTCGACCATTCAGGTCAAATAGTCCGCACACTAATCGACTCGGCGCGTTGGCATGGCACCCTGGGACTGACATCACGGGCGCCATGTCGAGGATTTCCGCCAGGCTCACCCCGAGCCCCCGAGCCTACATCCCGCAATTGTCCTTAACCGCAGAAATTGCTATGTTCCCGTTTGACAGTATCAATCAGTACTGCTGGCCAATATGTCTTGTATGATGACTTGATTGATCCCTTGCTTGATTTACGGAGAACTTTGTATGTTTTCGATGACCCAATTGATTCACCGCGCGGCGCAAATAAGGGGCAATGGCCTGGCAACCGTAGACGGCGAACGACGGCAGACCTGGCTCGAATTTGAACAGAAGATTGGCCGATTTGCCGGTGGGCTACGGGAACTGGGGGTTGGCGACGATGATTGCGTGGCCATGCTGGCCCTGAACAGTGATCGCTATTTTGAGTTTATGTTCGCCACGCCCTGGGCCGGCGCGGTTTTCCAGCCCATCAACACCCGCCTAGCAGGTCCTGAGGTGCTCTATTGGCTGAACGATTCCTGCGCCAAGGTGCTCATCATTGACAGCAACTTCGTTGATCTTATTCAGCAGATCCAAGGCGAGCTCGCTCATGTAGAACACATCGTGTTTATTGATGACGGTGACACCCCTGACAACTGCATCAGCTACGCCTCGCTCATCAGCGCAGAACCCATACAAGACGCTCGACGCAGCAATGATGATGTGGCCGGCTTGTTCTATACCGGCGGCACTACAGGCCGCTCAAAGGGCGTCATGCTGAGCCATCAAAATCTCGTGATCAATACCCTGCAGTCCATCGCGCCGCTGGACTGCCAGGACGGCGATCGAATTCTCCACGTCGCCCCTATGTTTCACATTGCCGACGCCATCGTCTGCATGACTTCAGCCGCCACGGCCGGCACCAATTTTTTCCAGCCGGGGTTTGTGCCCACTGCCGCGATGGCGGCCATTGAGGCTCACGAAATTCAGCGCATGCTATTAGTCCCGACCATGGTGAATATGATGGTGAACGCGCCCGATACGGCGCAGTTTCAGCTACAGAGTCTCAGAAGCGTTATGTACGGCGCCTCACCCATGCCCGAGCCAGTGATTCGAAAAGCCATGGAGGTGCTACCGACAACCGCGTTCTTCCAGGCCTATGGGCAAACAGAAGCCTCCCCTGTAATCACTATTTTGAGCCCAGAACGCCATACCTTCGAGGGTGAACTGGCGGGCAAGATGAAATCTGCAGGCCAGCCCGTTGCCTTGATTGATCTGGCAATTATGGATGAGCAAAATCAGCAGGTTGCCACGGGTGTCGTCGGTGAGGTCTGTATGCGTGGGCCAAATGTCATGCTGGGCTATCGTAATATGGCCGAGCAGACCAACAAGGCGATTATCGACGGTTGGCTCCACACTGGCGATGGCGGCTATCTTGACGACGAGGGTTTTCTGTTTATCGTTGATCGCGTCAAGGACATGATCATATCGGGCGGCGAGAACGTCTATTCCGCAGAGGTTGAAAATGCCCTGTACCAACATCCAGCGGTCAACCAGTGTGCCGTCATTGGCATTCCTCATGAGACCTGGGGCGAACAGGTTCACGGCATTGTGGTTCTGCATGCGGGCGAGAGTCTGACTGAAGAAGCGCTGATCGCGCACTGTAAAGGTCTGATCGCCGGCTTCAAATGCCCTCGCTCAGTGACCTTTCGTGAAGACGCCCTGCCGTTGTCGGGCGCCGGCAAAATCCTCAAGACCGAGTTGCGCAAGCCTTATTGGGCCGACAGCGATCGCGCCGTCAACTAACCGCAACTAGCTGTCACCTGACCAGTTCAGGCGTCTTACGCGACCTGAACTGGTACTACCGCTGCCGCTAACCGGCTGGCATCGGCCTCGGTACGCCGCGCCCGGCGTATTCGCAGCGTAAACAGCAACAAGATCAGCAGGTTAATTACCCCCATCAGCGATGCAAAGGCAAATGCGTTCTGGTAGTCGCCGTAGAGATCAAACAGATAACCACCCATAAACCCACCCAATCCCATACCGCCCCAGCCGAAGAACGAGGTCATACCCATGCCTCGGGCCGCAAACTTGGCGGAAACCATGATGCGGGTGCATACCAAAATGCTGGACATGACGCCGGAATAGGTAAAACCAAAGCAAATCGCAAGCAGATACAAACCGAAACCTGAATCCATGTAGGGAAACCAGAATACAAAGGTGGTTTGCCCCAGAGACATGATCATGTAGGTCGGCAGCGGACCGATGACGTCGCCTAGTTTACCACCGACAATGCGTCCGACGGCCCCGGCTAACATCAATACCAGAAAAACCCGGGTCGCACTTTCCATCGCCATACCATTGTCGGTGAGCAAGGGCACTAGGTGAACAATCGGCACCGACATACAGTTACAACAAAACAGGACAGCAATACCTAGCCAGGCCACCACTTCAAAGTCTGCCAAGGGGAAGTCTTTGACCACAGACTCAGGGACTAGCCTCGCTTGCTGCCGACTTGGGGACTCGCGCACCAGGAAGGCCATCGGCAGGGTCACTAACAAAAATACAATCGCCATTAATTCAAACGCGCTTTGCCAACCATAAGCGGTAATAGCCAGCCCTACCACATAGGGCACAGCGCCCTGCCCTGTAGCGCCGCCAGAGGCGGTGATGCCCAATGCCAGACCCGGATTCTGCTTAAACCAAAAGCCGACATTGGCAAACAGCGGCGCTGACACCAAGGAATGACCAAAGGCACCGAACAAGAAAAAATAGGCATAAAATTGCCACAGGCTACTTTGGGTACTAAGCAAGTACAGCGCCAGGGTCATCACCAACGCGCCGACGACCCCAAACCATCGAGTGCCCAACCGATCGGCCACATAGCCCCACAGGATACCGAACAACGCCGATGAGAATGCCGTCGCCGTATACGCTAACGAGATATCACCGCGCCCCCAGCCAAATTCTGCTGCCAAGGGTTTCAGAAAAACGGAAATTGAGCCTAAAGCACCAAAAGCAAAGGCACTCAGCGTGAAGGCAACCAACACCATGATCCAGCCATAAGCTGGGTCCTTATACTGCTTTCCTGCTGGATTCACTCGTATCTCACTTGGGTTTGGCGACATGAAGGCGCGATCCCCGAATCAGCTATTCTGATCCAGCTAATGATAGAACGCGATTTGACGTAGACGATCTAGTACCGCATAGATTGCCGGAAAACTTCTTGTCTAAAGCTCTCTACTTGCACTGCGCTGTCGGTCGTTGACGGCTCAAATTGGCGAACAAGGCCGGCTTTAAACAGCTGATAGCCCTCGAGCCTGGAAGGATTCACTAACACCTTAACCCGCTCGTCTAAATCATCGAATAGATAACGTAAGCGCCGTTTAATACGTCGCGGCAGCTCTGGTTCGTTGCGACGATGTTCCCGAACAATGCGTTGCTGCACATCCACCATAAAGGTCGCGACAATCTCTCCAAATTGGTTTTTCTCCGCATCGGAAAATTTCATTAGCGCAAACCCGGCAGACATCATCGCTTTTGGGTCAGCTGTCTCGGCCGGCGTATAAGCCTGCGGCTCCGCCCCTATAGCGAATGCCAGGCAAGTTAAAACAATGACTTGGATTAATTTCATGGCAACCTCACAATCACAGTGATCAAAGAATACCGTTTGCCCGCACAGGAAGCCAGACGCAACGCCGCTCGCGCGCCTATGATCACAAGGCAAACGACGAACGCCGCACTAGTGAGCCTCGATCTAACCCTATCCGCCATAAAACCCAACCTGTCTGGAAATTCGCGATTCGGCTTGAACTCCACCAGCCAGACTTTTAGGATAAAGCCACTGAAAATGGAGTTTAGTATGAGCGTACAGTATCTTGAGCGTAATGGTGAAAAGCGCGCCAGTCTGATGGCCCGCGCCACCAGTGGCGATTTGACCATATCTAATAAGGAAATGGCGGATGCCTTCGCCATTGACCCGCACTATGACGTCAATCAGATTCCCCTCGACGGTCTCGACCCTTCTCACCCGGCATTGTTTGCCAACGACACTGTCTGGGAACATTTTGCCCGTCTGCGCAAAGAGGACCCGGTGCATTACCACAAAGAAAGCAGCGTTGGCCCTTATTGGTCAGTAACGCGCTACGAAGACATCATGCATGTGGACAAGAACCATGACATTTTTTCCTCTAAACAAAGCATGGGTGGCATTACCCTCGGTGGCGCGCCCCGGCCTGAGGACGATGCTTTTGCTCTACCGATGTTTATCCAGGAAGATCCGCCCAAGCATGATGCTCAACGACGAGTGGTCACGCCCATGTTTATCCCTCGCAATCTGGCAGACTTGGAGCCATTGATTCGTGAGCGCGCGGGTATCATTCTTGACGGCCTGCCCAGAAATGAAGAATTCGATTGGGTTCAGCATGTCTCCAAGGAGCTCACGGCGCAAATGCTCGCCACCTTGTTTGATGTACCCCAAGAAGACCGTATGAAGTTGGTATTCTGGTCGGACACAGTACAGCAGCTAGGTGACCCTGAGATGTTTGAAAACCCGGAAGAGGGTTTCAAAATACTGTTTGAATGCTTGGCTTACTTTACCGAGTTTTATGAAGCCAGAAAGAAAGAGCCGGCTAAATTCGACTTGATTTCCATGCTCGCCCATGACGAGTCAACCAACAACATGTCACCCCAGGAACTGCTCGGCAATATCATTCTGCTGATCGTCGGCGGCAATGACACCACCCGGAACTCTATCTCCGGCGGCGTATTGGCTTTAAACCAATACCCTAAGGAATATGAAAAGCTGCTGCAAAATCCCGGCTTGATTCCTAAAATGGTGCCTGAAATCATCCGTTGGCAAACGCCTTTGGCGCACATGGCACGAACCGCGTTGCAAGACACCATGCTTGGCGGTAAACAAATCAAAAAAGGCGACCGGCTGGCGATGTGGTATATCTCGGGCAACCGCGATGAAGACTATATCGACAAGGCAGATGAATTCATTATTGACCGCGTCAACCCACGTACCCATACGGCATTTGGTTATGGCGTTCACCGCTGCGTGGGCAATCGTTTGGCTGAAATGCAGCTTCGGGTTATGTGGGAAGAGATTCAGAAGCGTTTCTCGAAGGTCGAGGTCACTGGCACGCCTGTGTTATTGAACTCGAGCTTTGTCCACGGCATTGTTGAATTGCCTGTGACCCTTAGAGATTAGAGTCGTGGCTTTGCGCGAATGTCGCAAAGTACGACTGCCTTGCGGTACTTCCGATTTGCACCTAGTGTAAAATAAGAATATCGCAAGGCTCGCTCAAACTTCGGTATCAATCAAAAAACCACAGACTAGCCCTTGGCAACCCGCGAACCTTTACTTTTCCCTTGCGATGGAACCTTTCGACCGGTGCCCTTGCAGCCAACCTTTGTTGAGCAAGACTATTCAGGCAGGCTAATCAGACAGTCCCTTCATTACTCGCCGCTGGCTTTTTGGCCTCAATCTCCACTTGAATTTCCGCCAACCGCTCTTCCGTCAGAGGGTAATTCCACAACAGCGGCATAGCAACGAACTTGAAAATTGCCGGAATAACCGAATAGGTAATCGCCAACATCAACAAAGAGTAGGTTGTATTCGTGGTATTCAACGGATCGGCGAGCGAGTCAAAGCCCCAAAACACCACCAAATTCGTCCCGACAAATAATCCCAACGCGTAGGCCAGCTTGCGAGTCATCGACCAGATAGAGAAATAAGCACCACCCTGGCTCTTGCCGGTCATAGCGGTATCCACATCGATAACATCTGCCGCCATGGCATAAGGCAACGCCGACAGCGCGCCGATCGACGACCCCTTTAGACACATCACAATAATGAAAAACAGAAACTTGCCCGTGGGCTTACCTTCAAAATAGCTTACCGCCGTGGCGTAAGTGTCTTCTGGCAAAAACGCCAGAATATTCTTGATTTGAAACGCATCAAACCACTCTACTGGCGCGATGGCGATCAAAGGGATCATGCAAGACCAGAGCGCATACCAACCAATGGCAACCATGGTTGCCCGATGCTTACCAATCCGCCTCGACAACTTAAACCATAGCGGGATAGAGACTAACTGTGAGATGAAATAGGGAGCCAAATAGAAGCCAAATAGCGCGCCTGCCAACAGCACATGTTTGACGAAGAAGAAACTCAACGTATTGGTCATAGCCGCACCGATCGTCGAGAACAGAAATACGATAATCAGGCGCCGATAGGGCTCATTTTTCCAGACGTAGCGAAAGCTTTCTTTGAGAGGAATGGGTGCCACTTTAGTTTCAGTCACGTCAAATTCAGGCACTGATATCAACATGTTGATGATCAACACCGGCATCACCAGAGCAATAGCCATGGATAGGAAATAGACCGCGTCAGTGGGTTTGCTATAACCAAAAAAGAAAATGATCGCTGGCGTAAAGGCACCGATTAGTGCACCGGTCACGGCGAAGCCTTCCCGCCAACTGGTGATCAAGGTGCGCTCATGGTAATTCTTAGATAATTCAGCGCCCCAGGCACTATAGGGCACATCCTGAATCGTTGAACCAATATAGGTGACGATCAGCATCGCCAGCATCCAGGGATAGCCCGAATTGATCTCGACACCCAAAATACTGATTTCAGAAAAGGTAAAGGGCGGCACAAACAATAAACAGATACCGAGAATATAGATGGGCGTACCCAACAGAATGAACGGTTTACGGCGCCCCCAACGAGATCGGGTTCTATCAGACAAAAAACCCACTAGTGGGTCAGTCACACCATCGAACAAACGGGCTACGACCAACACCAAACCCACAAACGCCAAACCCAGACCAAAACCCTCTGCGTCGGCATACACCGCAGGCAGGTACACAGCCATCGGCAGCGCTACCATGGCCAGGGGTGTCGCCGGGGCGCCATAGGAACCCAGCACCCATTGACTCAAGGTGCCTGATTCCGTTGGGGCCGTGGTCGGTATCTTTGGTTCGCTCATCCAGCCACTACCCGTTGTTGATTTACGTCGCTCAACTCTACCGTATTCTTCACACAACCCATAACATTGATACACCCTGTTCGATTCATTGGTCCTAACGAATCTATTGGTGCTCGCAAGGCGCCCTAAGCTCTCCACCCTGGGCTGTCTAACTGGCACTCGCCCTGCGTATCAGGCTCCCGTTTGACTTATTCTGAGACAAAAAATATATTACTTGCGCATTCCCAACCAAAAAACCGCGGAGCTCCAAATGTCTAAAGTAAAAGTCGCCGGCGTCGGCATGATCCCGTTCACCAAACCTGGCCAGAGTGACGATTACGCGACCATGGGCGAAAAGGCGGCACGCATCGCCATTGAAGACGCTGGCATCAGCTACAGCGAGATCGGCCAGGTCTATGTGGGCTACGTTTACGGCGACTCCACTGCCGGCCAGGCCGCCGTCTATGGCCTGGGAATGACGGGGGTGCCAGTATTCAACGTTAACAACAACTGCGCTACTGGCTCCTCAGCCCTGTTTTTGGCCCGCCAGGCAGTGGCGTCCGGTATGGTCGAGTGCGCACTGGCCCTAGGGTTCGAGCAAATGGTTCCCGGCGCCCTCGGCGCCACCTTCACCGATCGTCCCAATCCTATGAAACGGATGTTCAAGGAAATGGCCAATCTGCAGGGCGTCGACAAGCAAGCACCCGGCGCAGCTCAATATTTTGGCGGCGCCGGTCGCGAATACGCAGAACAGTACGGCACCCGCGACGAGACCTTCGCGAAGATTGCTGAAAAAGCCCGCAAGCATGCGGCAAACAACCCCTACGCGGTATTCAGAAACCAGTTGAGCGTCGAAGAGATCATGGCCTCGCCTCATATCTATGGTCCGCTGACCCGTTATCAATGCTGCCCCCCCACCTGTGGTGCCGCTGCGGCAGTGATTTGCAGCGAGGCTTTCGCCAACAAACATGGCCTGAACAACGCCATTACGATCAAGGCTCAGGCGATGACCACTGACTATGCCAGTACCCTAGAAGACCACTCCATGCGCAAGCTCATTGGCTTTGATATGGCAAAAGCCGCCGCCGACCAGGTTTACGAACAGGCAGGTGTCGGTCCAGAAGATATCCAAGTAGTTGAATTGCATGATTGCTTTACAGCCAACGAGTTACTGACCTATGAGGCCTTGAGCCTGACCCCCGAAGGCACCGCAGAAAAGTTTATTTGGGACGGTGACAACACCTATGGCGGCCGAGTCGTCACTAACCCTTCCGGGGGATTGTTATCCAAGGGTCACCCCTTGGGCGCAACCGGACTTGCTCAGTGTACCGAACTCGTCTGGCAGCTTCGTGGCGACGCTGGCGATCGTCAGGTCGCAGGCGCAAGACACGGCCTACAACATAACCTAGGTTTAGGTGGCGCCTGCGTTGTCACCCTCTATAGTAATGAGTAAATTCGTGGCTTTGCGCCAAGGGCGCAAAACACGAATGCCGGCAGAATTTGCGCACAGCCGCTTCACAAAATAGAATCTCGAGCGGCGCTTAAGCTTCGTGGCTTTGCGCCAAGGGCGCAAAACACGAATGCCGGCACAGGCAGGGAACATCAGTTCAAAACCTTATTGATTTCAATCCACTTAAATGGAAGTACAAACTATGTCAGAAGTTAGATTTGATGACCGAGTCGTCATCGTCACCGGTGCCGGCAACGGATTAGGCCGCAGCTATGCGTTGGCAATGGGCGCCCGCGGTGCCAGCGTCGTTGTCAACGACTTAGGTGGCTCGGTCTTCGGCGATGGTGCCGACAAAGCGGCAGCCGATGTTGTAGTCGATCAAATCAAGGCCGCGGGCGGCACAGCAGTCGCTAACTATGATTCAGTCACCGATGGCGACAAGATTGTTCAAACGGCCATGGATAGCTTTGGCAAGATTGACGTGGTTATCAATAACGCCGGCATCTTGAGAGACAAGACCTTCCACAAAATGACAGACCAGGATTGGGACTTGATCTATGACGTCCATGTCAAAGGCGCGTATCAGGTCTGCCATACCGCCTGGCCCTATATGCGAGACCAGAATTACGGACGAATCATTTTTACGGCCTCGGCCGCCGGCATCTACGGCAACTTTGGTCAAACCAACTACAGCATGGCGAAACTGGGCCTACATGGCATGTCTCAAACATTGGCATTGGAAGGACGCAGTAAAAACATTCTGGTCAACACCATCGCCCCAATCGCGGGCTCAAGGCTAACGGAAACCGTGATGCCAAAGGAAATGGTCGATGCCCTTCGCCCTGAATTTGTGATGCCGCTGGTATTGAAACTCTGTGACGAGAACAGCCGCGAAACGGGTGGTCTGTTTGAAGTCGGCGCAGGCTTTGTTGCTAAGCTTCGCTGGGAACGCTCGAAAGGCAAAAGCTTCAGCGTCACGGATGGCTTTTCACCTGAGGATATCAATGATGCTTGGGCTGACATCACCGACTTTACAGACACTGACCACCCTGCCACCCTCGCTGAATCTAACTTGGCGATTATCCGCAACTTGAAGTCATAAGCCATCGCGATCAACCTGGCAATCGGCGTGCCCTTTCGGCACGCCGGTTTTCCTGCAGCTAGGGACAACCCCGTCAAAATACCCTGCCCCGCCTCATTACCTGATCCAGATTAATCTGCGAACCGCCTTTAACCGTTATAGTAATCACAACGCAGTGTTGCTGCCGGCAATGAAGGGAAAACCGTGGACAAAGATACTTTCGACATAGATCGTTTGAGCGCAGAGGAAATCATTGGGATCGTTCAAAGTGAAGATGTCACTGCGGAACAGTTAGATCTGCTGGCGGCCCATACTTTGCATCGGAATCGACAGCTGCAACAACAAGTCGAAGTATTAGGCAAAATCACGTCTCAAATCGAGCGCCGGCTCAAAGAGCTTAAAGGCCTTAAGCCGCCAAGGTTCTGAAGAGCTTATCAAATAGGCTTATCAAATAGGCTTATCAAACAGGCTTATCAAACATGCTGATAAGCAAGCGGCGTCTATGCTGCCACCAGCACGCAGTGCAAACTCCATCAAGGTCACGCCAGTGCGCTAACAACCCTTCGAAACCAGCTATCTAGTAACCTCTCATATCCGCCTTCGCATGCCACACTCTCGACACGAGACAGCTCTAAACTGCAAACAGCGGGCTGTCTGCGAGGAAACTAGCAGGCGGCGCTGACAATACGCTATAGTTCCCTGACTATCGAAATTCTGCCGAGGTAATGCGCCAGGTTCATCCAGTGCATTAGACGACACGACCTTCACACCACGACGAGGAGATTATTATGGAAGAAATGGGACTGTTCGATGCCATGTATCATTGTCGCGCGATGCGCAAACTCGACACCAAGCCTGTTCCTGAAGAGTTGCTGGTCAAGCTCATAGATGCCGCCAATCAGGCACCTTCTGGTTCGAATATGCAGAGTGGCCGGTGGATTATTGTTCGCGATGCGGGCGTCAAGCAACAACTTGCCGAGTTGAACCGCAAGGGCGTCGAGGCGTATATCGGACCAATGATCGACAACCCGGGATCATTACCCCACCATGATCAAGCCAAACGCCTACGTATGATGCAGTCAGTCATCTGGCAAATGGAACATCTCCACGAAATACCCGCGCTGATCATTGCCTGCATGGATTTCGGCGTTAAGGTAGACGCCGCGACCATGGCCATGGGTGGCGGATCCATCTGGCCCGGCATTCAAAATCTGCTGCTCGCTGCCCGCGGGCTGGGCTTAGGCGCCGCACCCACCACCCTGGCCTTGGGCGATCGCGCTGCTGTGAGTGAAGTCCTCAAATTGCCGGAATCCATGGGCGCCTATAGCCTGATACCCGTTGGCTATCCCCTAGGTAAATTCGGCCCCGTATCTCGCAAGCCCGTTAGTGAAATCTTGCGATTTGACACTTGGTCTTAGAGTCTTAGGGTCTTAGGGCCATTGAACTCACGAGGAGACAGTTTAGTTTGTGCCTTACCAGCGCGCCTCTAGGCGAATTGTACGGAGTAAGCTGTCCCCTGAATGCTACGCGATGTGGAACTTCCATTGACGAAATAGGCATTAGTTGGGCGCCTGAACTATCGCTAAAACCGATTGCACCTGGGTGCATTTAAGCAAACTGGGAGTTATCCCAAAGACTCATAGATATCACCAAGGAACTAGTATGATTTACGAGATTAGAGATTATCACTACCGGCGCGACATATTTGCTGACTATGTGAAATGGGCAGAGATTGCCGTCGTGGTGCTAAGGGATAAACTGGATGTCGTCGGATTCTGGATTGACGAAGGAGAGTATCCGGCGGAAGTGGCTGGCAGTGATCCGCAAACGAGCTCGATCGGTAGCGCCAACGTAACCTGGATCATACGTTGGGAGAGTAAATCCCAGCGCGATGAATTATTAAAAACGGCGTTTACTGGCGATGCATGGGACGCGGTAATGGCAAAACACCCAGACCCTAAAGGTTATCTACAAATGGTCTCAAGGTTTATGCAGGAGATGTAGCCAAAGACCGCCGGAACTCGAGTTCTTTTAGGCACAGCTTACTGATTTCTGCGCCTCATCCTCGATTAAAGTTTGCTAGCCGTAAACTAACCCCAATGTACTCACGCCATTCCCACGCAGTTGCTAATCTCGGTCCGCACGGGTGCCCCGCTGCCGATCGACTTCCTCCAGCTTGCCGAGAAACGCATATAGTGCCCGTTTACTGGTGTAATCGAGGGAGAATTTATTATGAAAAAAAATCGTCAGGGTAACGCACTCATCATTGAGAATAACCGTGTAACCGTCGTAGCTCGTCGACGCATCTAGGCGCTTATATGTAGTGGCCTCGCCTTTGCGGGTGCCGTGATCAAGCACCTTCTGAAATACCCGCAAGGCCTGCCGCACATTGATGTTCGTCTCCATCATGTGCTCCCAAACCATTGCGCAAGACGCGAAGCGCTGGTGAAGGCATCTTCGACTCGACTCCCAAGACACCAGTCGCCGCAAGCCGCCAGTTGCGCAGCCTCATCCACCCAAAAATCCTGCCCCAAAGGCGTGCTGACCCGCGCATAGCGCCAACGATGCAGCCCGACTGTATCTGGCTTTATATCCACAATCCTCGACACCGCATCTACAAGCAGTTGCTTTACTTGCTCTCTGTCAGTGTCGTCATGGGCTTGGGACCAGGCACCGTCAGCATGAACCAACAAGGATGGCTGACTGTCACGACCAGGCTTGCGGTCATTGAAGGCAAGCCAGCTAACCGGTGAGTTTTCGACAACAGCAACATCCCACGCGGGAAGGCTACCGGGACAACCCAGCAGGAGTGCATAACACGGATCAAAACGCACAACGTCCATGGCTTGACCTGTCGTGTTTGGAAACAGCCGCCGCGTTTGTTCAGGCGGCGCGGTACTTACCACCCAATCGAAGGCCCCGAGACACTCACCTGCAGCTTTCAGCCACCAGCGTCCGTCAGATTGTTCAATCGAGTCCACTTCAGTGTTCAGCCTGACATCAAGGTCCGCTGCAATGGCCTTGCACAACCCATTCATGTTAGGCAAGGCGACAAAATGGGGCTCGAGCCAGGCGCGCTTACCGGCGCTCTCCGCTTCCGCAAGCGTCACTATATCTGGCCACCAGGCTTCCACCAGACCTGCTGACTGGTAAGTCTGCAAAAACGCTTGAAAGCCTGTCGTTCTCGCCGTAAAAAATTGTGCACCGTGGTCGAAAGAATAAGCACCTGTATGACGCACAGACATTCGCCCGCCCAGCCCACGGCCTTTATCAAACAATTCGACTTGGTAATCAGGCAATGCGCCCAGGCTCTTTGCGAGACTGACACCTGCTATACCAGCACCTATAACAGCAATTTTCATTTGGCTTTACCCTCTAAGGTAGCTCCTACGATATTGGCGTCCACGCAGATGACTGATCCAGACATTTCCCGATAGCGTAACTCAACCCATGACAACTCAAAAAGATACTTTGTACTACGACGGTCAATGCCCACTGTGCTCGCGTGAAATGGATGTGCTGGCTAAAATGAAAAGTGACGAGCTTGAACTCGTTGACATTCATGGCTTATCTGCAGTCGACATACCGCCACGTAACGAACTCCTCGAGGTGCTGCACCTGAAAACTCGAGACGGTGAGTGGGTTACGGGTGTTGAAGCCTCTGTACGCGCTTGGTCTTCAACGCGCATGGGATGGCTTTGGAAGCTATTGACGTTACCAATCATCAGCCCAATCGCAAAATACACTTATGCCATTTGGGCCAAACGCCGGTACGTAAAACTTTACGGAGCGCGTAGAAATAATATACACGAACGATGATACCAACAACCCATAAAGCGCCTTGCTTAGTTCAATTGTAGGGACTGATTTCTCATATCACCACAGCAACGTGACTTAAATTTTTATGCCGCAAATGGTTTACCAATCCGCAAGAAAAGGAACCCAATACCTGCGGGCTGGCTCGCGCTGACACAGGAAATCGCCAAAGCCCGTTTATCACAGCGTCGTGTGGCTGATGCGCTGCTATAAAAGAGCCAGGACGGCGACAGGAAGGAGGCCCGAATGGAAAAAGGCCAGTCGCCTTCCTAGCGCTACTTTGCAGCAATAGCCTCAGCGTCGAGCTTGCTAGCCCGGTAGTCTTCAATAGCGACGCTGACTTCAGCGATGAAATCAGCCGGATGGCTATAAATACCATTGCTCTGCCACCAATGCCACCCCGCCGGTGGTGCCAGCATGCTGGCCATGCTCCGTCGCCGGGCCTCATAAGAACCCTTTGCCAACATACCGGTGCAGTGCTGGGCGTAAAGATTTTCATAGGCAATCATATAGCTCGACAGTAAAAATCCCAGCCGCCGCATTTCAAAAACCCCAAGATCAGCACCACTATAGGCACGATACATCAGATCACTGAGTACCGGGTCACGGGCTATATCCAGCTGCAAACGGGAAAAGTGATTAGTGGTTTCTTGGGTGATCACGCTCTGGTAGCCACGCAGGCCATGGTGAATCTGTACCGCCAGATATATAACGGAGGCTATCACTGCCACCGCGCCAATGATCTCGCCGATGGCGCCCAAGTCCTGAATCGTCATAGTTGTATCCATAGGTTGCATTACCTCAAGCTATGTCAAGACCACAAGGATACCACCGAGAAATTGGCACGTAGCTGTTTTTAACAAGATGCAGACGAAAGGCCAAATATCAAGACAGCCCACGCTGCCGCTATGCATTCATAGGGACCGAATCAGCAAATGAGGCAGCTAGTGGGAGAAGTAGCGTTATTCCGCCTCCACCTGAACGGGCGACTAACAATAATTATCAATCAGAGTTTAACTCACAACTTTACTCAACGCGCCTGGCCTTTTGCGCACAAATATCAGATTCGGCTTTCACCCTGTGCAGATATCTTTAGCCATTAGCCTGCGGCAAAACTTACAGCACAAAGTCACTTCAGTTGAAGTATCATTGAGCGATCTACACTAACCTAAAATAGGAGAAGATCTATGGCACCGATACCACAAGGTGGAACAGTGGCAGTTACCGGTAGCGCAGGGTTCATCGGCGGCTGGGTAGTCCGACAGCTTTTAGACGAGGGTTATCGAGTCCGCGCCTGCGTTCGAGATACCAACGACGACGAAAAGGTTAGTTTTCTTAAGGCGATGCCAGGCTACGCATCGGGTCGGCTGACACTGCATTCGGCGAACCTTGACGAACCCGGTTGCTTTGACCAAATCTTTAAAGGCTGCCAGGGAGTGGCGCACTTGTCCCATGTCTCCAGCTACGACGACATGGACTACGTCAAAATGGTTTGTGATCACGTGATCAACAGCGTCAATCAGTCAGACAGCGTCAACCGCGTGGTCGTGACCTCAAGCATTGCCGCCGTCATGTCCGAAACGGATATTCAAGAACTTGTCCGACGCCCCGTCCTTTACGAGGACCGATACCCTGACGAACAAAACCCCAATCGCCAAACAAACCGTGGCCAGGGTTATTCCATGGGGAAGGTACTTGCTGAACGAGCCTTCGCTGACGCGGCCGAAGAAAGCGGTCGCTGGGATGCCATCACCTGCTGTCCCGGTGACAACGTAGGGCCTATTTTGTCGGCACATCAGAAAAACTTTGGTCCCTGGCAGCATCACATTGAAACGATGCTGCTGGGCAAGTACTCACAGAATGTCATGGGCGCTTATCGCGCCTGGTATACGGTTGATGTGCGAGACGTAGCAGAGGCTCACATCAGGATCCTTGAAAGCGTGAATGTTAGTAATGGCGAACGCTTTATTGCCTGGTCAACAGAGACCCGCAATGTCGAAGACGTCTGCGCGAGTATCGATCGTCTTCTGCCTGAACTAGAGTTTGCGGGTGCTGAACTCGTCGACCCACTACCCGATAAAGTAAAGGCCAAGGAGGCTGAATTCAGGGCCATATGGGGCGGCTGTGAACTACGCAATGATCGCATTCGAGAAAGACTCGATATGGAATTTCGACCCCTCGATGTCTCTATTCGCGACTGTGTAGAATCGCTCATTTCCATCGGCAAGGTAGCACACGTTCGCAGGTAATCCAGCGGCAGGATCACAGGGACAGTTTACCTATTTCGTTGCCTACCTTTATATTGGTGGCAGGAATTTAGTGAGCTGTCCTGTATTCGTCATTTTGCTCATCTCGCCCAATTATGTCGGCCTAGTCATATCGCCCTATTCTCTGCTACATGAGAAGACAGAAAGCCTCACTGCAAACCACCCCATTCGATTGCGCCAACCTTGCTTTTACTTGACCATACGCGAGATTGGTGCCATGTTCTTCCTCTAGCGCTGCAAGAGATACTAGCATGAACGGCAATCAGCTCGCCCCCTACGACATAGACATCGATGCAATTGATGTTAGCCAACCAGAGTATTTCCAAAACGACACCATTGGCCTTTACTTTGAACGTCTACGTCAAGAACGCCCGGTACACTATTGCGCAGAAAGTCGGTTTGGTCCTTACTGGTCAATCACTAAATTCAACGACATCATGGCTATCGAGAAAGATCCTGGGAATTTTTCTTCTGATGCATATCTAGGCGGCATTCAACTCACTGATTTCCCGAAAGGTATGGAGCGAGCCAACTTTATAAACATGGACCCACCGGAGCATGATGCACAACGTAAGATAGTCAGCCCCATTGTTGCGCCCTCGAACCTCGCTAATATGGAAGGAACCATTCGTGGGCATGTCATCGAGATATTGGAGCAACTACCTCACGGTGAAGTCATTGACTGGGTAGACAAAGTGTCGATCGAATTGACAACCCGTATGTTAGCCACACTGTTTGATTTTCCCTTCGAGCAAAGACGCAAACTAACTTACTGGTCTGAAGTAGCCTCTGCAGATCTTAGAACCAGCGGCGAAATCAACACCGAAGCAAAAAGAATCGAGGCCCTTGGCGAATGCCTTAGCACCTTCAAAAAATTGTTGATCGAGCGTGCCAACCAACCACCAAAGGGTGATCTAGTCTCTATGTTAGCTCACTCACCAATGGTCAACATGGATGATCAACAATTCCTGAGCACCCTGATCTTACTCATTATTGGTGGTAACGATACGACACGAAACTCCATATCGGGTGGGCTACTTGCGCTTATGCAAAACCCGAATGAGCTAGCAAAACTCAAGGCAGATCCGAGCCTTGTAAAGTCGCTAGTGCCTGAAATTATCCGCTGGCAAACACCCCTGACTCACATGCGTAGAACAACAACTCGTGAAGTGCAGATCAGGGGAGTGACAATTCCTGCAGGGGCGAAAGTCGCTATGTGGTATCTGTCGGGGAATCGAGACGAGCAAGTCATAGAAGATGCAGATCACTTTATTGTCGATCGTAAGAACCCACGACACCATTTGTCCTTTGGCTTCGGTATTCATCGCTGTGTCGGCAATCGCCTCGCAGAAATGCAGATCCGAATCTTGTGGGAAGAAATTCTTGCTCGGGGTTTGAGCTTCGAACTCATGGGCGAACCGAAACGCACCTACTCCCATGTGATTCATGGCTTTGCCACAATGCCGGTAAAGTTAGGTCGCTAACTTCCCCGTACTGGCCGATATAGAACTAGCCATTCTCGTGACTCAACCACGGATTGAGCTAAAACCAGGGGAAAGTTAGGACCTTACAGACTCCTCTTTCCCTCTTTCCCTCTTTCCCTCTTTCCCTCTTTCCCTCTTTCCCTCTTTCCCTCTTTCCCTTTTTCCCTTATTCCCGAATATTTTTTGCGCCGCAGCCACTTAGGCATGAATGTCCTTCCCGCTCGTTTCAGTGAGCATATAGACTGAACCGATAGTTACCAAAGCCGCGATGGCAATGTAGACAGAGACATACACAATGCCAAATTCTTTCCATAGCAAGACGGCAATAGTCGGGGCGAAGGCACCGCCCAATATCGCGCCAATCTGATAGCCGAGTGAGGCACCTGAGTAACGCACCTGAGTGGAGAACAACTCAGTATAAAAAGCGGCTTGGGGACCATATTGCATCGCCATAAAACTTAAACCGCCGGAGATGGCGATAACAATCAGGAAAAAGTTACCCGTATCAATCAGCGGAAATAGCGCGAAAGCCCAAATCCCCAACAAGGCAGCACCGGCGAGATACACACCCCGACGACCGTGGCGATCGGAATAAGATGCGGCTTGAAATTGCACAGCAAGCTGAACCACGCTGGCGATGAGTACCGCCGACAACATCGTACTGCGCGGTAGTCCCAGTCCAGATTCATTGGTTCCATAGGCGACGACAAATGCAATCAAAATGTAGAAGGTCACCTGAATCGAAATAAATGCACCCGCTGCCAACGCGATGCGCATCGGATAAATACGCAAGGCTTCCAAAATAGGAGACCGATCCAAATTCACCTCACTGGGATCGACAACCTCGCTGACGGCTTTAATCGATCCTTCAGCTCGTTTGCGTAACTTGATTGCTTCCAGCTCTTTAAATGCGGGCGTCTCTTCCAGATGCAATTGCACATACATACTGATCCCAATGAGAATTACACTTGCGAGAAATGGCAGACGCCAGCCCCAGGATAAAAATGCATCGTCAGACATTGTGGCGCCTATCGCTAAAAACGCGAGATTCGCGAGAATCACTCCCATAGGCGCACCAGCCTGAGCAAACGCACCATAATAGCCACGTCGGTTCGAAGGCGCGCTTTCTGTGACAAGGAGCATTGCTCCACCCCACTGGCCACCAATGGCGAGACCTTGAATAAACCGGAGTAAAACGAGTAATAGCGGCGCAAATATACCGATCGTCTCATAAGTGGGTAACAGTCCGATCAAAGTCGTACCACCACCCATAATTAATAGCGCTACGACCAGTGTCTGCTTGCGCCCCACGCGATCGCCATAGTGCCCAAAGATAATGCCACCCAGAGGCCGGGCAATAAATCCCACCGCAAAGGTACTGAAGGAAGCTATCAACGCCACTGTCGCCGGCATGTCTGCTGGGAAAAAAGCTGTAGGAAAAATCAGAGCAGCTGCGGTACCGTAGATAAAGAAGTCATACCATTCGATGCTGGTCCCCGCGAGCGCAGTGCCTGCAACTTTCCGCATATTTTTTTCGTTATGCTCGTCGGGTGATTCCGCTGGCAAAGCTGCACTATCGTTCATAAGAAGACCTGCTCATTATTATTTTTTAATCGAAGAATAGGTTGCCACAGGTTATGTCTTGAGACAATGAAGGAAGCCTATCAGTAGAGATGAGCTATCAGCTAGAAAATGTCTTGAGACAATGAAGGAAGCCTATCAGTAGAGATGAGCTATCAGCTAGAAAATTGTTAGATCCCTGCGCCTTGTCTAGTTAAGCCACCACGCCCTTCGCCTTATAGTTTTGAATATCTGCTGCGGTAAGATTCAGCCTTGCGAGCACAGCATCGGTATGTTCTCCGTGGGTCGGGCTGGGACCACCGGGGGTCAACACCTCACCACCGAACCGGGGGGCGGCTTTCATCATTCGCATAGCCCCCATAGAGGGATGATCAAAAGTCGCCAAGGATTCGTTGGCTACCAGTTGCTCCTGACTCAACACCTCATCGAGACTCAGACACTTCGCGCAGGGCACATCGTGAGCCTGCAGTTTCTGCAGGGCATCGTCGGTGGTGAGACCTGAAAAGGCATCTCGGACCAAGGCAATATAAATGTCGCGGTTAGCCGCTATCCCTTCTGGCGTCTGGAATCGGGGATCCTCGATCAGAGCCTCGAGACCAACTGCCCTGAGCATACCATTGCGTTGTTTTTCAACGCCCGCGGAAAACGTCAGACCACCATCGGCAGTTAATGTGAGTTCATAGATCAGATCAGACAGGAGTGGCTGCGGATCGATGTCGTCGTCCAACAAGGTATGATTCATAAACGCATCAGGGAATAAAAAGAACAGTCCCGAATCCAGCATCGACAGGTCGATATGCTGACCGTCACCGGTTTTCTCGCGCAGATACAAGGCACTGGTCACTGCTTGGCAAGCGGTATAGGCGGTAATCTTGTCACATACCAAATTACGAATAAAAACTGGCGTTCCGAGCCCCTGGGCTGCAGTCATGCCAGCATGGGCCTGGATGATAGGGTCATAGGCAGGCGCACTGCCTAGGGGTCCCTGATGGCCGAATCCAGAGATAGCCATATAGATCAGTCGTGGATTAATGGCACGCAGTTGTTCGCTACCCAGATTCAATTTATCCATCACACCGGGGCGAAAGTTATGGATCACAATATCCACATCAGGCATCAAGCGACGCACCAACTCTTGGCCGGCGGCATCCTTCAAATTGATTCTGATAGATTCTTTACCGCGATTGCAGTTCGCGAACAAGGCCGACATACCGGCCTTGCTGGCGCCGATATAGCGCATCGGGTCACCCATCTCAATGGGCTCAACCTTGATCACGCAAGCCCCCTGCTCCGCCATCATCATGGCGGCGAAGGATGCGGTGATCATGGTGGAAAATTCCAATACTGTCACGCCAGCTAATGGTTTCATTAAGGGCATCGCTTTGTTAGTCGTGCATTAATATTGTCTTACAACGGCCGACAATCAGCGGGTCCAATAACGAGTAAAAGGTAAAACTCGCGGCCAGCCTCTTACTCGCGCCGTCGCTATAAGGACAGGTGAGGGTCGACTATTTCTCCAGCCTATTTTTCTAAATAATCAGCTATCACCTGCTCAAATTTATCCTGAGCCTTCGCCACCAACTTAGGAATATGGTAGGTGGGAAACAGGTCATCGCAAGCTTCATAATCTCGCAACATTAGTTTCGCCAGGTTCGCCGCATGAGATTCTGAAGATCCATCCATGATGCCCATATAGGGCGCAGACATCCACATGTCGCCAAGGGGCGTTTCATTCGACATACCCAACGCACCATGCAGATGGATGGCACGGTAAACAATATCGTGATTCACTTTCGCTGCTGAAATCTTGATCGCTGCTATTTCTTTGCGAATTTCTCGAGTGTACTTACCGGTCTTATCAATCAGCCAGGCCGTATAGAGCACATGTAAGCGAAATTGCTTCAGCTGGATAAAAGATTCAGCAAGATCCGCCTGCACCATTTGCTTGTCGGCCAGGCGCTCGCCCTTGGTTCGACGACTCAGGGCCCGCTCGCAGGCCATATCCAGAGCATACTGACAGACACCCACAGCGCGCATCGCATGGTGCACTCGGCCGCCGCTCAAGCGAGTTTGGGAACCCACAAAGCCGCCACCTTCTTCACCCAACAATGCATCACTAGGCAGACGAACGTTGTCATATTTAATATAGGCATGGCCGCCCAGACGACGCTTGCTATCATCATATTTCATCTCAATAGGCGTACCAAACCCGTGAACGTCTCTGACGATCTCGACACCAGGCGTATTTCTGTCCACCAGAAACATGGAGGCTCGCTCCAGCAAAGGCTTGTCTGGCGCCGTGATCGCCATCACGATCAAAAAGTCTGCACCTGCACCGTTCGAGGTATACCATTTCTCGCCGGACAACACCCATTCATCACCATCGCGCACTGCCTTGCATTTGAATTCACCGGGTTCACCTGCGTGGGGTTCCGTCATGGAAAATGCTGAGCGTTTTTCACCCGCTAACAATGGCTCAAGATACTTCTTTTTCTGCGCCTCAGTACCGTTGTGAGCGATCAATTCCATGTTGCCGGTATCTGGCGCCTGACAACCGAATACTGTTGGTCCCATGCGAGTTCGACCAAGAATTTCGTTCAGCAGGCATAGCTTGACCTGGCCAAGCCCCGGCCCACCTAGATCCTCGCCAAGGTGAAAGCCCCACAGGCCCTGTGCTTTAACTTGTGCTTGCAAGCTCTTGATATAGGCACGAACAGCTTTCATGCTGTCTTCGTCCAGCGGGTTACCCTGCTTGTCCTCACCTACGCGCATGAAATGATCGAGTGGCTCTACCTCTTCGCTAACGAATTTTTTCACCCAGTCAATTTGTACCTGAAATTCCGGATCCACATCAAAATCAATGGCCATTACTGTGCTCTCCAAGTGCTAGTCAATGTTGCGATTAAAAGTTGCGATTAAAAGTTGCTATTAACAGGCTGCTATCTAACGGTTGAAGTCAATTCTTACCACAGCTACTTGAGGATACTGTAACACTGAAAACAGTACGCTGGCGAATCTCACGAGTAGCCGATCTAGCGCGCTAATCCAGGACATGGTGAAAGCCTATTTTCACCTTATTTATTGCCCACGCAGTCAGATTCTTACTGATCGCTTTCGAGTAATCTTGCTGAAAATGAAGATCAATAGCCGCCCGATCGCGCCATTCTTCATAAAAGAACAGGCAGTGCTCGATCTCTGGTGAAATCAGAAACCGATGGCTGATGCATCCAGGTTCGCGTCTGGAAGCCTCTACATGAGCCCGAGTTTGCTCCAACGCCTCTTGCCAGTGCTCGGGGGCTACCATGACCTCTGAGGTGATAATGATCATATAAATGCTCCTCTTGTTATTGAGTCAGAAAAATTTCTATCAGGTCGGATTAACAGCAACGGCGCTAACGCTAAACGACCCAAAGACACCCTTGTTCCGCAGCGTAGCAGAATCTACGTAGATCCGCCTCGACGGGTACCCTGAGCCTTAAACCCGCAGCAGAGTCTGCCGAACTGATGTTGAAGCTAACGCTGCAGCTGACCCGGATGTTGACGTTGACGTTAACGTCAAGTTTTCGTAAAGTCCCATCACTTGATGTTTTGGCACACGATCTTCATGCCCCACAAAACCCACACCATATCGGAACTCGCTCGAGCCTTCGATATCACGACCCGCACGATCCGCTTTTACGAGGAAAAAGGCCTGCTCAACCCACAACGCGTGGGCCAGCAACGTCGCTACACCGACGCTGATAGAGTACGCCTCACTTTAATCCAACGAGGCAAGCGAATCGGTATGTCACTGCAGGAGTCTCAGGCCATCATTGAGATGTACGACCCGGCACAGGGAAACGTCGAACAATTGGAGCGATTGCTCGATAACGTCAGCGAGCGAAAGCAGCAACTACACGCACAGATGCAGGATTTGAAACAGATGCTGACAGAACTCGATGATGTCGAGAAACGCTGTCAGCAGGCCCTCAACATCGTCAACAAGAAGGAAGACAACTAGATGAGTACCGCCTACCCCACTTTGAATTTCGGTCTTGGTGAAGAGATCGACATGCTCCGCGACGCGGTCTATCAGATGTGTACTGTGGAACTGGCACCGCGTGCCGCACAAATAGACAAAGACAATGAGTTCCCCATGGACATGTGGCGGAAATTTGGCGACATGGGCCTGCTGGGCATCACTGTCGAGGAAGAATACGGCGGCAGCGGCATGGGTTATCTGGCGCACACCATCGCCGTCGAAGAGATCAGCCGCGCATCAGCTTCCGTCGGCCTGTCCTACGGCGCGCACTCCAATCTGTGCGTCAACCAAATCCGCAAGAACGGCAGTGAGGCGCAAAAGCATCAATATCTGCCCAAACTCTGTAGTGGCGAACATATTGGTGCCTTGGCCATGTCTGAACCCAACGCCGGGTCCGATGTAGTGAGTATGAAATTGCGCGCCGACAAGAAGGGGGATGTGTACGTGCTCAACGGCACTAAAATGTGGATTACCAACGGTCCTGACGCGCACACCTTCGTGATCTATGCCAAGACTGATACCAATGCCGGTCCACGAGGGATCACCGCCTTTATCGTTGAACGGGATTTCATCGGTTTCAGCCGCGGCATCAAACTCGACAAACTGGGAATGCGGGGTTCAAACACCTGTGAGTTAATTTTTGAAGACTGCGAGGTTCCCGCCGAAAATGTCCTTGGCGGGGTCGGCAATGGTGTCAGGGTACTGATGTCGGGTCTCGATTTTGAGCGCACGATTCTTTCCGGTGGACCCGTGGGCATCATGCAGGCCTGCCTGGATATCGTGGTACCTTACCTACACTCTCGTGAGCAATTCGGCCAGCAGATCGGCGAATTTCAACTGATGCAGGGCAAACTGGCCGATATGTATACCGAGTTGAGTGCCAGCCGCGCTTATCTATACGCCGTCGCTGCGGCCTGTGATCGTGGCGAACAAAGCCGCAAGGATGCCGCCGGCATCATTCTGTTTTCGGCAGAAAAGGCCACGCTGATGGCCTCCCAGGCCATTCAGGCACTGGGCGGTAACGGTTACATTAACGACTATGGTACGGGCCGGCTATTACGTGACGCCAAGCTTTATGAAATTGGCGCAGGTACATCCGAGATCCGACGCATGCTGATCGGCCGCGAACTATTTAAAGAAACTGCCTGAGGAATCTTCGTCATGACAGCACTCGTCAGTAAGATCAATACCCGTGATGCCGCCTTTGCGGAGAACGAGGCGCACCTGCTTGCCCAGGTTGCCGACCTGCGGCAGGTGGTGGCAAAAATTAAACTCGGTGGTGGCGAAAAATACCAACAACGCCACAAGGCGCGGGGCAAGTTGTTGCCTCGCGAGCGCCTCAATGGCCTACTGGATGATGGCTCAGCGTTTCTCGAGCTATCCCAATTGGCCGCCCATGACGTCTACGATGATGACGTACCCGCAGCAGGAATCATCACCGGCATTGGTCGCATCTGTGGCCAGGAATGTATGATTTTTATCAATGATGCCACCGTTAAGGGTGGCACCTACTATCCGCTGACCGTGAAGAAACAAGGCCGCGCTCAAACCATCGCACAGGAGAACCATCTGCCCTGCATTTATCTGGTCGATTCCGGCGGCGCGTTCCTGCCCCTGCAGGCGGAAGTCTTCCCTGACCGCGAACACTTTGGTCACGCCTTCTTTAACCAGGCGCGCATGTCCGCTCAAGGCATCCCTCAAATCGCTGCGGTCATGGGATCCTGCACCGCCGGTGGTGCCTACCTGCCGGCCATGGCCGATGAGTCTATTATCGTCAAAGAACAGGGCACCATTTTTCTCGCCGGACCACCTCTGGTGAAGGCCGCCACTGGCGAAGTCGTTAGCGCCGAGGATCTCGGCGGCGCCGACGTCCACTGTCGCACTTCCGGCGTCACCGACCATTATGCGAACAATGACCATCACGCCCTGCAACTGGTACGGCAATGTATCAGCCGACTAAATCGGGTCAAGCCCAACCAGCTGGATATCAAACCCAGCTGCGAGCCACTGTACCCCATCGAGGATATTTACGGCGTGATCCCTAAAGACACTCGTCATCCCTATGACGTGCGTGAGGTCATCGCTCGCCTGGTGGACGGTTCCGACTTTGACGAATTCAAGGCTTTATACGGCACCACGCTGGTAACCGGCTTTGCCCGCATTCACGGCTACCCCATCGGTATTGTCGCTAACAATGGTATTCTGTTTGGTGAGTCAGCTCAAAAAGGTGCGCACTTCGTCGAACTCTGCGCCCAACGCAAGATCCCGCTGTTGTTTCTGCAGAATATCACCGGCTTTATGGTGGGCCAACAGTATGAGGCCGGCGGCATCGCCAAACACGGTGCAAAAATGGTCCACGCGGTGGCCTGCGCGGAAGTTCCGAAACTCACGGTATTGATCGGCGGCTCCTTCGGTGCTGGCAACTATGGTATGTGTGGCCGCGCCTATGATCCACGATTTTTGTTTATGTGGCCCAACGCCCGCATCTCGGTCATGGGTGGCGAGCAGGCCGCAGGCGTGCTGGCGACGCTCAAACGTGACCAGCTGGAAACCCGCGGTGAGCAATGGAGCCAGGACGACGAAACTCGCTTTAAACAACCCATTCTCGACACCTATGAAGACCAAGGTCATCCCTACTACGCCTCCGCGCGGATTTGGGACGATGGCGTTATCGATCCGGCAGATACACGCATGGTGCTTGGCCTGGCTCTGTCTGCGTGCCTGAACGCGCCTATCAAAGACACACAGTTTGGCGTGTTCCGAATGTAATGAATTTGCGATAGCCATCGCCGCCAGGACCATGAACTGGGTCTCGGCCACACTAAAAATTGCTTTGATGTTGGCATCAAAGCTCAGGAGGAAAGTCTGTGTTTAACAAGATTCTGATTGCCAATCGTGGTGAGATCGCCTGCCGAGTGATTCGTACTGCTCGGCACATGGGCATCAAAACCGTCGCGGTCTACTCTGACGCGGACAAGCACGCCCTGCATGTCACTCTGGCAGATGAAGCCGTGTGGATTGGACCGGCGCCGGCTCGAGAATCCTATTTGTGCGGCGACAAAGTCCTGGCAGCGGCATTGCGCACTGGCGCCCAAGCCATTCATCCTGGCTATGGATTCCTGTCTGAGAATGCTGAATTTTGCCGCGCCTGTGAGGCTGCCAACATTGTGTTTATTGGTCCACCGGCCTCTGCTATTGAAGCCATGGGCTCTAAGTCAGCGGCGAAACGTATTATGGAAAACGCTGACGTACCACTGGTGCCTGGTTATCATGGCGCCGACCAGTCGCCAGCGTTGCTGCGCCAACATGCCGACGACATGGGTTACCCCGTTCTGCTGAAAGCCGTTGCCGGCGGTGGCGGCAAAGGTATGCGCCAGGTGTGGTCTGGAGACGAATTTTCTGAAGCCCTTGAAGCCGCTCAACGAGAATCACTGAGCAGTTTTGGCAACAGCGACATGCTGGTAGAAAAATATCTCACCCAACCCCGCCATGTTGAGATTCAGGTGTTCTGCGACCGCCATGGCCAGGGCATCTACCTGTCGGAAAGAGACTGTTCCGTGCAGCGCCGGCACCAAAAAGTCATGGAGGAAGCCCCCGCGCCTAACGTATCAACCGAGGTGCGACGCCAGATGGGTGAAGCTGCCGTGCAGGCGGCCAGCGCGATAGACTATGAAGGCGCTGGCACTGTGGAGTTTTTATTAGACAGTGACGGGTCCTTCTATTTCATGGAGATGAACACGCGCTTGCAGGTGGAACATCCGGTGACTGAAATGGTGACAGGCATTGATCTCGTTGAATGGCAGTTGCGTATTGCCGCCGGCGAACCCCTACCCCTGGGCCAGCACCAGGTCACGGTCACCGGCCATGCCTTCGAGGCACGCATCTATGCCGAAGACCCGGACCAAGACTTTATGCCAGCCACCGGTGTCTTGAAGTTTTTACAGACGCCCATGGAAAGCCCTCATGTACGGGTTGATACCGGCGTGCGCCAAGGTGACGAAGTCAGCATCTACTATGACCCCATGATCGCCAAGCTCATTGTCTGGGGAGAAGACCGGGCCCAGGCCCTGCAGCGCCTGGCGGTGGCGTTGACCCAGTATCGGATCGCCGGCCTGACCACCAATATCGATTTTTTGTATAACCTCGCCACCAGTGAACCCTTCGCTCAAGCGGATTTGGATACAGGCTTTATCCAAAAGCACCGGGCCCTACTGTTCCTGAATCCGAGCATTGACGATCATGAAGCGGTGGCTCTCGCCGCACTGTACTTGTTACTCGCGCAAGCAAACCAGGCGCAAGTTTTGGCCAGTCAGCATGGTGAACCCGACTCACCCTGGCACGGCACATCAGCCTGGCGCATGAACGAGCCACATGTACAGCACTTACAGCTCAGCTACCGCGATCAAGTTTGGGAAGTCAGTGCCGAACAAAACTCCACCAAGAACCAAGACAGCTTTACATTGACCATCGCTGAAAAAAACCTGCTGGTTAGCGGCACCTTGCACAATGGCGAACTCAGCGCGGATATTAATGGCTTCAAGCAGAAGCTGGTGGTCGCAGAACACGACGGTATCTTCTCGGCCTATCAAAGCCAGGGCGCCTTCCAGTTTGCTCGAATCAGCCCAGATTTGGGTGAGTTGGGCGAAGCCAGCCGGGGCGGTAATCCGCGCGCGCCCATGAATGGCACCATCGTCACCTTGTTAGCAGAAGTCGGCACACGAGTCGAAATCAACACACCGCTGCTAGTCATGGAAGCCATGAAAATGGAACACACGATCCGCGCAAGCCGCGCCGGCCAAGTCCGTGAGTTCTATTACCAAGCCGGAGATCTCGTGACGGGCGAAGCCGAACTGTTGAATTTTCAGGCCGAAACAGCCGATTCGGCTGAGGTCGCCACCTAAACCTGCTTATCCAACCTTTCTCGTACCTTTCCCATCCCTTCTGCAGCCCAGTCCAGCGCCTGCCAGCCCCGCTGTTATGGCCGCCACGGCGGGCTATGAACGCCTGCTTGTCGTGAACCGCGAATTAACCTAGTCTAGGACTCAAATTAAACTCCAATTGTCAAACAAAAGGACCAACAGATGTTCGATTTGATTATTCGTGGCGGTACCATTATTGATGGCTCAGGCGAACAGCGTTATGTAGCCGACATCGGCATCAAGGATGGCAAAGTCGCAAGAATTGGCGAGATTACTGAAACAGCCACGGAAGAAATCAATGCCGCAGGCAAACTGGTCGCACCGGGCTGGGTCGATATTCATACGCACTATGACGGACAGGCCACCTGGGACCCCATACTGGCACCCTCCAGCTGGCATGGCGTGACCACTGTCGTGATGGGCAACTGTGGCGTCGGATTCGCACCGGTTCGCCCTCAGGACCGCGATTTTCTGATCCAACTCATGGAAGGCGTGGAAGACATTCCTGGCGCCGCCCTGGCGGAAGGCATCAACTGGCAGTGGGAGAGTTTCCCGGAATATTTGGACGCCCTGGCGGCCTTTCCACGCGCTATTGATGTGGCCGCCCAAGTTCCCCACGGCGCCATTCGCGCCTATGTCATGGGCGAACGTTGTAATACCGACTATGCTCCCAGTGCCGAGGAAGTGGCGCAGATGGCTGACCTGGTGCGCGAGGGTGTCGAGGCTGGCGCGCTGGGATTTTCGAGCTCCAAAACCCTGCTCCACAAGGACATCAAGGGCGACTTTATGCCCGGCACCTTCTCCGGCAACGATGAGATGCTGGCACTGGGTCTGGGCATGAAGGGGCTGAACAATTCTGTGTTTGAACTGGTTTCCGACCACTTAGGCGAAGACGAGGAATGGGCCTGGGTCACCGAGTTCCAAAAACAGACTGGCCTGACCGTGACCCTGATCGCCACCACCGCACCAGCCTATGAGAACGGCAAGATGTACAAACTCGCCGAGCAAGCTCGCCAAGAGGGCCGAGAAATCCGGCCCCAGGCGGCGGGCCGGCCCACTGGCGTACTCCACGGACTGCAATCCAGCTTTCACGCTTTCGTGGGGCATCCGACGTTCCGCGCACAGCTGGCACAGCTGAGCCACGATGAGCTGGTAAAGGCCATGTCAGATCCTGCCATGAAGGCCAAAATTCTGGCCGAGGAATCTACCATCAAGGGTGGCCTGATGCAGAACCTGGCGCAACTGATGAATCAAGTGTTCCCCCTGGGCGATAATCCCAACTATGAGCCAGGTGCCGAAGATAGTATCGCCGGCATCGCTCGCACCCAAGGCCAGGACGCCATGGAGGTCATGTATGACCTGTTGGTGGCCAACGACGGCAAAGAGTTATTCTACCAACCCCTCGGCGGTTACCAGGGCTTCTCCCTCGACGGGCAGAAGAAATTGCTTGAGCATCCCAATGTATTGTTCGGCTTAAGTGATGGCGGCGCCCACTGTGGTGTCATCGCCGATGCCGGCATGCCCACCTTTATCATGACTCACTGGGGCCGAGATCGTACCAAGGGCGACAAGATGAGCTTGGAGTTTATTGTGCAGGCATTAACTTCCAATACAGCGGAAGCCTTTGGCATGTTTGACCGCGGCCGAATTCACGAAGGCTGGATGGCAGACATCAACATCATCGACTTCGAGGCCATGCGCCTGTTTCGGCCTGAGGCGATCTTCGATTTGCCCGCTGGCGGGCGCCGGCTGGTGCAGCGAGCTGGCGGCTATGAAGCCACTATCAAGGCCGGCGAAGTGATCTTCAGAAACGGCGAACACACTGGCGCGCTGCCAGGCAAACTCGTCAGACGTTCCAACGAGATACACACCGCGCGCTAGAGTAGCGCTGACATCCTGAGTCCCGCACACCCACAAGGCACTGCCTGTGGGCTGTCGGGACACTAGCACATTCATCCCCTTGCACCCCCTTGCCTAGGGGGATGAGCATTTTTGACAAAATCATCCAACGCTCTTTGATACTGGCTATATATACAGTAATATCCTGCTATCAATCTATTATTGGTGCCTGCAAACGCTGATGAAGCTCTATATTGCCGAAAAGCCCAGTCTTGGCCGCGCCATCGCCGAAGTCTTGCCCAAGCCCCATAAAAAGGCCGACGGCTATATCATGGTGGGTAACGGTGATTGTGTCAGCTGGTGTGTGGGTCACTTGCTAGAGCAGGCTGAACCCGACGCCTATGATGCTAAATTCAAACAATGGCAGCTGGAACATCTGCCCATTGTGCCCGAAAAATGGCAACTCAAACCCAAACCCACCAGCCGCAAGCAATTGACGGTACTACGTCAGCTGATCAAAGACGCCGATGCACTCGTCCACGCCGGCGACCCGGATCGCGAGGGTCAGCTACTGGTTGACCAGGTCATCGATTACCTCGGTGTTAGGGGCGCCAAACGCACGTCTATTCAACGTTGCCTGATTAACGATCTCAATCCTGCCGCCGTCACCCGTGCCCTGGGTCAGCTGCGCGATAATCGAGAGTTCGCGCCTTTATCCACCTCGGCGCTGGCCCGCTCGCGGGCAGATTGGCTCTATGGCATCAATATGACCCGGGCCTTTACCCTGCAGGGTCGCAAGGTGGGCTATCAGGGCGTCTTGTCTGTTGGTCGAGTTCAAACGCCCCTGCTGGGACTCGTAGTCGCTCGGGACATTGAGATCGAGCACTTTGTCTCAAAGCCCTTTTATCAGGTCATCGCCCATCTGTTGGCCGCCAATGGCGACCGGTTCAAGGCCCGCTGGCAACCCAGCGAAGAATGCCTGCCCTGGCAAGACGAAGAAGGCCGGGTGCTGTCACGGGGCTTGGCGGAAAATGTCGCCAAGCGAATTACCCAGCAACCGGCAACAGTCACCAGCTGTCGCATTAAGCGGCGACAACAGGCAGCCCCCCTGCCCTATAATTTATCCAGTTTGCAAATCGATGCCGCGAAACGCTTTGGCATGAGCGCGAAGACCGTACTGGACACTTGTCAGAGCCTGTATGAGCGCCATAAGCTTCTGACCTACCCTCGCTCTGACTCACGCTATCTGCCCAAAGAACACCTCAAGGATCGTCATGGGGTGCTGGATGCCGTCAAAAATAACAGCCAGACACTGGCAGCTGCCGTGACCCAGGCTGACGCCAGCTTGGTGAGTAAAGCTTGGGATGACAAAAAAGTCGAGGCCCATCACGCCATTATCCCCACGGCGCGCAAGCTCGATACCAGCAAGCTCAGCAAAGCCGAGCGTGACATTTATGAGCTGGCGGCTCGGCAATACCTGATTCAGTTCTATCCACATCACCAATGGCAAGAGAGCCAGATTGAGTTGGCGATTGCCGGCGGCGCGTTTATTGCCAAAGCCAGCGAGCCTCTGATAGCTGGCTGGAAGCAGCTGTTCTCTAATAGAGAGCCGAGCAGAGAGCCGGGCAAGCAACCATCGCAGGATACTGCCCTCAACAGCCACCTGCCGACATTAAAAAAAGGTGACGTCTGCCACAGCGAAACCGGCGAGGTACTGGCGAAAGAAACGACGCCACCCAAGCCCTTTGACGATGCCAGCTTGCTCGCGGCCATGACGGGTATCGCCCGTTACGTGCAGGATCCAGAAATCAGGCGGGTGTTAAAAGAAACCGATGGCCTGGGTACCGAAGCCACTCGAGCGGGCATTATCGAGCTGTTATTCAGCCGCGGGTTCCTGCACCGCCAAGGCAAGAGTATTCGCTCAACCCCTGCGGGCAAGGGCTTGATCAGCAGCCTGCCATTAATGGCCACCACCCCTGACATGACTGCCCAGTGGGAAACGTTGTTGAGTGCCATCAGCCGCAAGGAAACCAGCTACCAGGCCTTCATGTCGCCGCTGGAAACCGCTCTGACGGATCTCATCATTCAGAGCCAGGTGCAGCTGCCGACGGGCTTGAAGGACGTTCGGGCTAACAAGCCGGCCTTCAAAAAATCCTACAAAAAAACCGACAAAAAGTCCTACAAAAAGTCCTACAAAAAGCCTACAGCCAGCACCCGCGCCAAAGCACCCACCGCGTAACCATTGCCATCCTTGGCTGCGATTGGGCATACTTTGACCTCTGCGAGCCAGGCTGACAGAACCCAGTCTGTAGAACTCGATCTGCAACCAGAGCGCACAACATGTCTGAGCCTGATACTGACACACAACCTCAAGCGCCTGACGCCACGCCACCAGACTACCTCAGCGGCAACAAAACGGCTTGGCAGGAAAAGGCCGCAGACTATATTGATGCCGCGGAAGCCGCTTGGGACTCCGACCAACCTTACTGGGGCGTCTTCGGTATCCCTGATACCCACACCCACCTGTTACCCGAGGACATGTCGGGCCTGCATTGTATTGAGCTGGGGTGCGGTACCGCTTATGTCTCTGCCTGGATGCGACGTCGAGGCGCGACGGTGGTCGCCCTGGATCCGACGCCGAATCAACTGACCACCGCTCGGCGCTTGCAACAGCAGCATGGACTGGATATTGAGATCATCGAGGGCTTCGCGGAATCTGTTCCCTTGCCGAATGCCAGTTTCGATTTCGCTATTTCCGAATACGGCGCCGCACTCTGGTCAGACCCTTATCTCTGGATTCCCGAGGCGGCACGACTCCTCAAGCCCGGCGGTCAATTAGTGCTCTTGACCAACTCGGCACTCATGATGATGTGCGCCCCTGACTATGAATCCGAAGGCCCCGTGGGCGAGCAACTACTGCGACCCTACTTCGACATGCACCGGATTCAATGGCCCGACTGTCCAGGCCAAACCGAGTTTCATCTCAATCACGGCGACTGGATCAGCTTGTTCACCGCCAACCAATTGGTGGTCGAGCGGCTGGTTGAATTGCGGGTTCCGCCAGGTGCCGAGACGCGCTACCCCTGGGCTGACAAAGACTGGGGTAACCAGTGGCCCCTGGAAGAAGCTTGGGTGGTACGCAAGGCTGTCGCCTGAACACTAAACCGCCAACTCGCGAAATCCACAACGCTCCATGGCTATTCGCCAACCTCCTTCAAATCTGGCAGTATTCCAACCCAGCACCTCGCGCCTCATCCACAATCCTTGGTCAGCGCGAGCACTCACCGTTTCTTTATAATAGGTCGCCCGCCATGTCAGATATGTCAGAACGCACCCAATCACCCGCCCTTGATCAAGCCCTGGTCAATCCTGTCGTCTGGTCAGATGAACAAGCCATTCACGAGACCCTGACCTGGTTGCGCCAACATGACCCGGTACGCAAAATTTCGCCGGAAGGCTTTGAGCCCTTCTGGTCCATCACCAAGTATGACGATATCAAAGCTATCGAAGCTAACCGCGCTTTTATCTGTGACCCAAGACCGACTCTGGCACCTATTATGGTCAACGAAGCGATCATGGCCTTGACTGGTCGCAAGCATCTGGTGCGCTCGTTAGTGCAGATGGATGACCCAGATCATCGCGCCTACCGCATGTTGACCCAAGGCTGGTTCATGGGCTCCAACCTGCGCAAACTGCAGAGTCGAATTGATGAGTTGGCGACGCTGTATGTAGATCGCATGCTGGACATGGATGGCGCCTGTGACTTCGTCAAGGATGTTTCCATGTGGTACCCCTTGCGAGTCATTATGTCGGTACTCGGTGTGCCGGAAGAGGATGAGGCCTATATGCTCAAGCTCACCCAGGAATTATTTGGCGCCGCTGACCCCGATGTGCAACGCTCTTTCGAGATTACCGACATCAACAATGTCATTCTTGATTTCGAAAGCTACTTCGCCAAGATCACCGAGGCGAGACGCAAAAACCCAACTGATGATGTTGCCACCGTGATTGCGAACGCGAAGATTAACGGCGAACCCATCCCAGTCAACGACGCTAACGGTTACTACATCATCGTCGCCACGGCCGGTCACGACACGACCAGCGCCTCTACCGCGGGCGGTCTGCTGGCATTACTGCAGAACCCTGACCAGTTTGCTCTACTGCGCTCTGACCCTGAACGATATTTGCCGACATTCATCGACGAAGCCATTCGCTGGGTGACACCGGTACGTCACTTTATGCGTACCGCGACGCAAGACACGGAACTGCGAGGTCAGACTATTAAGGCAGGCGAATCTGTGATTCTGTGGTATCCATCGGCGAATCGCGATGAAGAGATTTTTAACCAGCCCTTTGAATTCAAGGTTGATCGTCATGACGCCAAACAACTGGCGTTCGGCTTTGGTGCCCATGTGTGCTTGGGCCAGCACCTGGCGCGCATGGAAATGACGGCGCTGTTTAAGGAGCTCATCAAACGGGTCAAGCATATTGAGCTGGCCGGCGAGCCACGCTATAGCCAGTCGACCTTTGTCGGCGGCTTGAAGAATCTGCCGATTCGTTTTCAGATGGCCTGAGACACCTGCATAACGCCCGGTATTCAACCACCGGGCATTAGCCTGTGGAGCCGCTAGCGGGTCTAAAAATAGGTACCATTGAAGACCCGACTCGCGAAGCGTTCTCCCATCCGCCGGTAACCCGCAGAATTCGGGTGCAACAGGTCCGGCAGATCAGCCGCATCTGCCGCACCGAACAATTCAAGGCCATCTAGGTAATGCAGGTTTGAGTCGCCCGCTTGATTGCGCTGCAACACCAGCTCAGCCATCAGTTCACGAATCCGTTTTAGGGACAAAGCCCCCTGACGCAACCGCTCATTACCCTCATGGGTGCGAAACTTACCCTCTTGATCTGGCAACGTTGGGCCGGGACTATCTTCGGCACTGGGACAATAGATCGGCGAGACTAAAATAATGGGCGTCTGTTTATGACCTTCCCTAACCGTATCCAAAAAGCCGTGCAACGCTGACGGGAAGACTCGCTCGCGCATGGAATCCATATTCACCAGATTAATGCCCACCTTCAAGCTGATCAACTCCGCCGGCAAGTCACGCATTGCCCGCGCGACAAACTGATCCAGGTGACATTGACCAGCGAAGCCAAAGGACTGCAGATTGACCTGCTGCTGCCCCGCGTAAGCCGCTACCGCAGGCCAGGTGCCAGTGGGCGAGTCAGCTTCCATACAGTGGCTGATGGAACTGCCATAGTGCATCCAGCGCGGCCGCTCGTCGGTCACTGCGCGCATCACGCTATTGGCTGCCAGTTTAATGCTGCGTATTTCCAGAAACGCATTGTGAGGCAGCCAGAGTTCATAGCTGTTCTCACCGCTGGGCAAGTCGTCAAAGCGTATGCTGTAGGCCTCACCTCTGATCAACTCAAACTCGCCAGGCTTGGCAGGATTAAGCTTGATACTATTTCCGGCATCAACCTGGGTCTGGCGAATGGCATCGTGATTCACCATCAAGTCAAAACTCACAGGACGCGGCGCAGATGGTGGCGTAAACATTCGCGTGCTTTGCACCTGCAACTCAATAAACGCCGAGTCTGTGACAAGAGACAGCCTCACCCCGGAGGGCATTCGAACAATCACATCCATCACAGCCGGCACCTGAGGTCGGGTCCATGCCGGTAACCGACGTGGGCTCACGCCTGCTGGCCGCTGGTCAAAGTCGAGCGCACCCGGAAACCGAATGCCGGCACCTAACAAATCAGAATGATGGATCAACATAGAGCTTCCAGCCGAATAAATGGGATTAGGATAAACGGGGTCGGGGTAAAATTTACATATGTAAATTTTACCCCGACCCCATTTAAAAGATCAGACATTTCTATAGTCTGAACGAATCGAAAACAGCGGGTCTTTACTGTCACAGGGCAGGTCCGAGCGGGCCTGCTCAACAGCCGCCATGGAAGATGGTAATTCAAAGGGCAATCGACCTTCTGTGTCCTGGCCTTCAATAATCGCTGTCAGCAGCACATCATCGGCCACGCCCAGGTCCACATAGACGCCATCCAGCTGATCAATGATATCGGTGATAATCGCTGGCCGACTCATCTGCAGCACAGCGATAGTAGGTACCTGACTGGAGAGTGCCTGTAGGCGAAGGGTGTCTTCTGCCTCTGGCTTAAAGTCGATATCACCTTCCTGCTGCCGGCTACCAAAGAAGAAATTGGGATGTAACATCTGATGGGGCGTCGACAATCGAATAATCGCCACATCGGCCTCTGCCAACGGGCAGCTATCCTCGACGGCAGCGTTGATATTTTCCAGATAAATTTTGGCACCGGGCTTAATCAACGAAGGTTTCTTTAAACAAATCAAGGAGCGCCGCTGGGCCTCTCTACCGGCCTTCACCGCATCCTTCGAACCCACGATCGAGACCGCCGCTGCGGCGTCCACCAGCGGATTTTCAAATAAACCTTGCTCAAATTTTGGCAGCAACATGCGATACACCGCTTCATCGACTCGAGACAATTCGATCAAACCCTGATCGATGGCCCGCAACAACGTCGCCACATCCTCCTCGCCACCCAACTGATCGCAGCCAGCATTCACCGCTTTGGCGAACCGTTGTTCTCGGCTCAGCGCTTCGACTCCCCAAGGCATACTAATATCGTCAGGAGTTTGCATTTGAGTGGGATTAAACGTGGCCTCTTTGGCATCCCGAAAAATTGCCCAGTCAGATAGCACAAAACCTTTGAACTGATGCTCGGCGCGTAACAAGCCCTCAATCAACTGGGTGGAAAATCCACCGGCCACCGGCTCCAACAACTCACCGTTTAACGCCAAGTCTTCCAACAAAAGATCTTTCAATATCGTGTAGGTTGGCATCACACCGGCGACCTTAACGTTAAAGGCATCCAGAAACGCTTCGATATGCACACTCAAGGAGGCTTCTGTCAAAAGCGAATAGCGGCCATAGGCATTGTGTCCATCAAAGCCTTCAGGGGCCGCTGGATAGCCCACCCAATGTTTAACGACACAGGATACACTGTCCTTATTCAAGCCGACTGAGCCCGCCTGCATGCCGACCACATAAGCGGCAACCAGCGCCCGAGCCAACTTAGGGTCCTCGCCAAAGGTGCCGGAGATTCTTGGCCAACGGGGTTCTGTGGCAATATCCGCCTGTGGCGACAGCGCCATATGAATACCTACCGCGCGGTATTCGGCACGGGCGATCGCCGCAAATTGTTCTACCAGTTTCGCGCTGCCAACAGCCGCTAGCCCTGTAGTCTCCGGCCACTGGGAAAAACCCATGGCCCTCGAACTCGCCCCGGTGACATGCGCGAAGTGGTGCCGAGGATCCGTGCTGATAGTAACGGGAATCCCAAGTCGAGTTTCAGCCGCGAGTTTCTGTAGGGCATTATTTTGTTCGGCGAAGGTCCGCGGGTCAGCATCCAGACGAGTCAACAGATGATTCACACCATCCTTCACAATCAACTGCCGGTTCGCTGGCAGAAGATATTCGGCACCGATCCCAAGCATGCCATAAGGACCATGCGTCTGAGCCGTGCCATGCATCATCACACCGGCCTTCTCCGCCAATGTCATACGTGCCAACAGGTCCTTAGCACGGATAGCCGCGGGCAGTCGATGATCTTCAAACACGGACAAGACCCCGTCATGATCCAGATCGCGAAATACCAGGCCATCCAGGTTCATTGTTTTCATAGTTCTACGCTCCGAGATTCGGCTTCAATATGCCAGCGAGTCTAGCACGCAACTCACAGACAGTTGTACCAAGGGGAAACCACTGAATCCACTGCGCTCAAAAAACCACTGGCTCGAATCATAGGACGACCGGTGTCGGTCAATCTGAGCTGGCCAACCTTGGGCAGTTAATCTGAGTTGCTCGAGTAATGGCACGGTTTAGATCCTGCCACCACTATTTTTAATGTTTGTCATTATTTTCTAATTGGTATTAAATGGACGCTGCGCAAGTCATTTTTCATTGTTTGAAAGAGGATCAACTGTGGAAGTCAAAAACAGTGTTTACCCTAACGAAGCCCAGATTAGAGGTTTTCTCGAACCCGGTGCTGAGGGTCCGATCTTCATGGTCAATCTACTTAAGTTCAAGGCTCGCGCCGATTATGCGGATGGCAGAGCATCAAGCCTCACTGGAGAGCAAGCCTACGGCCTCTACAGTGATGCCGTATCAATGCTACTCAAGGAGTTTGGTGGCGGCGCCATATTTTCAGGCACCGTCGAACGCCTGATGTTGGGTGAGGTTGAGGAATTGTGGGACAAGGTGGTCATCGCCATGTATCCCTCCCGCCAGGCGATGCTAGAGATGATGCAATCACCAAAAATGCAGGAGATTGGCGCGCATCGTGCAGCCGGACTCGCGGGGCAACTCAACATTGAAACCGTTGATGTTGCGAGTTTGCTGGCCAGTGAAAAAAGCATCACCTAAAACTAAAACGAGACCACGAGACCACGAGAAAAGGATAGAAACCATGGAAATATTGCGCACGCCAGACTCACATTTTGCTGATTTGGCCGACTATCCCTTCGCGCCGCACTACACCGTCATCAAGACAATAGATGGCAGCGATCTGCGGATTCACCATTTGGATGAAGGTCCGAAAGACGGCCCCTTGGTCCTGTGCATGCACGGTCAGCCCGTGTGGAGTTACCTGTATCGCAAAATGATTCCCTATTTGGTAAATGCCGGCATGCGCGTGATCGCGCCTGACCTACCGGGTTACGGCAAGTCGGATAAGCCCGCGCGACTCGAAGACTACAGTTACCAGCATCAGGTAGAGTGGATGGGCCAGTGGCTGATCGCTAACGACTTCAAGGGACTCACATTGTTTGGCCAGGACTGGGGCGGTCTCATTGGTCTGCGACTGGTCGTGAATCACGCTGAACGATTTGATCGCGTGGTCATCGCCAACACGGGCCTGCCCTACAACCCGGAACTGCCTGACGAAGTCGTCAAAGAAGTTGAGGCGTTCCGCGCCAACGCACCCACACCGTCGCTGATGGAGATGCAAACGGCCTTAAGCCAGATGGAAGGTTCAGCTGCCACCAAGTTCGCCTACTGGCAGAAATTTTGTTGGGAAACCCCCGACATGCCTGTCGGCCTCATGATGTCCTTGACCATGGAAAAACGCTCGAATATCGCTAAGGCACTGCTGTTTCTGGCCCATAAGCTGGGTCTCGATGTACTGGCCCAATCGCCGCTGGCAAAAGCCTACAATGCGCCCTTTCCAGCGCCCCGCTATAAAATGGGCGTCCGCGCGATGCCAAGCCATGTACCGACCCTGCCCACAGACCCATCTCTGGAAGAACAGCGCAAAGCCTGGGTGTTTTTTGAGAACTTCCACAAACCGTTCTTGTGTGCCTTTGCGGACAATGACCCAGTCACCAAAGGCCTAGATGCAGAATTTTTGGAGAAGGTACCGGGCACCAAAGGACTACCCCATACGATGATCAAAGATGGTGGTCATTTCGTCCAGGAAAGCAGCCCTCAGCAAGTCAGCCAAGTGATCATCGACCTGATTCGCTCAACCTGAATTGGCTGAAGTACCTGATCAGCTCGACTCAAATCTCCAGGGAGCAACTATGAAAAGACAACTCACTCGTATTGCCGTGACCATCTCGGTGTTGATTGTGGCAGTATTCTGGTTGCTGTTTTTCTCGCCTCGCCCGCCGCTGACCATCAATCCTGACACCCTAGCGGGAGATGGCAGTCTGCTGAATTACTGCGAGCTACCGGTTTTAGACGGCAGTGGCAAACTGGCCGCAGAGATCCCTAAGGGCAACACCCCCGGGTGTGGCTACGCCCACTTTCCACTGCCTATCTTGGCGGACTGCACCGAACCGTTGATCGACGGCGCAGCTGATATTCGCGGCTTGTGGATTGGCGTTGAAGGCAAGATTGGCCACGTAGAACGGATCGAACAGTGTGGCGGGCGCACGGTGATTACCACATCCGGCGTTATTCATGATGCGGGCCCGAACAGTACAGCGCACATCAACACCGACGATACGGAAGGCGGCGTTTTGTTCACTCTTGGCGATACGGCCTATTGCCCTCGCACCTCTGCCAGCATGACCTGGAACGACGGGACATTGAATTTTAACCTGCTAGGCTGGGGCCCTGTTGTCGTGAAGCGTTATTTGCAGGGCGAGCAACTGGTCTGGGAATATGCTGACGGATCAATCACCAGAAAGGACCGAATTTGCCAGCTACCTTCCACAAGTGTGACACCTAAGCCACGCGGCCGAAGAATCCAATTGTTCTCCAACAACACTTAAGCCGTCGTGTCCTGCGACTTTTAACCTGACCTATACGGCTTTCCGGGGTCACCATGAATACCCCTATATCACTGGCCCCTGTCACAGGTAGCAAAAAGGGGCCAAACCTACTTATACTAGGCCGCAATTATTATTGAGGACGAAAAAATGCCTGACGTTGATCAATTTCGCACCGACACTCGTGCCTGGCTCGAAGCAAACTGTCCTGCGAGCATGCGCAGCCCGATGACCGCGGACGAAGTTGTCTGGGGTGGCCGGAATGCAACCTTCAGCAATCCCGATTCGAAACTCTGGCTTGATCGAATGGCAGCCAAAGGCTGGACCGCACCCATGTGGCCAGCCCAATATGGTGGCGGCGGGCTGTCTATGGCAGAAAATGCAGTGCTCGAAAGCGAGTTAAGCCGCATCAAAGCCCGTCCTGCCCTGAACAGTTTTGGTCTGTGGATGCTGGGGCCCGTGTTGCTCGAGTTTGCCAATGAAGAGCAAAAGCTAGAACACCTGCCTAAAATTGTCCGCGGTGAAATTCGTTGGTGTCAGGGCTATTCAGAACCTGGCGCAGGGTCTGATCTTGCGGGCTTGCAAACCAAAGCGGTGCGGGACGGCGACGAATATGTGATCAACGGCCAGAAAGTCTGGACCTCCTATGCCGATCGCTGCGACTGGATTTTCTGCCTGGTGCGAACAGACACTACAGTGAAACACAACGGTATCAGCTTTATTTTATTCGACATGCAGAGCCCTGGCGTAACTGTCAAACCCATTCAGTTAATTTCCGGTGAAAGCCCCTTCTGCGAAACCTTCTTTGACGATGTGCGGGTACCGGCGCGCAACCAGGTGGGTGAACTGAACAAGGGTTGGACCATCGCCAAGCGTCTGCTGCAGCACGAGCGCACCAATATTGGTGACTTTGGCACCGCCCAAAGCCCGCAGACCCCCATGCACGAACAAGCGAAAAAATATTTGGGTGAAGACGCTTTAGGTCGTCTTGATGACTCAGCCATGCGGCGCGAAATCGCCAAATACCAAGTGCGTCAGAAAGCCTATGGCTTGACCTACGCACGGGTTGGGCAGGAATTGAAAGCCGGCCTGGGCGACGGTGCCGCTTCGTCTATCCTCAAGGCTGTGGGTGCAGAACTCAATAAGCACCGCTCTGAGATGATGATCGACATGATGGGCACACAGGGCATTGGCTGGCAAGGTGATGGCTTCGATGATTGGGAAATCATGCAAACACGAGGTTGGCTGCGCTCCAAAGCCAACTCTATTGAAGGCGGCACTACCGAAATCAATAAAAATGTGGTGGCCAAAAATGTATTGGGTCTTCCCACTAAATAATTTGCCTGCCCGCTAAGCACAAAGGACAAAAATATGGCTTTAATATTAAACGAAGAACAAACCTTGCTGAAAGACAGTGCCAAAGACCTGATGACCGCGGCGGCACCGGTCACTCAGTTTCGCGCATTACGTGATGCCAAGGACGAACTGGGCTATTCGAAAGACCTGTGGACCCAGATGGTCGACATGGGCTGGGCTGGCATCTGTATACCCGAAGAATTCGGCGGCCTGGATTTTGGCTTCCATGGTCTGGGTATTGTGTTGGAAGAAACTGGCCGCACTCTGGCCGCCTCACCGCTGGTGGCCTCCATACTGGTCAGCGCATCCGCAGTCGCACTGGGGGGTAACGAAACTCAAAAGAAACAGTTGTTGCCAAAGTTGGCTGAAGGTACTTTATTGATGGCCCTCGCTCTTGATGAAACTGCCCACTTCAGCCCACACAGAATTGCGACCCGCGCAGAATCATCTGCTGGCGGCTACAAGATCAACGGCGCCAAGGCCTTTGTCTTGGACGGTCACATTGCCGACACCTTGATTGTTGCGACGCGCACCAGTGGCAGCACTCACGACAGGCAAGGCATCACCCTGTTCCTGGTGGATCGAGCAGCCGCCGGTGTTGAAGTGACCCGTACCCAAATGGTCGACAACCGCAATGCCGCCAAAATCACCTTTACCGACGTCTCCGTTGATGCATCGGCGATACTCGGCGAACTGGACCGAGGCGCCGATATATTAGACCCCGTATTGGATCGCGCCGCACTGGGCATGGCTGCAGAAATGTTAGGAGCATCACTGGAAGTTTTTGAACGGACACTGGCCTATCTGAAAGAACGCACCCAGTTTGAAACTAAAATTGGTTCATTTCAGTCATTGCAGCATCGAGCCGTCGATATGTATTGCAATCTTGAGCTATCAAAATCGCTCTTGATAGATGCGTTGTCAGCGTTGGATGAAGGCCGCGATGCAGACCTGCCCGCCCTTGCCTCGTCGGCGAAAGCTCAGCTGTGTGAAACCCTGCACCAGATCTCCTCAGAAGGCGTGCAGATGCACGGTGGTATCGGCATGACTGACGAACATGAGATTGGTTTCTTTCTGAAACGCGCTCGAGTTGCCGAAAAAACCTTTGGTGACGCTGGCTACCACTACGATCGACTAGCAACACTGAACGGCTATTAGAAGACCCGGCCCGCTTGTCGTCGAGACAGGTGGGCCGGAAACACCGGTAAAACAAGCCACCTAAGCCACGACGGCATCAAGCTCGCCGCGGCAATCTTGCAACTCAGCCCCACTTTTTATTAGCGCGAGCTAGCCCTTACCACAGGGCTTTGTTATCAGCGCGGCGATTGCCCGTAAACCAACCCAAGTCCCTGGGACTTGGACCCTAACAGGGTTAGCACGGTATTCGACGCGATCTCGACCACTGCGGAATCCAGCGACCGAAACCAGTTTTCCTGATTGGAAATAAATAGGTCAGGGTATAGTCACCAAGACAGCGCGCCACATTCATGCCTTGAGCCCTAGCGGACCAAGGTGTCGGCATTGCCGCTGTGGTCATGGGTTTTAGCCTCTTAACAGGCCTAAATCACCTTCCGTGATAGCCTGCAGGTTGTCAATCTGCAGCGCCATATCACGATAGTTTCACAGGGCCCGCAACTGACGCATCGGCACGACAACCTGTTCGGTTTGCCACCATAGAAGTTGACTTTACTTTCCTTGATCTGCGCCAAGCATCAGAGCGCGAGCAAGTGCTTTACTGATCGTGTCAAATTTCGACCCATGCATCAATAACACATTTAATCTGGAGCAATGTAATTATCTGGCTTGATCAAATACTCGTCTTTCAATGATCTTCAGTGTGTTAGTCGAGACACCGTCAGGAGAGCCATTTTTTATCTCAAGTTTCTTGTTTCAAGTTTCTTGTTTCAAATTTCTTGCTCCAAATTTCTTGTTCCAAATTTCTTGTTCCAAATTTCTTGTTCCAAATAAAGCGTTTCAAAGCGTTGAGAGCCATTTTTTTATCTCAAGTTTCTTGTTTCAAATTTCTTGTTCCAAATTTCTTGTTCCAAATTTCTTGTTCCAAATAAAGCGTTTCAAAGCGTTTCAAAGCGTCAGGAAAATCCTTAAAGAATAACCGGCTATATCATTGAACTCTGCAGTGCAGTATCTGCAGTAATCGCTAACCAGGGGATGACTATGTCTAATAGATTTAATAAGTCCTTGATGGACGGTGTTCGGCTCGTAACAGGATGTGCAGTGGCGAGTGTCATGTGGGTGACTGGAAGTGCCCATGCCGCCTCGGGGATGATCGAAGAGGTCGTGGTCACTGCCCAGCGCGTCGAGGAAAGCGTCCAGGATGTACCGATTGCCGTGAGTGCGTTCAGCGGTCAGATGATGGAAGACCGGCAGATTATCAGCCCCTCTGATCTACAGTTCGCGACACCTAACGTGTCGTTCACGGCAACTAACTTTGGCGGTTCCAGCTTCAGCATCCGCGGGATCGGCCGTCTTGTTATCGCCGGGTCAGGCGAGAATGGGGTCTCTATTCACCAAAATCAGATCGCTGTGCCCACCAGTCTGACCACTGTCGAGTTTTACGACCTAGAGCGGATTGAGGTGTTGCGAGGCCCCCAGGGCACCTTGTTTGGCCGTAACGCAACTGGCGGCGCCGTCAACATGGTCACGAAAATGCCCGAATATGACGCTGTCAAAGGCTTCATCGATGGCGAATACGGTGACTACTCCAACCAGCGCCTCAAGGGCGCGTTGAACATTCCGATCAGCGATACATTTGCGGTGCGCGTGGCAGGCATGGTCTTGAGCCGCGATGGATATATCGAAAACACGGCCTACGGCCAGCAAGGTAGCTGTGTTACGCCTGGTACCACCTTGGTAGATGCCTACGGTAGTGATCCGGCGAACGCGGCATTGCCGAACAAGGCCAACATCCTCTCGGGCGCCGTTAATCCAGCTGTTCTGTCCCCTTGTACGATTGACAACATCGACGATGACCTTGATGGGCGCGACATCTACACCTTCCGCGTCACGGCCGCATGGGACATTACCGACGAGGCCAAATTCTGGTTCCAGTACTCCAAATTCAACGAAGATGACGACAAGATCAGAATCACCAACCAGATCTGCTCAACGAACGATCTGCCCACCGTCGGTTGCGAACCCGACGCCTTCGGCTTCGACACTCCGCACAACGGGTCCACAACCGGGGGACTGTTCGGCGGCTTGAACGAGGCAGTGCTCCTCGGAACGCCAAGTCCTTATAGCGGCTTTGTCAAAAATGCCACCGGTTTCCGTCAGCAGCACACAGACTTCGAGCCCATGTACAAGTATGACGAAGACCTGTACACGCTCGGATTTTCCTACGATTTCGAGAAACTTCGGTTCGGCATACTGGCCGGCTACTCAAAGCAAGACTATGTCGCCCGCCAAGATTACCTGATGGACGTCGGCAACGTACTCTTCGCGACAACCGCTAACCCAAGTGGTCTCTGGCCTACCTCGGACACGGCCGGTTATTATGCCGGCGCTGACTGGACCAGTGCCACCTGCAACTGGAACGACGGCACGGCGGGCATTTTCGGTGGCTGTGTGCACGACTCGGACCAAACCCGAGTGCAAGCCTTTGACCAGAGTGACAGCAGCAGCGAATACACTACTGTGGAAATGAAAGTCGAATCTGATCTCGACGGCCGATTCAATTTTATAGTGGGGGTCAATTACTCGGAATACGAGGGCTACGGTGATTACTACGTGAACGCCAACACCCTTGACCTTGTCGGGCTTTATGGCGTGCCAAAACTCGGATTTCCGCCGCTATACCCGACGATGTACGCCTCGACCAGTAATCCCAATGGTGATGGCAGTCGTGGCGATTCCTTTGCCTATTTCGGCGAGGTTTACTACGATGTCACTGACAAGGTCAAACTGACAGTCGGCTTGCGGCGCAACGATGATCACAAGGAAGTGAGTGACAGCGGCGTGCTCTACAACGCATTGAATCTTGGCATACCCGACGTGGATTGGCTGCGCTCCTATCTCGTTTATTACGGCTTGCCCGCCTCGGATTTAGACAAGCTTTACTCATCTGCCGAGGACATCACAGCGGCCGAAGCCACCGCTCCTGCGAGCGCCGAACGTCTTGCGATTGCCCAAGCTGTGCCCCTGGTACCTGCTTTTAATGAACAGCGGGTCCTAACCGGCAGCCCCAGCGCGACGGATTTCAAGTCGACAACTGGACGTATCGGTCTCGACTGGCAGATCAACGATGACGTGATGGCCTATGCCTTCTTTACTCGTGGTTACAAGCCTGGCGGATTCAATCCACCGCAGAACGCGACACTTGCGACCGAAACTGTGAAGTACATCTTTGATTCAGAGAAGGTCGATGCCTTCGAGGTCGGCATGAAGAATACGCTGATGGATGGCACGCTGGTGGTCAACGGCGCTGCCTTTACCTACCAGTATGAAGGCCTTCAAACCACGCGGATTCGCAACAATAACTCCATCAACGACAATATCGATGCGAATATTCAAGGTCTTGAGCTTGAGGTCTTCTGGCAGCCAGAGTGGGCACCCGCTGTGTCCATCGATGCGTCTTATGCCTACCTCGATGCCACCGTCGACGGCTCGGTGTCTCTGGACCCTGTGAACCGAACAGCCAACAACCCCGACTACATTACGTTAAAGAATATCGATCCCGGTTCAGCAACCGCCGTGAACTACATCGCAAAAACATCTGATATCACCGACGCAATCGTTCAAGCGGCCTACAATAGCTCCTGTGCAGCGAACAGCGATTTGAACCCAAATGCTGGGACGACCTGCCCTGATGTGTTGCCGGGAACGGTCTACACAGATATTACAGGCGTGGATCATATTCCTACATATATGTCTCGGATCTTCCTGGAGGGTGCCGGGGTTGAAGTTTCAGATGGTCTGAACACGAACCTCGATGGCAACCAGTTACCCAATGCACCCAAAAACAACATTCACTTAGGTGTGGCCTACACGGTACTTGTGGACGCGCTGCAAGGATCCGTAATCTTTCGCTGGGATTACTCCTGGCGCGACGACCAGTATGCTCGTGAGTTCAACACCATCGGTGACAAAATCGACGCTTGGGACCAGCACAATGCCTCAATCATCTATGAAAGTACTGATGGTCACTGGCAAGGTCGTTTGTGGGTCCGCAACGTGCTCAACGACGACAATGTCACCGGCAAGTACCTGACATCGGATACCTCTGGCTTCTACAGAAATTATTTTCTGACTGAGCCAAGGATTTATGGTGCATCACTGCGATACAGCTTCGGCGAGTAACCGACAATAGCAGTGCAAAAGACCCGCGGCGATCCGCGGGTTTTTTTTGCACTGTATTTCCCTCGTCAGAACGCTTCAGAAATACTATCGATAACACCATTGATCGCAGCCCCCCAGCAAACATCTGGATCGCTTTCATCAAGCCGTCTGGATCTTTGGACTTATACCAGGCTACCGCCCGACTCATCACACCTTGCGCTGTCACTCAAGGCGCTCACTCGCACAGTTGCCGACAGACAGTTTACTTTTTGAACCTGCGGCTGTAGTTTGGAGCAGCAACAATGATGTCGATTGCTAACAGCGCCGACATCAAAAAGATCATTTGCAGCGCAGCTGAGGATTGACAATGCCGGGTACAATACATGTCGAAAAAATCGGTCATCACGTCAGCTTACTGACCATTGACAACCCCCCAGCGAATGCCATGGATGCGGCGATGCTGGGCAAACTCCTCGAAGAGTTTCAGGCGATCAACGATGCTTCCAGCGCGCGCGCAATCATCCTCACGGGGTCAGGCAATTCCTTCTGCGCCGGCGCTGACCTGAAGGCCAAAGGCGGTGAAGCGCTCTCAGCCTTTGGTCGCCTGCTGACGGCAGTTGAGTCTTCGCCGGTCCCCGTTATTGCCGCCATCAACGGCTGGTGCATCGGCGGCGGCTTTGAGCTGGCACTGTGTTGCGATATACGCATTGCCTCGGCTGACGCTCGATTTGTCTGCGCCGGCGTGAACATGGGATTAATGGCTTCAGCCTATCGACTGCCACGCCTCATCGGTGTTGCTCGAGCCAAGGCCATGTTGCTAACTGGCTCAGCCTTTGATGCGCTGGCAGTAGAACGCTTCGGCGTGACCACCCAGACCGAGCCACCGGCAGCATTACTAATAGCCGCAAAAAACTTGGCGACGCGTATCGCGTCTCGTGCACCACTATCGGTAGAAGCCACCAAACGGGTAGCCTCTCGCGCTATGGATTTGGATCCGACAGCCATGCGTGAACTGGAAAAACAAGAACTGCCTAGCCTGCGCAACAGCAATGACCACCAAGAAGCCGTCAAGGCGTTTCGTGAAAAGCGCGAGCCAATATTCACACGCTCCTAGACTAGCCGTTAGTCGAGCGCTCAGGTCCCCATGCTGGCTAGCGGGAAATGCCTGAACACACAGTTTGACTCATTGCGCAAAACTTGGCGGTCAGTCCTTTGCTGCACCCCGCCACAACTGCTGCTGGGCCAGCAGAATGATGAGAACAATACCCAAGGTGGCCAAGGACAGTATCGGGAATAAAACCGGCAGGGTCAGCCACTGGGCCAGAATGGCAACAGGCATGGTCATCAGTTGGGCAAAGGCCATATTGAGTTGAAAGATACTCATCAATCGACCCCGTATATCATTTGGCGCCAGCTGTTGAATCAAGATAGTCGCCGAGACCATGGTAATGGTCATACCTGCACCCAGGCCAATGTTACCGATGATGGCGTTCATGACCGTCTGATCAAAAACAAACACCACAAAAGACAAAGAAAACAAAATCGCACCGAAGGCCATCAGCGCGCCGCGATTAGGATAGGAAGCCAACTGGGTCATGGCCACGGCACCCAGGAACGATCCGAAGCCCCAGAACATGACAATAAAGCCCATATTAGGAATAGCGACACCCACCACCGTTGTCACCCAAGTAGGCCCCAGACTGGCAGTGGCGGGATATCCCAGGCTCATCATCATCACCAGTAATAGAATGACCCAGAGAATCACTGGATGGTTGCGGGCATAGCGCAACCCGACGGCAACGTCCCTGGCAACCTCACTAAAGCCATAGCGCTTATCGGCCGATGAGTCTGCTACTGGTGTCGCTCGATAACTCATCATCGCCATGCAGATAATCGCAATGATATGCCCACAAACGCTGAACAAGTAGGCGCCACTGTAACCGAAGGCATCGATGATCAAGCCTGTAAACATCATGGCAATGGGCATCGCTATCTGGCCGGCAACCTGGTTTAAAGAGATGCCACCTGGCGTCAGGGTCGGGCCGAGGATATCGGGCACAATCGCCAGCCGCGTGGGTCCATCAATGGCCTGCAGACCCGCGGTGATGAAGGTCAACCCAAAAAACAGGATAAAACCTGCCATACCACCATCCGACAGGGACATCATGGCGGCAATCCCCATCGTACCTAAGACCTGCAGCGACTGGATGAGAATCAATAACTTGCGTCGATCGTAACGATCCGCCAATGCACCGCCATAAAGCCCGAAGGTCAGTGAGCCAAGGCCGCGACTGGTAGCAATCAAGGCCACCATGATCAGCCAGATATCCCGAGGGGCAAAATGCTGAACCCAAAGGATCTGGGTAATGAATTGCAGGGGCATGAGCATCTGGCCGATGGCGAAGCCCGCCAGCAGATAACGAAAATCGCGAATTTTTAAGGGTGCCAGCGCACCAGACTTGGTCATGTCATTATTTCCGCAGATGGTCATCGATAAATAGCGCAGGAACAACCGCGCGCCAGCCACCATACCACTCAAATCAGTCGTGAGTTTATTTAATTCGTTTTTAGTAAATTCGCCTGTTCTAGCGTATGGTCAACTAAACATTCCTGCTAAACATGCCTTCTAAACAGCGAGGTCAATCCATGGTCGAGGGCGGCTGCTTCTGCAAGCGAATTCGCTACATTATCGCCGACGGCGTCTATCCTTCGGTAATCTGCCACTGCACGATGTGCCGACATATTCATGCGGCACCCCATGTCACTTGGCTGGTGGTACCTGTCGCCCAGTTCGAGTATGTTGCCGGCACCCCAACTGCACTCGCATCGTCTACTGACGGCACGCGATATTTCTGCTCTTCCTGCGGTACCCACGTAGCCTGCAGCAACACTGGCCACACCGATATCATCGACGTTGCCATTGGCAGTCTGGACAAGCCCGAGGCGTTCCCGCCGACGTTGAGCATCTACGTGGACACTCAACTACCCACTCATCCCACCCTCGAAATCAAGCCTTAGAACAACTATCACTGATCAGACAAAGCCCTATTGGAGCAGGCCGCAGGGGCCTATCTACGGCCTGATCTCATAGAAAGCATTAAAGATATCGCCCTCGAAGGGAATCCGCCGAAAACGACTGAAGCCTGCTGCCGCCGTCATTTCACGGGCTTTGCTCTCTGGAAAGCCCAGAGTACCCAGGCCCGCGCCACCGGGTACTGACAGCCCCGACGACATGCACACCATCACCGAAAACGAATAAGCGATGGTGGCCATGGGGTTCTCCTTTAAATTCTCAGCGAAGGACGATTTACCCTGAATGTCAGCACATAACCAGGTGCCATCCGGCTTCAGCGACGCCTTGATGGCTTCGATCAACACCTGTGGATGCGTTGAGTCATGAACGACATCGAACGTCGTGATCAGATCGAAGCTGCCATCCTCGGGCAAGGGCTGATCGATGGGATTGTGCAGCTGGACATTTTTCACGCCTGCCTCGCGAATATTATTCCTGGCACGGCCGAGGGCATTCATAGAAATGTCATAGCCGATAAACTGGCTGTGCGGATATGCCTTGGCCATCTCGATCATGGCCACACCGGCACCACAGCCAACATCCGCCACCAAAGCACCTGCTGTCAGCTTGGCCACCGCACCTTCGGTACTGGGCAGTAAATCAGGCACCAGATGCAGCTGTTGAAACTTGCGACTCATCCGCTCAATGCCACAAGCACAAGCCTCGCCTTTGTCATCGAAGCTTTGACCGAGGCCGGTGCGAAAACATTCAGGCAAATGCTCGAGGGTGTCATACATGGCAACCACAGAATGAATCATGCCACCCAGATAAGCCGGATGTTCAGGATCGGCCAACACAGCCTTGGCCTCCGGCGACATTGAAAACTCGGTTGCGGCTTCATCAAAGGTAATCTGGCCAATACAGACCTGCTGATACAACCACTCCCTGACCCAGCGCTCTGACAATTGGGTTTTATCGGCCAGTTGCTGGCTCGTGGCCGGACCGATGGCCGCAAGCCCCTTATAAAGCCCCAACTGTTCACCAACAAAGGTCAAGGCGACATTCATACCGGCAGTCACACTGCCGCTGACCTTGCCGGCAAAGGCTTGTAAGGCCTTGGGATCTCGGACTTCCGGGTTGCTTTGGACTGACATGGCTGACTCCTCGTGGGTAGAAAAACGTAGTATTTGACAGTATACAAATCAATGGAAACAAACCTGTGCCGCAGCACCGATCTTTTGTCCACGACTCGATACAGATGCCACACGGGGCCTCGACTCACAACTCAGCGCCCAGTCACTGGACGAGAAACACTGGACCAGAAACCCCTCAGGTCCTCGGACAGCCCGTCGCGCAGAGTAGATCATCAGTCCAGATCAGGTAAAATACAAGAAACCTTAAAATCAGGAATGCCTGTGAACCGATTATTCAGCGTGATTTTTGTCTTTGCCTTGATCCAGGGTTGCTCTCAAGAGCAATCCGCTGATCCACAGACTGAACTGGCGCACGACCAAGCACCGGCCGTCGCCGAGCAAACCGCAGTGGGATCAAGCGAGACAGACAGGCAAGCTGACAAGGCACCGGACTGGCGTCAGCATCTAACCCAACCAGAGATGATGACCTTCGACGCCAACACCAATTACTATTGGGACTTGACCACTAACGTGGGGGAGATGCGATTTCGCCTGTTCCATGCAACCGCACCCATGCATACCACCAGCACGATCTTTCTCACTGAGCAGGGTTTCTATGACAACCTGATTTTCCATCGGGTCATTCCTGGTTTTATGGCCCAAGGTGGTGACCCGACGGGCACCGGCAGAGGCGACCCAGGCTACAAATATGCCGGTGAATTTGCCGGTAATCTGTCCCACGACAAACCAGGATTGTTGAGTATGGCCAACGCCGGTCCCGACACTGATGGCAGCCAGTTCTTTATCACCTTTGTCGCCACGCCATTTCTCGATGGTAAACACACCCTATTCGGCGAGTTAGTCAGCGGCATGGAGACTCTGAAGGCACTTGAGGCGCGGGGCAGCCGCAGCGGCAAGACCAGCGAAACCCTGACAATCATCAAAGCCACAATTCATCAGGAACCAGCGGCGCAATAAGAGGTGAACAACACACTGCGCCCGAGACTACCGGGCGTCGCCTTAACCCGAGATCGCAATATCGGCGAATCGTATATGAGGCATCAGGGCAGACCGTTCCCAGTTCCAGTACTGCTGGTCACCAATCATCGAGATCTTTCCTAGCATGTCATAAAAGTTACCGGCAACGGTGATTCCCCGCACAGCACGCACCCGCTCGCCGTTTTGACACAAGTAGCCTGAAGCGCCAAAGCTGAAGTTTCCTGAGATCGCATTCGCACCTGAGTGCAGCCCGGTCAGGTCCGTCAACAACAGGTATTCACCACCCAGCAGATCCTGAGCCAAATCCTCGCCCTTACCAATCTCCAGCTGATGCAAACCAACACCCATTGTTGATTTAGGGCCGCGGGTAGCATGCCCGGTGGTAACCAAATCAAAGAACGACGCCGTCGCGCTATTGTGAATCAAGGATGCCAAATTACCGTCGACAATCAGTGGCGTCGACTGGGTCGCCGCTCCTTCTGAGTCAAACAAAGCATAACCAAAACCGGCACTATTCAAGGGCTTATCGATAATATTCAAACGCCGATCAGCGATCAATTGACCGACCTTTTCGCGCATGGGGTTCACCCCATCTTTGGCTGACTTGCCGGAAAACATCATGGCAAAGGTGTGGAATAACTGGACCTGGGTTTCTTCGTCAAAGATGACATCATAATGACCACTGGCAACGGGCGTGCCCTCAAGCAGACCCAGACAGTTTTCATGGGTTCGCGTCACGATCTGAGTCAAGTCTAGCTCACCGAACAAGCGCGCAGCCTGACCGACACCATCCATCGCATTTTTATCGCCGTCTTCCACTAACGCATAGGCATAGGCGGCGCACATACGGCTCTTTGAGTAGGCGCTTAAGCCGGCGCTGGAGAAGATATGACGCTCGCCGGTATTATCCTGGACACCATTATAGGGCACATTTTTGACCTTGTTCTTCGCCGCCAGATTGCGTTCCATCGCTAGCGCAAAATCAATTTGTGCATCAATACCAACATCCTCATGGGGACATAAGACCTCGTCGTCGGTGTGCAATACGGCGGCGTTCGCGAGAATCGATTCGTGGGCATCCACCGCTGCGAAACTGGCGTTCAGCAAGGCCTGCTCCACCAGCGACTTGAGCGCCTCCGTATCCGTGGCTTCACTGTATGCGGTACCGACTTTGCCGTCTTTGATGACCCGTAAACCCAGTATCTGACTGGAGCTTACCTTGTATTCTTCCAGCGCTCCCTCTCGGGCTTTCAGAGACAGTGATTGCCCCTGATCGATAATCAAATCACCGCTGGCGCCAGCGGCTTTTACCAGGTCGAGTATCTGATTGGCATTCTGTTGCAGCGCCATCAGGCATTACCTCCGACCAGGATATCATCGACTTTCAGGGTCGCCTGACCCACGGTCGTGGGTATTGAGCCCGACACCGAGCCACAGGTGCCACTGGCCAGTGCAAAATCTTTACCCACCATGGAAATTTCCTTCAGTACCTTCGGGCCCGTGCTAATCAAGGTTGCGGCCTTGATCGGGTAGAGAATCTTGCCGTTCTCAACGTAATAGCCCTCGGTGACCGCAAAGTTGAATTCACCAGTGCCCGGCTGAACGGAACCACCCCCCATATGGGAAGCGTAAATGCCCCGCTCCATGGAGCCGATCATATCGTCTAACTCAGCATTACCGGGCTCGATAAACGTATTGCGCATTCGGGACGCCGGGGCATATTTATAGGATTCTCGTCGACCGGAACCGGTGCGGGCAAAACCCGTTTGCTGGGAACCGATCCGATCCACCAGAAAACTCGTGAGCTTACCGTCCTTAATGAGTTGGGTACGTTGTGAATCCAGACCTTCGTCATCGATATTGATGGAACCCCGCTCCTTGATCATGGTGCCATCATCAACCGCATTCACCACTGGGTTGGCAATCATCTCGCCCATCTTGTCATGGAACACCGACGCTTTCTTGGCCACCGACGTGGTTTCCAACAGATGACCGCAGGCTTCATGAAAGATCACACCACCGAAGCCGTTACCCAGCACCACGGGCATACGCCCGGAAGGACAGGGTTTGGCACTGAGATTAACCAACGCCTGGCGCGCCGCCTCTTTACCCGCGGCCTCGCTGTTCATCCGCTCAACCAACTCCCAACCCATCAGACCACCATCGTTCCAGCTGCCCGTGGACTGCTCCGAGCCGTCAGAGGCAATCGCCACCAAAAATGCTCTTGTGTAGTTTCTAATATCACCAGTGTGCAGGCCTTCACTATTGAATAGCTCGATCTTCTGCTCTACCTGACCACAGGTACCACGGGTCTGCGAGATCATGTTGCTCGCTGCTCTTGCGGCTTTATCCGTTGCCAACAGGAACGCCACTTTGCCGTCGACTTCTGGGTCTGTCGATAATATGCGATTTGCGGCATGCTTGTCTTCGACTCGCCGATAGTCAAAGTTTGTGAATGAGATTCGCGGATCCCGTCGGTCTTTCGCCGCCAGCTCTGAGACAATACGTTTCAGCTCGGCCTCTTCAGCTTTATTGGTATAGCCGTACAACACTTTGGTGCCATAGACTAAGCGCACGCCGACACCAAAATCGATACCAGACTGGACTGATTGAACGTGGCTGCTCAGGGTGCTCACCATATTGGTCTGACTGCGCTCAACAAACAGCTCTGCGAAGTCTGCGCCCAGCGAAATCGCGTGATCAATAACTGATTGTGCCAATGACGTATTGAGCATCAAGTTTCCCTTACCTTAGTGTGAATGACCCTATTGTAGTGAATTGAACCCGGTGTTGGTATCAGCTGGGACAATTAATCCACTGTGTACGAGTATGAGCCTGAGTATGAACATGAGTATGAACATGAGTGTGAACATGAGTATGAACATGACCCGAGATCAGCTGCCGGAGTCGCGGCATTCGCAATCCCAGCTCGATTGCCCCATGCCCGCGATTCAAACCGTTCAGCAAATCGTTTAGCAAGTAACCCAAAATAGCCCAAGCCCTGGGCAACCCGTCATTGAGTGCGGGGCACTTGAAGGTTGTCGTTCAAGAAACTCAGCACAAGCTCCAGATAAGCCAGGCGATTTTCCACATCATAGAAGCCGTGACCTTCACGTTTGCGCTCGAACCACTGGAAATCTTTACCGCTTTTGCCTAGCGCATCGCGTAAATCTTCCGCCTGGTGGAAGGGTGTTCGCTTATCCTGACGCCCATGGGCAATCAATACTGGCGCCTTCAATTTGCTGACCCCGTTGACTGGTGAGTAACGATAGAGCTCGTCTTGGTCATCACCCAAAGTCTCTTTGAAGAAATCTTCTCCTTGATACCAGCGCGAAGTGTCGCCATCCTTCACGAGCCGGTTCAGATCATAAACACCTGATGCAGCAATGATGCAGCGATACAGATCCGGCGCCAAGATACTGCTTTGCAGCGCAGAATAGGCGCCAAAGCTGGCGCCCATAATACAAACCCGGTCCTCGGCAGCTAAGCCCTGGGCAATAGCCCAGCGGGTACCTGTGATAATGTCCTGCTGCACATTCTGACCCCACTGGCGATTTCCAGCTTCCAAAAAATCGCGACCGTAACCGATCGAGCCCCGATAATTAATCCGTAGCACGCCAAAGCCTCGGGTCGACAACGCCTGCACCTCGCCATCATAACCCCAGTAATCTCGGACTCGCGGTCCCCCGTGAACCAACACCACCATGGGTGATAATGCAGCCTCAGGCATGACATCACTAGCACTGGCGGCGTTCGATGGTGCCGGGGGCGTATAAAATCCAAATACCTGTGTGCCATCGAAGGATTCAAATTGTATGGGTCGTGTTTGAGCTAACGCGTTTGGATCCACAGTTGGACGCTTATGCATCAGAAAGGTGATGGATTCCTGCGCGACATCATAAAGGTAGTAGCTGCCAGCATCCGTGTCCGTACTGGTACTGACCACCCACAAATTGCCGTCGCGACTGCCACTGGTGATCGACACCATGTGGCCCTCGAATATGCCCAATAAGGTTTTGAAAACACTCGCTGCCGCTGACCCACTCTGAAAGATCACATAACTCGGGTAGCCATCGTCAACTCGCAATGCAAAGATTCGATCGCCCTCTTCGTTCGCAGCAGCATCAGAGATGTCGACATTATCGCGAGCATAGATCTTTTCAACACTAGAACCATCGAGTTTGAGTTTATACAGACCCACCTTGTCAGCCGCGACTCGGTCTAGAACAAATACCGAACTGTCTTGCTCAGAAATCGCCAGCGGTCGAAACGACTCATCATAGAGATGATCTGGAAACTCGATCCACCCGGTAGTCTTATCAGGATAGGCGCTCACATGGATCGACCGGTCGTCCTTAACACTGGTCGTCAATCTGATTTGCCCGGCTTGGTCCGTAAAGAATCGGCCTGACCCATAGCGCGTCAATTTAATCGGTTTGTCTTGTTCACCGGTATAAATATTCAACCGTAGCGCAGCAGCCCGTTTGCTCCCATCGCGAGACATCTTCGTGGATGACACCAGAATATGCGTGTCGTCCGCGGGTAACAGATCCACTATCTCCGCCCAGGCATAGGCCGGACCCTTTTGCCTGCGTAATGCCAAGGTCGGACCGCCACCGGCGCGATAGCCATAAATTAGATCGCTGCGCGTACCATCATGATTCATCGCCATCAGTTGGCCATAATAGCTCGGCCGATTTTCGCGGCGCACCTCATTTAACTTGATAACAATGCGGTCATCATTCGCCCAGTAATAACTGCCAAGATCGTCTTTACCGCTGACGCCATAACTGCCAACCAGTGAGGAATCCAGACGATTGAGCGTCACGATTTGATGTTTGCCAGCCTTGAACAATCTCACGGCTAGATATTGACCATTCGGGGAAATCGTCACATTGGTGACTTCCGGGGACTCAATCAGGGCCCGCAGGCTAGCCGCGCTGGCAACCACCGGGCCACTGACGAACAGCAATAGGACAACCCATCGAACTAGTAGATTCTGGCTCACAGTATTCATCCTTGAACAGTGATGAGTAAATAACGATTAGCAATCCATGATTAGCAATCCATGATTCGCTAAAACAGGGGGCTCGCCTCGACAACCATCGCGCCCCGCAACTGCTTCACGCTAGCACAAGCCCCTCACCGGCATAAGCGGCAATCTCGTACATGCACCCAAGATCGCACGCCCCACTCCGTGCTAGTCCGAGCTTGCGGGTGCTTGTTCAAGCCAGCTCCGTACCCCTGAGGATTGCAGCCTCCCGCCCCAAGCGGTTACGCGCATTTCATCCCCAAATATCAGTTCAAGCTGTGGTATCGTGCTAATCTCATTCCTGCCAGTAAACCCGCTATGAAGCATCAACACCCTAACGTCATGTGTTCATTCCCAGCCACCCGGGAAAGCCAGGTGACGTTTACTAACTATGCCCGCGCGCCCTTCAATACCTGGAGCTTCTGGAACATGGACTCGGTGGCCCATACGGCGATGTTGCCACGGGGTGGTGAGTTACCAAAGCTGGTGAGTTCAATTGATGCCAATTTGGGCCAACGCAAGATCAAAGATGCTAATGGTCATGAACTGACCCTCGACGGTCTATTAGAAGAACACCATGCAGACGGTTTTCTGATACTGCGTGACAATCAGATTCTGTATGAAAACTACTTCAACGGATTCTCAGAGCACAGTCGCCACATCTGGTTTTCCATGACTAAATCTTTGGTCAGCGTCGCTCTGGGAGTCTTGATGGAGTCCTTCGACATTGACCTGAAGGCTTCGCCCGGACGGTATATTGAAGAACTCAGAGGCTCAGGCTTCGATCGCGCCAGTATTCAGGACGTGCTGAACCACGCCTCGGCCATTGCCTTCAAGGAAAACTATGTGGATCCCGATTCAGAATTCCTGCGCTACTACGCGCCGGCTTTGGGTTTAGCATTCGTGCCCGGCGCTCAAGACGCCCAGCCCGAAACCGCTGATATTTACGGCATTTATGACTTCCTCGAGAAATTCATTCAAGTGGACAGCGCGCAGCAACCGGGCGAACTGTTTGAGTACAACTCGGCTAACGCTGATGTCATTGGCTGGCTAATCGCGCGCCTGTCAGGCATGCCGTTGCAGGAGTTTATTGGCAAACATATCTGGTCTCGTTTAGGGACTTATCATGATGCCGCCATCGTCGTCGACCGGGCTTATATGCCGGTCGCCACCGGCGGCATGACCAGCACTCTGAGAGATGCCGCCTTATTCGGCCAGCTCATTCTCAATCGCGGCCAGGCCAATGGCGAACAGCTGGTACCCGAAAAGTGGATAGATGAAACCCTCAATCTGAATGCAGATGATCAGCAGCGATATGCCAAAAACACCCTATATGGCAACGAACCCTGGCAGTACTACAAGAATATGTGGTGGATTCTCGATCCCGCAAAACAGGAGTACGCGGCAGTCGGTATACATGGTCAGGTTATTTACATCAATGGCTCGACGAATACCGTCGTCGCGCAGTTCTCGAGCCAGCCATCAGCCTCTCAGGTGGGCTCGGTGGAGTTCCGCTCGAAGCTCATGGCCATTCGAGCAATCGCGGGCTGAAGTCAGACCAGCGCCGGCCAACCAGTCCTCGAGACTGACCGAAGTACTGGCAGCTTAAGCCTCAAAAATCGATCGTAGATGGGAGTTCATCAGTTTGCCCGTGGGGTCAAGGGCTCGCCGCACTTCATGAAAGTCCTGCCAATGACGCGGGTAGATCTGCGCTAACGCCGCGGCCGTCATGGTGTGGATCTTGCCCCAGTGAGGCCGACCGCCATATTTCCAGAAGATCTTCTCAATCTCCGCGAATGGCGCCTTATAGTCCAGGTCACCGTATTGATGAATCGAGATAGTACAACCATCTTGACCTTCAAACATCGACAGCCAGATATCGTCCGCCTTCACGTAACGGAACTCGATAGGAAAACTTAAACCCAGCCCCTTGGACTTAATGGTCGCTAATATTTCTCGCGCACAAGTGACGCCCAATTCCGCGGGCACCGTATATTCCATTTCGCGAAACCGCATCAATCGTGGATGGCCAAACACAACATGGGAGGGCCCGGTTCGCACCATATCTGTTGTACCGCTAAACGCTTGACTAAGAACGAAGTCATACAGATCGCTGCCGATGCCAGGAATCCAGGTCGTGGCTTCAAACACACCACGCAATGTATTGGCGCCATCGGGATCGTCTTCGCCCACAGCCACATCACCGGGTTGCCGAATATTGGTGGTAACGGTACTGCACAGTGTGGAGTAAGGCACCAGATAGCATTCAAAATGCCGATTCTCTCGGCACAGCTGCTCCATGTTGTCGAACACGTCCTCGACCTTGGCGATCCCGTTAACCTCGGTCAGCTCGAACGGCGCTTGGTTCTGCAAGGTATATTCGCTGACCACGCCCAGCGCACCCACGTGGGTCAGCGCTGCTTGAAAGATATCCGGATTTTTCTCGGCACTGCAGGTCACCAGATCACCGCCGACAGTCGCTAGCTTAAGCCCAGTGACATAGGCACTCATAGACTGAAAATCCACGCCCGTACCATGCACAGCGTTCGCCAACGCCCCACCTAACGACGGGTAGTCCATATCCGGCATATTCGGCAGGGCCTGATTAACAGGCGCCAACAAGGGCCCCAGGGCGTTAAGACGGGTACCGGCACGCACTGTCGCCTGCAACGTAACGGGATCATGACTGACCAGACCGGTGAGTAGATCCGTGGATATCATACTGTCATCGGTGGTGGTCACGGCACTGAAGGAATGACCGGCACCCACTGGCCGGATCACCCCCTGAGCGACCTTGAGCGCCGAGATCAGTTCATCTTCGTTCGCGGGCGCGTAGCGCCACTGGGGTACACAAGCCTGGTTACCGGCCCAGTTGGTCCAGGGCAAAGGTTGGCCGGGGTTAAAGGGCAGCGGCGCCTGGGGTTCCGATCCACGGCCGCCACAACCGGCGATGGTACCCAAGGTCGCTGTCGCACCTAGGGCCAGAGTACTCTGGATAAATTGCCGACGCTTCATGGTGCCGTCCCCGAGCTGGAGTCATCTGCACGCGACACATGGCTAGGCAAGCCTGCAACGAGGCCCACAAGGACCCTTAGATCCTCCTCATTGCAGGCACTGCAGTACCCCAGAGGCGGCATGCCACGAATCCCCAGGACCACATGATTCAGCGTCACTGCCGGATCCTGCAAGCGCACTGCCGTCCAATCCTCAAACCGACCCATTTGCGGTGAGCCTGTAGCCGGATTCGAATGACACTGCAAACAATTGTTGGCCAGTAGTTGTAGCTGACGCGCATTGGGTTCCGCACTGGCGTTAGCGCTCAACAGGCTCAATAGGATGGCTAGCCAGCCGCAGGTCTTCATCCAAACACCCAGAAAGCCGGTACAATTGGCAGCAGCCGGTATAGACCCCCTTATAGGCGGCATCATAGCTCGCGCGCTACTCATAAAAGGCGGGTGCCAGCTGCAGCGAAACTGCCAACGCCTGATCATGTTCAATCCACAGGGTCGCCTGATTAGCTACCAAATAGGCCTCTAACTTAGCCATGGAGGCAAGCGTCGCCTCTCGATTGTGGTTGAATTCGGGCACACTGTGCAGCGTTCGGCTCGCACGGAAATGATATTGGTCGCCTGACAGCACTAGGTGACCGGTGTCGGCGAGCTTCAACGCCAGCGCCTGATGGCCTGGCGTATGGCCAGGCAGCGACAAGATCATGACGCTACCGTCGCCAAATACATCATAATCGCCCTCGAGCTTCGTCGCCGCGCTACCTCTGAGACCCTCGTACAGGCGCGGATCAAACACGGGGTAGTCGCTGGCATGATCGAAAGCCGCCTCATATTCCGTACGTTGGATTAACAGCGTGGATGTGGCAAAGGCATTGGCGGCCCCAGCGTGATCAAAATGCATATGGGACAAACCCAGGTAGTTGATATCTGCCGGCCCGAGACCTAGGGCTGCTAATTGATCCAGCAATGACTGCTCGTAGCGCACGGTGGCACCGGGTTGTAAATCCACCCGACCCTGACCGGCAAACGTCAGGGGCAAGCCCGTATCCCAGATCATATTGCCCTGCGGGTGCTCGATGAGATAGCAAGGCACAAACAAGTCACGCACGGGGGTATCAGCATTGGTGAGCCCAAAACTCGCCACATCCTCCAACCGCAAACTGCCACAATCAAACACGGTCAAACGCAGTCCCTCAGCAGGTGGGCGGGACTGAGCCAGGGCACTGCTCATCATCGATGCCATCATCAAAGCCATCATCAAAGCCATCATCAATCGGATTGCGCGACCCATATCACCTGCCTCTTTAATGCTTATATCATTAATGCCTGACTTAGCAACGCCTGGTATGCTGTCGCTACTAACGCACTGCCAAACAAACGTCCATGGCGACAGTGTACTGAACTCAACGCGGCAGGAACAGCTTCCCAACGAACCCTAACCGCAGCTATTTAAACCCATTTTCCAGCACCTAAACGGGCCCCCTTATGACAGATCAGCCAAGCCCCGAAATGACAACCAACTTGATCACCACTGTGATTTTCGATCTGGGCAATGTCCTACTTGATTGGAACACCGAGCAGGTTCTGGCGGCACTCAAACTACCGAACTCGGATCTGAAGTTGTTACGGGATGAACTGTTTGGGCATCAAGACTGGCTCGACATGGATCACGGCAGCACCGCAGAAACAACTGTGGTGAGTGGGGTCAGTGCCCGAACTGGCCTAGCTATAACTGTCATCGAGGCGGCGTTAGAAGCTGCCAAACAATCCTTGCTGCCCATTCCTGCTAGTGTCGAACTCATGAGGGAAATCCACGATCGCGGTTTTGAATTAATTTGCCTGTCGAATATGTCCAGAGAAACCTATGCGCATATCAAACACCTGGATTTTTTCAAACTATTTGCGGGCATCATCATCTCAGGGCATGAGGGCTGTATGAAACCTGACGAGGCCATTTTTCAACTGGCGCTGCAACGCTTTAACTTGTCGCCCACAGAGACCCTGTTTGTTGACGACAGCTTGCCCAATATTCTACAAGCTCAGCAGCTCGGTATCAGCACATATCACTTCAAACGCACCGATCGCTGCTACGCCGGGATCAGGCAGATCCTGGCGTAGCCACTCAGGGGCTGAATCGCCGACGACTATGCGGCAACCCAACCACTGATTAGTGGACGACTAGCCCTCTCCACCGGTCTCGCCCAGGATATAGCTTTGCAACTCTTCGATGGTCATCTCCTGATCCTGAATAATAAACTTCAACAGGTCAGCCACGGTAATCATGCCTAGGGGAATACCGTCCTCCACCACAGGCAGATGACGGATCTTATTCTGACTCATCAGTGACATGCAGGTGTCTGCGTTGGTGCTCGGGCCCACATAAATCACGTTGCGAGTCATGATGTCAGCAACCAACGTGTCTCTTGACGATTTGTTCTTTAGAATCACCTTGCGGGCATAATCTCGCTCGGAAATAATACCCACCAAACGCGCCCGATCATTCACCACCATCAAAGCGCCGACTTCCTTGCTGGCCATCAGAGCCACTGCTTCATACACTGACTGGGATGCCCGAATGGACCAAACTTCATCGCCTTTAATATCTAACATTTCTCTGGTGGTACTCATCACCACGCCCCTTTTATGTATCGTTAGCTTAATTATTCGAATGACGCCCCTGTCTGCGGCAACCTCACCACTCAGCTCGCTCAAACTGCGCACCTACGCGACACAAAAAACAATGCAACGGACCCTCTAATCATGTCCGTCCCAGAGCACCGTAAAAATGACACAACTCAATAAACCGTAACAGTCGAAGCCGCGCGCTTTAACTTCAATAAATCACCTCAGCGCAAAAATTCTTGATCCCACGCAATCTTTCGCCTGCTAATACCAGCCTACAATTTACCCAAAATTGCATTTTTAAGTGCTTGATATCAAATGATTCATCCTGCACTTTTTTACCCCGGCCGACTCATCGAATCGTAGCAACAAGCAACATCACTAGGACGCACTCAGAACAAAACGCAAATACTGCCCCGCAAGACTCAACAAAGATCAACGAACTGGCGCTACATGTATCAGCGAATGGCAAAGCAATCCTCGACCAGAATGGCCAAGAAGTGGCTCGGTCCACTTCGGGTACCCAGCGACAAAGTATGACCAGCCTCGGCGAAAGCCAGAAGTTACCGGCCTGCACGCGCTGCCGGCAGACTTGCCTGGCCTGTGAAGGCGAGGTCTGTGTGCTGTACATTCGTACTTGCCAGTGGGACTTTGACTGTAAATCTCCGTCATACTGCACACCAAGCGACAAATACGCTTCAGCGGCTGGTAACGGCCACTGCTGCGTATTTTATCGCTTGTCGTGTTACGCTCTGGGCTCGACTGAACGCATAGACAACAGCGCCGCCACAGGCTCGGAGATCCATTCAATGGCGATACAAGAGATTTCTGCAAACGCTCCGCTGAACACCCTACTGACGGCACTCCGGGAAGATGGCGGTCTAATCATCAAAGGACTGTTCGATCCTGCTGTCATCCAGACCATGGACGCGGCCATCACGGCCGCCGCCATTGACTTCCAGGCAGGCGCGGCGACTCAAGGGCTGGGTGAAGATGGTAAGGCGTTTGTAGGCAACAACACCATCCGCTTCTCCAGCCTCGGTAAGATTTCACCCGCCTATTTTCACATGCTCGACAATCCAATCTATGCCGCCCTGGCTGATGCCGTACTACTACCTCATTGTGGCTCCTACTGGGTTAACACAGCCCAAGCCATGCTTATCGGGCCCGGGTCTGCAGCCCAAGTGCTACACCGGGATTGTGGTAATTGGCCCTATGTTTCTGAGACCAATTGGCCTGACTCCCCCGAGGCCACCTTAAGCGCGATGATCGCGCTGCATGATATTACCGATGAACTGGGCGCCACTCGGGTGGTTCCCGGTAGTCACCTCTGGCCTGACTATGAGCAGCAAGCCGACGCCAGTCTTTCCTACCCGGCAGAAATGCAAGCGGGCGATGCTCTGATATATTCTGGCAAACTCATTCACGGCGGCGGCGCTAACCAGACCGCCGATCTTTGGCGGCGCGCCATGCATCTGAGTTTCGTTCTCGGCTGGCTCACGCCAGAAGAATCCAGCCCCATCGATTACACTGATGCCGACCTTGCCCAACAGTCGCCTCGAGTTCAACGACTGCTCGGCCATCGATCTTACGACCCTCGCCCACACCGGGGTGGTGGGCTCTGGCTGCGCCACGTGGACCCCATTTAGCTCGTAGCAGGAACCGTCGCTTGGACGATTTCAGCAACTGTTGCAACAACCCAGTCAAAAACCAAGGTACAATAGCGACGTTTTTCTTGGTCCAATGAATCTTATGCGCCTAGTATTAGCCCCCATGGAGGGCGTCGTTGATCTGCATATGCGCGCTTTGCTCACCAGCTTGGGCGGGCTGGACGGCTGTGTTACCGAATTTGTACGGGTCAGCAATCGCCAGGTTTTACCCGCGCGCACCTTCAGAAAACACTGCCCGGAACTCGAGACCAACAGCCTTACCGCCAGCGGCACGCCTATCAAATTACAATTGCTCGGCGGTTGCCCCCAAACCCTGGCCGAAAACGCACACAGGGCCGCCGAACTGGGCGCCATCGCCATTGATTTGAACTTCGGCTGTCCGACCAAGACTGTGAATAACAGCAATGGCGGCGCTTGCCTGCTGCAATACCCCGAACAGATCTATGCGATTGTCGATGCGGTACGCCGCAATGTACCCCCTTCAATCCCCGTCAGCGCAAAAATTCGCCTGGGTTTTAACGACCGCAGTCTCTTTATGGAAAATGCTCAGGCGGTCGCCGCCGCCGGCGCCAACGAACTCACGGTCCACGCCCGCTCCAAGGCAGACGGTTACAAGCCACCGGCCTACTGGGAATATATCGGCCAGATCCGTGAGGCGCTAAAAATCCCTATCATCGCCAATGGTGAAATCTGGTCGCCCCAGGATTGGCAACGCTGTGTGGAGCAAACCGGGTGTGACGATTACATGCTCGGGCGCGGTATTCTGGCGCGGCCTGATCTGGCCTTAGCCATCAAGGCCGCCGCCGAACACAGAGATTATGCCCCCATGAGTTGGGCTCAGGTGTCGCGCCTCATATGGGACTATTACAGCATCACGAAACCCTTGTATCCCGCGAGATTTCTCGGCAATCGAGTCAAACAGTGGCTGGCGTATCTGCGCCTGAACTACCCTCAGGCCGAACGCTTGTTTGATGAAATCAAAAAGGAAAAAGACGCCCCTGTTTTCGAGCAGGCACTGCTGCGGCAGGCCAGCGAAGAGTGCGAGACGTAAGCGGGTTTTTCACGGTAGTATCTGTATTCGTATCCGTACTCTTATCACAAGCAGGGGCACCTATGGCACTCACCACAGCGGAACAGAAAGTCTGGCTCGACCAGGTTATTGAACCCATAATCGATCCCGAGCGAGAGATTGTCGACCCCCATCATCATATGTGGCGTAGCGTTGCTGGCGGCATGTTACCGCCGTTTCTGCTTGAAGATCTGTGGAATGACACCGAGTCAGGCCACAACATCAAAAAGACCGTGTTTATGGAGTGTGGTACTGAGTATCACACCACGGGCCCCGCCCATCTGTACCCCGTCGGCGAAACCGAATTTGTCACCGCCGCCGCTCAAGCCAGTCGCGGCCAGGGTAAGGCCGAGATTGCCGCGCTAGTGGCCCACACTGATCTAACCCAGGACTCAGGACTGATTCGAGAAGTCTTAGACGCTCATGCAGCCACGAGTAAAGGCTTGTTTCGCGGTATCCGCCAGGGCGGCGCCCATGACGCTGATCACGTCACAGGCTGGCTGAATGCCACGCCTTTTCCCGACCTGTATCGGCAACCTGCGTTTCGCCGCGGCGTCGCCTTACTCGGCGAACTGGGCTTGACCTATGACACCTGGCACTACCACTTCCAGAACGAAGATTATCTGGCCCTGGCCCAGGCCACCCCAAATACCGTGATGGTCCTCGACCATTTTGGATCCCCAGTACGAGTCGGACCCTTTGCTGACAAGCATGATGAGGTGTTCGACCAATGGAAAAAAGATATCCTCGCGATTTCTCGCTGCGACAATGTCGTGGCGAAAATTGGCGGACTGGCCATGCCCTGCAACGGCTATGGTTGGGAACAGGGTTCAATACCACCAACTTCAGATGAAGTGGTCGCGGCCCAGCGAGACTATTACCTTTACGCCATCGACTGTTTTGGCCCGGAGCGTTGCATGTTCGAGAGCAACTTCCCCGTCGACAAGCTGTCCTTGTCCTACCAGGTCTACTGGAACGCGATGAAGAAGCTCACCGCTGACTTTTCAGAGGCAGATAAAGACGCGTTGTTCAGCGGCACGGCGACGCGCGTGTACAAACTCTGAGAAACCTCATTGATCACTGCAACTCCGGCGACTCCAATGCAGTTCGCAGATAGCTCCCCCATACTTTTGACAACAGGAATCAAACCATGGAAATGCAAGATAAGGTCGTCGTCATCACCGGCGGCAGCGGCGGTATTGGCAAGGCAATGGCCAGGGCGTTTCTCGCCGAAGGCGCAACATCCATTGTTCTGGTGGATCTGAACGAGGCTGCCGTGAAGGCTGCTGCCGCAGAAATTGGCTGTATCGGTGAAGTGTGCGATGTGACCAGCGAAGCACAAATCATCGACCTGGTGGATCGCACCCTGGCGAGCCAGGGTCGGATTGACGTGTTTTGCTCCAATGCCGGCGCCGGTGGCTCTGGAGTCTTGACCGACGCACCTAACGACGTCTGGCAAGCCCAGTGGGACCTGCATGTCATGTCGCACATCTACGCGGCTCGTGCCGTGTTGCCGTCCATGATCGAACGCGGCGACGGCTACCTACTCAATACCGCCTCGGCCGCGGGCCTGTTGGCCGCCATGGGCTCTGGCCCTTACACCGTCACCAAAGCCGCCGCGGTGAAATTTGCTGAGTTCCTCGCCATTACTCACGGCGATGATGGTATCAGAGTGTCAGTGCTTTGCCCGCAGGGCGTCAACACCGCTATGGCCCCCAGAAGCCTGGGTGATGGTCAAACAGACGGCATCATCGAACCTGAGCAACTTGCACAGACCGTGTTGCAGACCCTGCGTGAAGAACGGTTTTATGTGTTGCCTCATCCTGAAGTTGAGGACTATGTACGCCGCAAGGGTGACGACATTGATCGCTGGTTAGGGGGTATGCGCCGATTGCGACGCAAGTCCCTGTAAATCGCTGTTAGTGAGCGCCGTGACGCAGCACCTGAACATAGGTTCGAGTGCCCTGTACCAGGTTGGCCACTGAAATTTTTTCGTTCGTCCCATGGAATCCAGTGAGATCGCTGCTGGTCACTACCATGGGATTGAACCGGAATGAGTTATCCGCAACCTGACTATAGTGAACGGTGTCAGATGCTGCGATCATCAGTCCCGGCACAATCAACACGTCCCCGTAAACTTCCTGCACCGCTTGCCCGATAAGTTTAAAGCCCGCGGAATCTTTATCTGACACCGTTGATGCACCACGACCACCACGACCGCTGACACTCACTGAAACATTCTCGTTACCCACTAGCCCTGTGACATAATCCACCACTCCCTGCACACTGTCTCGCGGATGGACTCGAAAATTGACGATGGCCGTGGCCTCGATCGGCAGCACATTCGCCTTGATGCTCGCACTTAACATGGTGGGCGCCGTGGTGGTGCGTAACATGGCATTGGTAAAGGTTTGCTGCGCTAGCTGTTCTTCGAGGATATTGCCGAATAACCAACGATTGGCAAACATCATGCGCGCCACAAAGGGCATGTCACGACTGATGACATCAAACATATCGAGACTCAAACCTTCCAGTCCACCCGGCACCGGCTGGTTTTCAAGTTTGGTGATGGCCTGCGCCAGAACCCCCACAGCAGTTTGCTGAGGTGGCATAGACGAGTGACCACCAGCGCCCTTGGCGACGACAGCGAGGGTCACGCTGCCTTTCTCGGCAACGTTAATCGCCGCCATTAAGCGCTCCACACCCGGCAACATCTTGTCGAACAAAAAGGAACCCTCATCCAGGCTCCAGGCCAATTGCACCTTCGCCCGGGCCAGATATTCTGCCACCGCGGCGGCGCCGGCACCCCCGCCTCTTTCCTCGTCATGACCGAAGCTGAAATACACAGTACGCTCAGGCGCAAAGCCTTGTTGGATCAGCCAGGTCGCGGCTTCCAGCATAGCCACCACGGCACTTTTATCGTCTAGCGCCCCCCGCCCCCAGATAACACCATCGTGAATTTCGCCGCCAAAGGGTGGGTGCAACCAGAGGTCTTCGGTACCGGGGATCACCGGCACCACATCATAGTGCCCCGTGAGCAGGATAGGTTGCAGGGTCGGGTCGCTGCCCTGCCACTTGTACAATAGTGTGTACTCCAGCTGTTCCAGGGTCATCACCTGATTCACTTCGGGATAGGTTGCCTTGACCCAGTCAATGAAAGCGTTGAACACCTGCACATCGCCTTCGCTGGCAGTCTCGAAAGACACGGTTGGCATCTGAATAGCTTGGGATAGATGCTCGGCAATCAGCGCGTCATCTACCGCAACATCAATTGGCTGCACAGCCGTTTCGGTGGCCGGTTGGTGGAGCATCGTTCTGGCCACGACAACCACCACGAGCAAGGCGACAAAGCCCAGAAGAATCTTAAGAAAATTGCGCATACAAAGCTCCTGGCCCTAAGGCTTGATGAGGCAAAAGTAAATCATAGTTTAACTTGAGTGCAAAGCGTCAAAATTTCGCGGGCGCCCCAGGAAATTTGGCGACGTCACCATTGGCAAGCTGACAGGTACTTGGCTTGCTCCGCGAAGCTCAAATCAGGCATCAATTAGCGCCCCCTTAACTAGAACCAACAACTAGAACCAACAACTAAAACCAACAACTAGAACCAATAATCAGAGACGCATCGGCCATCCTGCGGCAGGTCTAAAAACCGATCGAACCCGTCGAAATGGCGGATGGGAATGTGTGCGATCGGCTCAGGCTCAGTCAGTCTCAAATTGACCGCAATGCGGTGCCCGCCTTCTGCATCTGGTTGAATCGCCCGCCAATAAGCGACACAGCCACACTGTCCACAGAAATGAAATGCCAGAGACTCATCGCGAATGTAGAGCTTGGTCGGGCCGGCTACCTGCACGCCTTGATTCGCATATTCATAGGCCCAGAGCGCACCATAGCGCCTACAGACCGTACAGTTACAAGCTGTTGCTGACTCAGGCAGGCGGTTGAAGGACCAAGTAACGATGCCACAATGGCAGGATCCATGAATCATTTAATCTTCTCCTATCAGAACGGTTTCGAAGTTCCAGGATGGCAAAATTTTACCTCCTGCTGGGCTTCGCCAATTTCGAGTGAGTCTCATCAGCGGCGAAAATCAGGTGGTCTTCAACGCCACGCGTCCGGCCCACAACACCGTGCCACCGACTTTTCGTTACAACGGCATGTCAGCTTTACTATAACGACTGTAAGCATCCCAGCCCGACCCGTCGCTATCTAAAGAATGTTCGCGAAAGCGGACCAGATTCACCATAACAATGGTGTCTTTGTCTGGCAGAGACGCTAATAATTGTGCGTGAAGTAACTCGCGTAATTCCGCCATGAACTGTCTCCGTCATTAATTTTTCTGCGCACCACGCCCTTAACTTGCCAGGAATTTCAGCAGGGCTTGATTGAAAATTTCGGGTTGATCCATGAGCGGCAAATGTCCCGCCTCTCGAATAGACTGAAAACTGGCGTTCGGCATCACATCCGCCGCGGCTTGACCATGACTCATGGAAAAAAATTTGTCATCCTCGCCCCATACAATCAGGGTTTGATGGGCAATACGTTGCAGTTCCGCCTCAGCCATTGGCGCCACCGCGGCGCCCCTGCCCTGAGAAAAAGCCTGTTTACCGCCTGGTTTCTTCAGTACCTCTACGGAATAGTGCCGATGGGCAGGCACCCGCTTGGCCGTATCATTGAGCAGAAACCGCGATTGAAACCGACTGGCCGCATTTGACGGCAGCAGGTTCATCCACAACATAGAGATAAACGACGGCAACGACGGTTGAGCACCCAAGGCAGCAGAGTCAACCAACACCAGCTTGTCTACCAACTCTGGATTTTCCAGTGCCAGCTGCAGCGCGATGGCACCGCCCTGAGACAAGCCCACGATGTGTGCTCTTGCTATACCCAACGCCTGCATAAAGTCGCGCAGCCAAGCGGCAAAAAATGGTCTGTCATAAGCCCCATCAGGCTTATCAGATTCACCGTAGCCGATGATATCCGGAGCAATTACCCGATATTTTTCTGCCAAGGATCCCAGCGACGGATACCATGTCACCGCGCCCGCGCCCGCGCCATGCAGACAAATAACCGGTGCACCGAGGCCTGCCTGAAGGTACGCGGTCTTGACGGTGCCAACTGTAATATCTAGTTGTTCAACCGGCACCGCTGTAGGTGCTTTAATCAAATCAATAAGAGTTTGTCGGTGACTCATATTTCCATCCCTTGATGACGACTCTATCCATTAGCGCTTTATCTATTAGCGCTGTATTAATTAGCGACTAGCTGGCGATCCTTTGCACCTACCCACTACACTTATCCACTATACCTATGTGAATCGTAAATCGTGAATCATCGCTATATTAGAGCTGGCCCACAATTGACCGGAAAAACTCAAAGCTCTCCAATTCCCGATAGGATGACTCATCATTTGTCAGGCCATACTTCGGGTTGGCAGACAGCTTGACGATCACCACATTTCGTTGCGGGTTGACGAAAACAAATTGGTTGTAGACTCCAATTGCCGAAAACTCACCTTCGTCACTGACCGGTAGCCACCACTGGTAACCATAAGATACCGGAAATTCAGGATGGGCTGTCGCCAACAGGTGTGGCGCATCAGCGATCAACGAGTCTCGCACCCAAGATTCGGGCACAATCTGTCGCCCCTGCCACTTGCCCTGCTGAAGATACAGCTGGCCGAGTTTCGCATAATCACGGGCCGTCACCTGCAAACCACCAGCCGCCATTTCCACGCCAGCATCGTCGGTGATCCAGTAGGCATCATGTTCCATGCCCAGCGGCCCCCAAAGCTTGATCTGCGCATACTCTGACATGGACATGCCCGTCGCTCGAGCGAGCAGCATACCCAGCGCCTGAGTGTCGGTGGAATTGTAATAATTGTAGGTTCCCGGCGGCTTTTCTCGCTCGAGACTCGCGGTAAAATCATCAAAGGAACTGCCCGCTGCCATCACTGCACCATAGCGCATGATGTCCGAGTTCGGATCACTGTAATCCTCGTTCCAGCGCGCCCCGGATGACATCTGCAGCACATCCTTGATACGCACTCCGTCGTAAGCGGAGCCCAGCAACTCGGGCACGTAGGTGGTGATCGGCGCTTCAACTCCGGAGATCAGTTGCTCGTCGATCGCAATACCAATAAGGGCCGAGACAAAACTCTTAGCCACCGACATGGACATCCAATTCACATCAACGCCACCAGTCAACCAGTAGTCTTCATAACGAATTTCGCCATCCTGGATCACCAGCAACGCCACTGTCCGGGTGTCGTCAAGAAACTGAGTCACCTCATAATTCTCGCCATCAAAGGCATAAAACTCAGGCAGGGTCATCGTCTTGCCGACAGGGAACTGGTCAGAATTTGGCCCGGCTTTAATGGTTCTCGTTGGAAACACTGTTTTTAAACGATTGAACAACTCATACTGTTCAGCTCCCGTGAACAGGGAGCCGACGAAGGTGATGCGCTCGTCAACTGGGTTTTGGTCACCGGGTAAAAAACTGAGCGCCACGTAAATAGCCAGACAAAAAATCACCACACTACTTATATATTTCAACATCTTTGAACTCCTGGTTCGGTATGGGCTACCGAGGTCAACACACAAATCATCAGCTGCGAGTCTCACACGCCTTGAATCTATTTTCCAGACTCAAAGTATGAGACAAATAAAAGCCCTCTTTGCCTGAGTCCAGCAGTAGTTAGCTGTCAGTAGCTCGCCTCATAGCCGTTTAATCGCCCAAAATTCACCCTGAGTTACATTGATCAGAAACAAAGGTCAGTCGGTTGGCAGCTGCTATGAACGAGATGCTAAGAGGCAATATTCGAACTAGAAAGCAACTTGGTGCTATGATTTCATTAGGTCTTGTTGCTGTATTGCTAGCCGAAAAACGGTAGAAGGGTATCTAAATTAACATTAGACGCACGCTAAGGCGTCTTGAGCTATGACTGACGGCGGCGTGGGCGACATCCATCGAAGCGGTCAAAGGCATTTGAAGATTTACTCAACCAAAACGGCGCTATAACGAGTCTCGTTCTGGCAGGTGAGTGGATGAGTGAGTGGGGGCAACTGAGTCTTTCTTGTTTGTCGAATATGAGTGCCAAATAAAAACTAAAGTCGCTATTGCGCCTAAAATTAATGTCACCCACAGACTCCCAACTATAACGGTGCCCATCCCAGAGGGTACCGTTGGGTCTTTTCTTATCTCAAGCAACATACCCGAATAGCGCTCTAGGATAGTGTTCCAGGCTGCCATTCGCACAGCAACTGATATTGTGAAAATGAGATAAAGCGCAGTGAGCATACCCGCATATATTTTAGTTAACTTTTCTCCAGAGAGGTGACTTGCCACAATCGCAGCGAAGGTTGCGCTCATCCAATATTGGAATACACCTTCCAACCGATCAATCATCGCTTGAATCATTTGTAGGACCTCAAAATAAGCTAGCTCCATTAGATGTTCCTTGTCTTTGTCTAAGTTGACATCATGATGAAGTCGGGAGCGTAATACTCATCAATTGACCTTTCACCATCTTTAGCACCATCTCTTCGATGAGAATTTCCGACTTTATGCTGCTTGCTATGCGAACACAACAGGTGACAAATAGTTAAGTGAGCTATGCGGGTGAACATGATTGTAGTGCTCCCACCATTGATTTATTTCCAGTCTCACCGCTGCGCCTGTCATGCAACCTGGAGCAGACCGCATGGACTATATATTTAGCCTTTCGGTTGCGCGATGCAGAGCGTCTTCCGGTTGGATTGGTTAAGGTGTAGGCGTCTATAGTCATTCAATCGCCAGAGGGCTTTATGTCAATACTATACATCACTGGCCGCAACGGTCACTTACAGCGTGGCCTTGGCGAATATTTGAATCGCCTGACTGGCAGCTTCAGTGGCATATCACTGGATCCAGTCTTTTTACGGCAGCCCTTCAATGAACAGGTCGCTAGAATTCAATCAGCGATCGAGTCGCCTACTGACTACAAACTAGTTGCCAACTCCTACGGCGGGTATCTTCTGCTGCATGCGCTGATTGATCGGACAAAAATTGAGCACGATGTCCTGCTCCTGTCTCCTGTGCTTGGTAAAGCGATATCTCTTGAGTCAATGAGCTTTAGCAGGCCGCCAGGTGCCAACCGTCTGTTAGAGGCGCTGGAGCAAGGCAGGATTGCCAAACCGCGATATATTGAGATTCATACGGGCGAGGTTGATCACTCCTGTTGCCCCCTGTTAGCAGCGAAGTTTGCAGAGGGCATCCCGGCGGATCGGCTTGAGCTCATTCCTGGACAGGGTCATAGGATTGACCGACCGATTGTTCAGGGTATCATCGACGACTTCATCACCAGAGGGTAGAGACTACGCTCGGCGCAATAGCAGGCGATATCATCGGTGCCGTTTACGAGTTCAAACTACAAAGCCACGGGCTTCCACGCCTTGATCTATGCCCGTGCGCGATTCGCTAACGACACGGTTTGCACAGTCGCCAGTGCTGACTGTATTCTTAATCATAAGACCCCAGCTGATGCGTTACGAGAGTAGTGTCAACGATACTGGACAAACGACGGCTGGGGCCTGAAGTATGCTAAGTGGTTGTGAGCTTCAGCACAGGCAGTGAGCTCCAGGATTTGGTGATGGTTTCAGCTTGCTTCAAGATGGTCAGTATCTGGCTATCGGTAAACCTTGATGTCTTCATGCAGAATCTCCCGTACAAATATTACGAGAAAATTCTACTTTTGAGCACGGCTACTTAGAGCGGGTATTACCCAGTGACCTGCACCTCGCCGAAGAATATCGCGCACTGCCAGTTCTTCGCCGTTTCCCTGTTGCTTTACACTGGAAGCTGAACGGTACTAATGTAGTGAATTCATGAACGACCAAATTTGTGCTATAAACGTGCCTTCAGCTCGTCGCTTTACCTAGCCTTGGACTCAATACTTATGAACACGGCCTTCCCCGAACAATTTTTTCAACGCCAAGATGAATCAGCGGACCAGAACTTTTACAGCCAACCTCGTTTCGTGACTCACATTGACGATGTCACCATTAGCAGCCTGACTGAGTTTTACCGTGAGCAGATTGCGCCTGGAAGTCGCGTACTTGACCTCATGTCATCATGGATTTCTCATCTACCTGAGGGCGTAGGTTATGCTCATGTTTCTGGACTTGGCATGAACGCTGCTGAGCTTGAGGCAAATCCGCGGCTTCATCATTATTGCGTGCAGGATTTGAACATCACCCCAACCTTACCTTTTGCCGACAATTCTTTTGATGCTGTGTTAATCGCTGTTTCTATTCAGTATCTGGTAAAGCCTGTAGAAGTCATGACTGAGATAAATCGCTGCTTGACCACCGGTGGACAGTGCATCGTTGCCATGTCACACAGACTCTTTCCCACAAAAGCCATTCATGCCTTCCACATCCTATCACCTGCAGATCGATGCCGGCTTGTTGCTACCTATATGGAAAAAGGTGGACTGACAGAAATAGAAGCGTTGGATCATTCTCCTCATACGGGAGACCCATTGTGGATAGTGAGAAGTTACTGCAGCTAAAACAAATGGCAAGAACAGGCCCAATCTAAACAAGAATAATGCGACCAACCATTTATTTTCGGCATACCAGCACCCGTTAATGCTCTCGAAAAGTAACCTTACCGAAGAGCAGACTTTTCCCGCAGTGTTCGTCCAGGAGATCCTGCACGAAGACATCACGATTCACCGATAGCCAGATACGCGCTATTCATTTTGCGTATAGCGCGTTTCTTGAGTCGTGATTGGGTGCGACAAAAAGGTTTCTAACAAACTAGTCGCGATTCAATCGGCACTTGTTTGTCTGGCGCAAAGACTGCAGTATCGACATCTATATTTTATTTCGGAGAACACAATGCGAGCAGTTGGACTAATGGTACATGGCGGTCCTGAGGTTTTGCAGGTAGTAGATGTGCCCGCTGTAGAGGCAGGCCCTGGGCAGGTTCGAATCCGCAATTACGCGGCAGCGGTTAATCCTACAGATGTTGTTGGCAGAAACGGCATGCGCGCTGAAGCGCAGAAAAAAGACCCACCACCCTACGTGCCTGGAATGGATGCCGCGGGTATCGTCGATCAAATCGGTGAAGGTGTCACAACGGGCATCAAAGTCGGCGATCGCGTCATGGCGATGGTTGTCCCGGACGGCACCCATGGCGCTTATCGCGAACAAATCGTGTTGGATCAAAGAGCCGTTGTGCGCGCCCCCAAGGGCACTACTCACATTGAAGCCTGCACGTTACCAATGAATGCCCTTACCGCCCGGCTGTCACTCGACTTGCTAGCACTCGAGCCAGGACAAACACTCGCCGTCACAGGTGGGCCCGGCGCTTACGGGGGTTACGTCATTCAGTTGGCCAAGGCTGATGGCTTAGTGGTCATTGCAGACTGCGCAGAATCGGATCGAGGCTTACTACAGTCACTGGGTGCAGATATCATCGTCAGTCGGGGCGACGGTTTTGCCGCCAAAATACGTGAACACTTTCCCGACGGCGTCGACGGCCTCGCGGATGGCGCATTACTTAATGAACTTGCTATTGATGCCGTAAAAAACGGCGGCAGCTTTACCGCTATTCGAGGCTTCAAGGGCGAACAACAAAGAGATATCAAATTCACCGCAACGTGGGTGACGCGTTACGACGGCGCCTATGAAAAACTCGACCGACTAAGAGAACAGGTTGAACAGGGTGTCTTAACCCTTCGGGTCGCTGACTCGGTAGCGCCTGAAGATGCCAGTATCGCTCACGAGAGACTTGAGCGCGGTGGTACCCGTGGACGTATGGTAATCGCGTTTTAAGGTTTGAGCATTGAATTAACTTTCATTAGACTGCCATTCGTCTTACTTAAAGAGCAGCGAGAAAACCTATGATTGCACTAAAAAAAGCCGGCGTTATTGGCCTGTGGTTATTGTTGATATTAGCCACCGCCATTGTTACCGCAGCCATTAAGCAACGCTCTGCGGATGGTCCGAATCGGGTTTTTTCTGGCGGCGCGTTAGTCACAGGCGATCTTTATCGCGGCGTCGAGCCAGACTGGCGCTTTGTGAATGACATTGACACGCTCGAACTGCAATTGCTCAATCCAGAACAGTCTCGACGGATCTGGACCGCGTCTGTCGATGGAAAAATATACGTATGGTCGGGATATATGAACAGCATGGTAGGCAAACTTTGGAAGAGTTGGCCAGCTCAAGCTGAGCAAGATGGTCGTGCGATCCTGCGGATTGATGGCGTGCGTTATGAGCGCCAGTTGGTGCGCATTACCAGTGGCGCAGGACTCGAAGCCTTAACCGCGCTGTTAAACGAAAAGTACGGGTCGAAAGCGACGCCAGCAGCCATTGATTCCGGTGACCTGTGGATGTTCGAAGCCGCGCCAAGAACGCCTGAGGGAGCACAATAATGATGAATTTATTTATACGTATCGCCGTTGTTGTCGCCGTAACCGCACTGAGCGTATGGTTCATACCTGGCGTTGATGACGCTGTTGAATTCTTTTTCCAAATTGTGGTTCTGATCGCTTCGAGCTAAACCTACCACGCTGAGACGACCAATTGCTGAATAGAATACAAGTGATCATCGTCTGATCACTTCTGTTCAGCGGCCTGTCTACGTTTGCATGACAGAATCTAATCAGTGGCCAAATCATAAAAAACCACTCTCCCTCAATAGTCGTACTCAAAACAAACCTTGTGAGAGCAATAATTTGGGAAGTGCAAAATCGTCTTTACAAATTTTTTGGTTTATTTCTGTGTGTCTCACTATCTTCATATCCTCGCAGCATCAGTCGGTCAGCGGCGCGTTTAACGAGGCAGATGATAAAGCATTCCGATACCGTGACCCGTTCAACGCACGCCATAGTGCCGCCAACCCCATGATTACAATCTTAAGCCTGTCAGCTTGATCTCTGACATTTGCCAAACTGTCTCGAACTCCCCATAAACTGTTGCAGCCTCGGTGGTCTTTCCTTGGGCATCAAGGGCCTGTGATAAGCCAAACAGTGACCAGCCATTGCGCGGATAGTCTGTCAGGTCTTTGCGATACACCGCCTCGGCTTCCGTTGCCTGATCATTCTTCAACAGCGCGTATCCCAGTGATTGACGCGTAGGATAGTACCAGAAGGGGGGCTCGGTGTAGGGTAGTCGATCCTGAAAGGCCACGGCCTTCTCAACGTCAGCAACCGCACTGGGATCACTGGTTGTAATTCCATGGTGATAATCTCCCATGCCCTCAAACAACGGGGCGCCAGCACGATCTATTAACGCCTGGTCTGGGTTGGCGGCCGTTGCGGTGTCATCGCTAACATTTTCTGCTATCGCAGCCGTTTCCATCTTGCTGTTGCTACATCCGGCAAGGCCAAGGAACAGTGTCGACAAGATAATCGACAGGAGTTTGAAATGACTCATAAGCACATCCTTAATTAGCATGGAGGATTAGGCTATTTTTACGCCAAAGAATCACTACCCCACCCCAAATATTTTAATCTTGAAAGGCAATACCACTCACAGAATATCGCCTTCGAGACTCTATCGAACAATGAAGGTACCTCCGCCGAACCCTATACTTTTCAACTCACAGCGCCTGGTTTTAGCTCCCTGACTTCGGCACCCTGACTTCGTCGCCCTGACTTCGGCACCCTGACTTCGACACCCTGACTTCGACACCCTGAATTCGACACCCTGAATTCGACACCCTGAATTCGACACATGGCGTAGAGCCCTGAATTTCAACAAACTGTCCTCCTCTACCTCCTCATGCTAATGTGGTCGCCTGCGATCAATGCACGGGCGCCACTGGGGCGCAATCAACTTAGATAACTCAAACGTGAACTCCTATGGCTGAAAAAATACTGGCAAGCAAAGACAGCAGCAGCAAAACTTTCCCCCTTATGGGAAGAGGTTGCCTTAAGCCAAGTCAACAGCCGCGATGTACGCGCTGATTATAACCAGGCCATGCAACAGGACGAAGGCGTCGTGGATACGGACGAAGGCG